>Ga0209075_1003292_pt1 | contig 13590 bp, 11 predicted proteins | sample Stecom2011_FD_187523 | JGI IMG/M metagenome (GOLD analysis project Ga0209075, IMG submission 187523) | Agricultural soil microbial communities from Utah to study Nitrogen management - Steer compost 2011 (SPAdes) (version 2) | ecosystem: Environmental > Terrestrial > Soil > Agricultural land... | reverse complement strand
ACCATCCTGATCAGTAAGGGTGACCCGTCGGTGTTCTTCCGTGGCCCGATTACCTGGGTATTTGTCCTGCTGACGGTTGCCTCGCTGGCGTTCGCAATTCGTCGGTACTGGGTAAGCCGTAGCTGATAGATGTGCCCCCGTATCCAGGTCGAAGGATCGATCGTAAGACCGGGTTGAAGCGTTGACCCCTCCTTTGCCGCCTGGACTTCTCACAGAAGTCCAGGCGGCTTTTTTGTTTTCAATCTGCGCTATGCCATCTGAGCGATATCGTTTCCTTCGGTATGCGGATCAGGCATAGGTTTGATAGAAAATATGCTTTTCTCAATGTGTCGGTATCTTGCTAACGTGGAGCGATAACTACAAATCATAGGAGTTGGTATGGATACGCAGGACACAGGCCTGTCCTTGGTTGATGCGGTCAAAGATCGCCATTCAGTTCGTGGATTTCTCGCCACCCCCGTTCCAAAGGCAACTCTGGAAGCAATTTTTGAACTTGCCCAGAGTGCCCCGTCCAACTGCAATACTCAGCCCTGGCATGCCTATGTTGCCTCGGGAGAAGCAAGGGACCGTCTGCGCCAGCAGTTTCTTGAACGTGTGCAGGCACAGGTTCCGGGGAATCCTGACTTCAGTTATGTGTCCCGTTTTGACGGAAAGTACCGCAAGCGACAAGTGGATTGTGCAGTTGCGCTATACAACGAGATGGGGATCGCCCGTGATGACAAGGCAGGGCGTGCTCATGCAGTGCAGCGAAACTTTGAGTTTTTTGATGCTCCACACATCGTGTTTCTGGGAATGGACAAAAACTTTGGGCCGACGATCGCGTTGGATGTGGGCATCTATGCGCAGACGCTTATGCTTGTTATGGAGGCATACGGTGTAAGTTCGTGTGCTATGGGAAGCATGCGGGCATATCCAGATCTTGTCAGAGACGAGTTCGGAATTGATGACAACATAGGAATTCTTCTGGGGATCTGTTTTGGTTACAAAGACTCAGATGTGCCAGCTAATCGAACCAGGACAGATCGCGAGCCTCTTGAAAACTCAGTTCTTTTTAGAGGGTGATCAATTAAGTTGGGTGTGTGGGTGCTACTCACGCGCAATTTCTATTTGATTGTAGTGGAGCAAGAGTCGTGGATTCGAGTTTGTCGTCTGATGATTTGAAGTTTAGGGAAGAGGTTCGCTCTTTTTTTCGCACCGCGGAGCCAGAGGCAGCCCAGCAACTGATTAACAATCCTCGCACCTACAAGCAGGGTGCAGTTCAGTGGCAAAAACAGCTTTTTGAAAAAGGCTGGATAGCGCCATTCTGGCCGGCCCAATACGGTGGGGCGGGGTGGACCGTTACCCAATCTTACATTTATGAAACCGAACGGGTGAAGGCGAATGCGCCAGATGTTGTGCCATTCGGTTTGAAAATGGTGGGCCCGGTCATCTACACCTATGGCAACGAAGAGCAAAAGGCCCGCTTCTTGCCCGGAATTCTCAGTAGTGATGACTGGTGGTGTCAGGGCTATTCGGAGCCAGGTGCAGGCTCTGATCTGGCATCGTTGACAACTCGGGCAGTTTCCGATGGGGAAGAATACGTTGTTAACGGCTCCAAGATCTGGACTACGTATGCGCAGTATGCGGACTGGATCTTTTGTCTGGTACGTACTGACGCTTCAGGCAAGCCTCAGCAGGGGATCAGTTTCCTGCTGATTGATATGAAAACACCCGGAATTACGGTGTCTCCGATACCAAGTATTAATGGCGTTCATTCCCTGAACGAAGTGCATTTTGAAAACGTGCGAGTTCCTAAGGCCAATCGTATTGGTGAAGAAGGTCAGGGCTGGACCTATGCGAAGTCCCTGCTCGCACACGAGCGGACGGTCATTGCCCGTGTTGCTGATTCCAAAAAACGCCTCAACACACTCAGGCAGATTGCTTCCCGAGAATTGCAGGGTGGTAAGCCGATAATTGAGGATGCGTCGTTCCAGCACCGGTTTACTAATATCGAGGTTGAGCTGATGGCCTTGGAGTATATGGAGCTCAGGGTACTTGCTGCAATGGCTCGTAATGAAAGCCCGGGGGCTGAGTCGTCGTTGTTGAAAATTAAGGGTACGGAGATTCAGCAGGCGCTGCACGAATTGACTATCGAGCTTGCGGGAATCTATGGCGGGGTTGTTCTGGATGATGGTGAGCCCGGATCATCGGTTGGTCATGATTTCGGAGACGGCGCCCGTAAGGATTTCATGTACGGCCGGGCATCCACCATTTTTGGTGGTTCTAACGAAATTCAAAAGAACATTATCGCCAAGCGCGTGCTCGGCCTTTAAGCGAAACGCCGAGCCAATTACCGAATAAGGAATACGCTGTGAATTTCAATCTTACTGAAGAGCAACAGATGCTGCAGGACAGTGCGGCACGATTTGTCGGCCAGGATTATTCATTCGAGCGCAGGCAGCGTGATGTTCAAAATGACGTCGGTTTTGACCCGGAGTTGTGGCGACAGTTTGCCGAGCTGGGGTGGCTATCGGTTCCTTTCGCTGAAGAAAATGGTGGCTTTGGTGGTGATGCAACCGATCTATTTGTGTTGATGGAACAGTTGGGTAAAGGTCTGGTTGCCACTCCGTATCTGGCCTCGATTCTATTGTTTGGTCGCTGTCTGGAAGCGGGTGCGAATCCGGCGCTTAAAGCTGAGTTGCTTGAACGACTCATTGCGGGTGAGCTTCAGGGAGCCCTGGCATACATGGAACGTCAGTCCCGTCATGAGTTGTTTGATATAGAAACCAAGGCATGTCGCGAGGGGGATGAGTTTGTAATCTCTGGTGAGAAAGCTTTGGTAATGAACGCCCTAGCTGCGGATATGTTTGTGGTATCTGTTCGCACTTCTGGCACCGCTACAGATAAGAATGGTGTAAGCCTGCTCTTGGTGGATGCGGGCGCGCCGGGTATTGAGTTGAGCTCGATCCAATTAATGGACGGCCAGAAGGTTGCTAACGTTACCTTCCGTGATGTCCGGGTTAGTGCTGACCGGTTGATCGGTCTGGAAAATCAGGGCGCAGCGATTCTTGAAGAGGTCGTTGAGAAGGCTATTCCGGCTATTTGTTCTGAAGCGCTGGGTCTGATGACTCACCTTACAAACACGACCATTGAGTACAGCAAAACCCGAAAACAGTTTGGCGTTGCCATTGGTTCGTTTCAGGTGCTTCAGCATCGAATGGTTGATATGTTCACTGCCTGTGAAGAAACCCGTTCGTTATTGTACCGAGTACTGTGCTCTGCGGGTGAAGATGATCTTCTGGAGCATAAAAAAGACCTGCATGCCCTGAAGGTTATTACCGGACTTCGTGGCAAGCGAGTAGGTAATGAGGCTATCCAGCTGCACGGTGGAATGGGTATCACTGATGAACTCGATGTAGGCCACTACGTGAAGCGGCTGATGGTCTTGCACTCGGTGTTTGGTGATGCGGACTATCATCGGCAGCAGCTTACGCGATTGTCACTGCAGCAGTGAGTACTGGCGTCGCAGTGTTGGTGCGGCAGGGTACTTGGGATGATTTTGCCAGGACTCCTGCCACTCTGTGCCTGTTGATTGCGACAGCCTGTGCGATTGCCCGGCAGTTTGGTGCGGAGATTTGGTTAACCATACCGGCGGCAGCTGCGCTAATGGTATTTATTGCCCTGCAATGGCAGGGCATTACTCTGACCTACAGAATATTTTCTGTTGTCACGCCAGGGCTCGCTACAGGGCTTTGGTTGTCGGGTCACATTGATGGTCAGACAATCGCGAATGGCGTTGATAGAGCAGCCTTTTTTACCTTTTTTTTGACGTCGTTGGCGGTATTGCGAGAGTCTGCCAAGTCCTCTGCTTTGGTCAGGGAGTGCGGAAAGACCCTGGTAAACCAACCGCCCGCCCGGCGGTATATGCTCATGTCGTTCGGATCCCACCTGTTTAGCATCATGCTGAACATCGGTGCCCTGAATGTGCTGGGTACAATGGTTCAGCGTGCTGTTCGTACACGGGGAGGAGACGACGCTCAGAGGCTGGCGGGTATTCGCAAGAAGAGGATGCTGACCGCAACGCTTCGTGGATTTTGTGGTGTACCTATATGGGCGCCGACTTCGGTCACCATGCTTCTTGTGCTCTCTAGTTTGCCGCAGTTAAGTTGGGAACAGTATGCTCCGGTGGGCTTGACGTGGGCGGTGTTGTTTATTCTCTGGGGGGGGCTTCTGGATTGGCTGGCATATCCGCGCCCGGGAGCAATGCAGGTTGTCGGTAGCAGTTTATCGGTGCTCATTCCTTTTGTCGCTCTCGTTGGGCTGATTCCAACCCTGGCATATTTCTTATCACGTATTACCAGCCTTGATATTTTCCCGATGTTACTCATGTGCGCGCCGGTCATCGGCATCCTATGGATCTGGTATCAGTATCGCCGCGCAGATCATTGGCTCCGGCTACGATTGGTTCTTCGGAGAGTGAGGCGCAGCTTCCCCAAAACTTTTACTGCGCAACGAAATGAAGTTGTGTTGTTCGCCAGTTCCGGATTTCTTGGCGTGATTCTCATCCCTTTGGTAGACCCGGAGGTAGCTCGTAATTTTCTGGTTCATGCCAATGTCAGCGATGCAACGATTATGGTGGGCGTTTCTTTGACCATGCTCATCTGCTCGTTTGTGGGAATAAACGCAATCATCACCGTAACGCTTTTGCTGGGTACTCTGCAGCAAGTTCCAGATCTCGATATTGCGCCAATTGTTCAGGCGTCAGTGGTCGCTATTACCTGGGCGGTATTTGCGGGAGCGTCACCTTTTACTGCGTCGCTAAGATTTATAGCCGGCTTTTCTGGTGTTTCTGCGCTCCGGCTTGGAGTGGTCTGGAATGGCTGGTTCAACGTGAGTGTGCTTATCATCATGTACATGGTGCTTTACATCGTGCTTTGACGCACAAAACCTACAAGAAACAACAAAGGATAGAATATGACCATTCCAGTCACACTGAAAAACAAGCTCAACCTGCCGGTACTTTGCTCCCCAATGTTCATCATTTCCAATCCAAAGGTTGTGATTGAGCAGTGTAAAGCCGGGATTATAGGCTCTTTCCCTGCGTTGAATGCCCGACCAGCGGAAAAGCTCGATGAATGGCTGACTGAAATCAAGCAAACGCTGGCGGAATATCAGGCTGAAAATCCGGAACTGAAAGTGGCGCCGTTTGCTGTTAATCAGATTTGTCATCCTACGAATGAACGCCTGCAGGCCGACATGGATGTGTGTGTAAAACATGAGGTGCCAATCATTATCACCAGTCTGCAAGCCAATGCTGAGATAATCGAAAAGGCGCACAGTTATGGCGGGCTGGTGTTTCACGATGTCACCAATATCCGGCATGCAAAAAAAGCAATCAGTATGGGCGTGGATGGATTGATTCTGGTAACCGCCGGCGCGGGCGGGCATGCCGGAACACTGAATCCATTCGCTTTGCTATCGGAAATTCGTGAGATCTTTGATGGCCCGGTTGTTCTTGGTGGGGCGATTACAAAGGGTAACCATGTCCTTGCTGCACAAGTGATGGGTGCTGACCTTGCCTACATGGGAACTCGTTTCATCGCTACCGAAGAGGCCAACGCCGACCCGGCCTATAAGGCTATGATCGTTGAGTCATCTGCCTCAGATATTGTGTACACCAATCTGTTTACTGGCGTTCACGGAAATTATCTTCGCGGTAGTATCGAGAACGCTGGGTTGAATCCCGACGACTTGCCCGCTTCGGATAAGAGTAAGATGAGCTTTGGGTCTGGTACCAGCAAGGCCAAGGCATGGCGTGACATCTGGGGGGCGGGCCAGGGTGTAGGCGGTATTTCAAAGCTGACGTCGATCGCAGATGCTGTGCTCCAGTTGCGTGATGAGTACGACACCGCGAAGCAAGGTGTCGTTAATTAATTTTGAATAGCGGTTTCAAACTGTGGATTTTATGAGGTGAGTTATGCAAAAAAGACGCGCAGCCATTGTTGCTCCGGTACGCACCGGCGTTGGAGCTTTCGGTAAGAGTCTGCGGCCGGTGTCTGTTGAGGATCTGATCGCAACCGTGGTTAAGGAAACCGTGAGCCGCTCGGGCATCGACCCTGCGTTGGTTGAGGATGCCATTGTGGCGCAGTCCTATGCTAACAGCGAGGTTCCCTGTGTTGGCCGTTGGGCAGCCCTGCATGCAGGGTTGCCCGTGCATGTTCCGGGGATGCAGGTAGATCGCCGCTGTGGTGGGGGCCTGCAAGCGCTGATCAACGCAGCCATGATGGTGGAATCCGGAGCCTGTGACGTGGTGCTTGCGGGTGGCGTTGAAAGCATGAGTAACATTGAGTATTACTCCACTGATGTTCGCTGGGGTAAGCGTGCTGGATCGTTCACAATGCACGATCGGCTTGACCGTGGTCGGGAACGGTCGCAGCCAGAAGAGCGTTTCGGATACATATCCGGCATGATTGAGACAGCAGAGAATTTGGCAAAAAAATACAACATTACCCGTGAGCAGGCTGACGAGTTTGCTGTGCAGAGTCACAAGCGAGCGGCAAACGCCTGGGAAAAGGGCCTTTTTGATGAAGAAGTTGTATCTGTCTCCGTTCCACAGCGCAAGGCCGACCCACTGATCTTCCGCAAGGATGAGGGCATTCGTCCGGACACTACAATGGACTCGCTATCGGCACTTCGTCCTCTTGTCAAAGGCGGAACAGTCACAGCCGGCAATGCTAGCCAGCAAAGTGATGCCGCCGCAGCTTGCCTGGTTGTTGCCGAGGATAAGCTGGAGGAGCTTGGTCTCGAGCCGATGGCCTTTTTGACTGGCTGGAGTGCCATGGGCTGCGACCCTGCAACCATGGGCATTGGCCCGGTGCCGGCCGTTGAAAAGCTAATGCGGAAAACTGGCCTGAGTCTAGCCGACATGGATCTTATAGAGGTAAATGAAGCGTTCGCGTGTCAGGTACTGGCAGTGCTGAAAGAGTGGAACTGGAGTGACATGGACAAACTCAATGTTAATGGTTCCGGGATCTCTCTTGGTCATCCTATTGGCGCAACCGGAATGCGCATAATGACCAGCCTGCTTCACGAAATGAAGCGGCGGAATAGCCGGTACGGGCTCGAAACCATGTGCGTTGGTGGTGGACAGGGGGTTGCTGCTATCTTTGAGAGGGCCTGATCCTATCAAAGGTTGGAGCTATATCCGTATGGCATATCTCGCATAGAAAATCGGTTTGTTGGTGGATGGATTATTCATTGACCCCCTGATGTGATGCCGGATAATTGATGGGCAGTCCGGTCTCCATCCGGTCAATAAGTAACTAAGCAAAATGGTTGCTTCATCACAAAAACAAGCAGGAGATGTGCCATGCCCTTTCTCACCAAACAACTAAAGCGGTCCTGTACGGCGGCCGTTGCCTCTACTGCACTTGTATTGGGTACAAGCTTGACGGTGCAAGCTGCAGAGGTAAGCTTGCCCGATACTATGACCTGGTCATCCTATGATGTAGGTTCTGCCGGCTATGCAGAAGCCTCTGCTATTGCCGATGCCTTTGGCAGGAAATACGGTACTCGCATTCGTATCCAACCCTCTGGTTCTGCCATCGGTCGACTTCAACCGTTACTCAGTGGCCGTGCAAGTGTTGGTTTTCTGGCGACAGAAACCTTTTTTGCCGCTGAGGGCATTTATGACTTTGGTACCCGCCAATGGGGGCCGCAAGATCTCCGTGCAGTCGCGGGTCGCCCTTCATCCATCGGTATCTTTACCGCGGCTGATGCAGGAATCAGAAGCTTTGACGACCTGAAAGGGAAGCGTTTCGCGTACGTTGCCGGCAACCCTTCAATAAACGTCAAGTGTAATGCGTTTCTGGCTTTTGCCGGGCTTTCTGAAGAAGACGTAGATGCCGTTGTTTTCCCGACCTATGCCAGTGCGATGAGCTCCCTGGCGCGTGGAGAGGCGGATGCCTCCTGTACAGTTACAACCACCAGTCAGGTCTATGAGCTTGCCGAGTCACCGCGTGGTATCCACTGGCTGAACATGGATCCTTCCGACACCGAACGGTGGGAAAAGGTTAATCAGGTAGCACCATTTTTTGCTCCCTATCGGGAAACCATCGGGGCAGGCGTCAGCAAGGAAAAACCGATTGATATCATGGCATATCGCTACCCGATAATTGCTGTGAAATCAGACATGGATGCGGACACTGTTTACAACATGCTGAAAGCCGTCGATGAAACCTACCCTATGTACAAGGATGCCACTGCTGCGATGTCCCGCTGGGAAATTGAGCAGTCCGGCATCCCGGCAATTGATGTGCCCTTCCATCAAGGTGCTATCCGCTACCTGAAGGAAAAAGGCCTGTGGACTGAAGAGCATCAGGAGTGGAACGATCAGCGCACCACTCGCCTGAACGCCTTGCTGGAAGCGTGGCCGAAGGCCGTCAAAGAGGCTGAAGGAAAGAGTGATGAGGAGTTTTCCGCCATCTGGGAAAAACATCGCCAGCAGGCCCTCAGTACTTTGTAATCTGATTGTGGCGTGATAACTGGGCGGGGGCGGTCTAGCGTGCCCCCGTTCTTCAAAGCTTTTGGAGTAGATCCACTATGACCTCTTCCCAGGCTGACGTATCTCAGACTGAAATACCGCAATCACCGTCGGATAAGAAAGGCCGGTTGCACGGTGCCGGCTTTCTGGCGGTTTTGATGCTTGGTATTCTTGGTTTGGCGATGGCGATCAACCAGACCTTCAATCTCAAAATTCTCGGCTTTCAGCCAATTGGCAATGCCTATCTCTATTACCTGATAGGCGTTTTCCTTGCTGCAGCATTCCTTTGCTTTCCCGCCTGGAGTGGAGCGCGCAATCGTGTTTCCTGGTACGACTGGCTGATGGCAGGTCTGGCGCTCGGTTCATGTGGTTACCTTGGTCATCATGGCCTCACTATGATCAACATGGGTTGGGAATACATGGCGCCCTCAGAGGCGACTGTGATTTCCGGTATCCTGCTGGCTCTGATCCTTGAAGGCGTTCGCCGGTGTGGTGGATGGCCATTGTTGTTCGTTGCACTATTCTTCGGCACCTACCCACTCTATGCCGACAGTATGCCTGGCTTTCTGTGGGGCAATCAGTATGAGTTTCCTGAGTTGCTGAGAGCGCATGTTATCGGTGTCGAAAGTGTGATCGGCATTCCTATGCAGGTGGTTGCACAACTTGTTATCGGCTTCGTAGTGTTTGGTGCGGCTCTTACTGTTACGGGTGGTGGTGACTTCTTCATGAAATTTGCCACATCGTTGATGGGCCGTAGCCGCGGTGGCCCAGCGAAGGTGTCTGTATTATCCAGCGGCATTCTGGGTAGCCTTTCGGGAAGTGCCATTTCCAATATTCTTACGACCGGTCCGATTACCATTCCGACCATGAAGAAGTCTGGTTACCCGGCACATTATGCCGCTGCAGTTGAAGCCTGCGCTTCGACCGGTGGTACGCTGATGCCCCCTGTGATGGGCGCAGTGGCATTCATCATGGCTTCATTTTTAGGAGTCGCATATGCAGAAATCATGATTGCGGCTTTTCTGCCTGCGTTGCTGTTTTATCTGGCGCTACTGTTTCAGGTTGACAACTATGCAGCCCGGCGTGGACTTAAGGGGCTTCCGGAGTCTGAAATACCGGGCCTTGTCGCAACACTGAAGGATGGCTGGCCGTACTTGCTGTCTTTGGTGATGTTGATTTATATGCTGTTGGTGATGCGAATCGAGGCCTATGCGCCTTATTACGCGTCACTGGTATTGCTGGGGGTGGCTCTGTTCAAAAAACAGTACCGCATGAACCTTTCCAGAGCTAAGCACTTCATTATGGATTTGACAACCAACGTGGCGAACCTGGTGGCTATTCTGGCAGGTATCGGTTTGGTTGTAGGCGGGCTTTCCTATACCGGGGTGGCCGGTGCATTTTCTCGTGAACTGTTGCTCTATGCCGATGGCAGCATACCTTTGATGCTGATTGCGGGTGCGCTTACCAGTTTTGTATTGGGCATGGGAATGACTGTAAGTGCCTGCTATATCTTTTTGTCGATTCTCCTGGCGCCGGCCCTGGTAAATGCAGGCCTCAACCCTCTGGCAAGTCATCTGTTTATTCTGTATTGGGGAATGCTGTCGTATATAACTCCCCCGGTGTCTCTCGCGGCTATTACAGCGGCTGGTGTTGCTGGTGCCAATGCCACCAAAACGGGTCTCTACGCGATGCGGCTCGGTGGCATTCTGTTCTTCCTGCCGTTCTTGTTTGTTCTCAATCCGTCATTGATCCTGCAGGGTGAGCTGTCTCGTATCCTTCTGTCCTCAGTAACGGCAATTGGTGCAATCTGGCTGGTTGCTTCTGCGATGGAAGGGTACCTGTATAAGGTCGGGATTATCGGATGGCCAATGAGAATTCTCGCGTTGATTGCCGGAGGGTGTCTGATCTATCCGAACATGACGACAGAGATTTTCGGCGTTGCTCTGATTGCCGTGATGTATCTGGCGAAGAATCTGCTTAACCCGCCGGTGCCTGCAGCCAGAGCATAGGCAGTCCAAAGGGATTGGGGTAAAATTAACGCTAGCAAACTACTCTATGGCCGGCTACATGCCGGCCATTTTTGTAGCAGTAATCTGCTTCTGACTATTCGAAGCCAGCTGACAGAACAATTGGGGAACTACGGGCGGTGCCTGCATGACAGCATTCTTGCGACCAGATAATCTGTCTGGTTCTCGGACCTTTTTGACCTACCTGGCCCTGTTGGCAGGGATCGTAACCTTTCTGCCTGGCTCTACTTATCTGGCGACGATATTTTCTGGCCTGGCCATTGCGCTTGGCTGGGGTAATCTTCGCACTGTAGCGCGGGCGATTTTTGGCTTGATTCTCGTTCTTGCCGGGATAGCTATTGCCTTTGAGCCAGCTGCCATTGAGCGGGCATCGGGCAATATGGCTCGTATCAGTGCGCTGATCATCACCGTAATGCTGTTGTCTGCAGTTCTGGCCCAGTCAAGTGACATCAAAATCATTTCCAGAAGCCTGTTTGGAGGAAAGGCTTCGTTCAGGTATCTGGGCATGACCGGCGGTACCGCAATCTTGTCGGTACCACTTAATTTTGGCGCCGTGGGCGTCATCGCCACCATGATTGGTGTCCAGATCAAGGAAAAGGGCGACAGCGCCTTGGCGCGAAACGCGGCCCGGGCTGTGGTACGGGGCTTTGGAGCTTCGCCGATGGCCTCCCCCCTGTCTATTGCTGTTGTTATGACGATAACATTTTTGCCAGCTCTGACCAGTTGGAAACTGATTGCGATCTCCCTGCCGTTTGCTGCTGTGTATCTGTTTGCAGGCGCGCTGTTCCGCGAGCCGGAGTCCCCCGAAAGCAAAGTTGTTGTTGCCCCGGAGAGCGGCGCTGGTGCTGCCTGGTTCAGGTTTGTTTCTATTATTGCCCTAATCTGCCTGGGGGCATTTACGCTCACCAGCCAGGCGGGTCTGCTCTACTCGCAGGCGGTGACATTGACCTGTTTGGTGTCAGTGGTTATCGGATTATTGTATCGGAGAGTCCAGGACGGCAGAGTAGCCATGCCCTCACTGGCAATGATGAATAATGAGCTGGCGATTATGGGGGGCTCTTCGTTTCTTGGCGGGGTGATTGGAACCTTTGCTCTGAACTGGATGGGCAGTGACTTTGCACTTCCAGCCTGGACCTATCCGCTGGTTGCTATGGCGGTGCCCTGGCTGTTCTTTATCGGTGGCGCTGTGGGTGTGAATCCGATTATCTCGGGCACTTTGTCGGGTAGTATCCTGGGGCCCATTTGGCCGGAATATGGTTTGCTGGGATTAGGGCTGGGTATCGTAACCGGGTGGGGGATTACCATTGCCGGTACACCATACTCGGCCAACGCGCTCCTGCTGGAGCGATGCACGGGGTACAACTCCAAAATGGCGGCCTATGACTGGAGCTTCAAGTATTCCATGGTATCGCTGGTTGCCAGCAGCATACTCTGCGCCTTGTTTACATTGCCGTTCTAAGCGGCAGGGAAAGGGCGTCCGGGTTCAGCGATGGCCGACAACGGAGTGTGGCGAGTAATCTGCTTCGAGTAATGCCTTTTCTTCGGGGCTCAGAGTCAGGTCGAGCGCTGCAACAGCATCTTCAAGATGGGACGGTTTGCTGGCGCCAATGATAGGGGCAGTTATTACGGGGTTAGACAGGACCCAGGCCAGTGCCACCTGAGCCATAGGAAGACCGCGGTTTTCTGCGACCTCCCGAAGGTTGTTGATAACAGCCTGATCCTGGCTGTTGCCAAGGTTCCAGCGCTGTGTATTTTCATCGGTACGGGCCCTGGTGGTTTGACCATTTACACCCTGCGTAGTTTTCCCGCCTAGAATTCCTCGTGCAAGCGGGCTCCAGGGGATCACACCGACGCCTTGATCTGCGCAGAATGGAAGCATTTCACGCTCTTCCTCCCTGTATATCAGGTTGTACATCGGCTGCATGGAAACAAAGCGGGTCCAGCCATGGGTATCGGCTGTAAACTGGGCTTTAGCAAACTGCCAGGTAAACATGGACGAGGCGCCGATATAGCGTGCTTTTCCGGCTTTAACCACATCATGGAGAGCTTCCATAGTTTCTTCGATTGGCGTTCGGTAATCCCACCGGTGGATCTGGTATAGATCAACGTAATCTGTGCCCAGACGCTGAAGAGACTGGTCTATCGCATTCATGATGTGCTTGCGTGAGAGGCCACGATTGTTAGGACCGTCGCCCATAGGGTTGAATACTTTGGTGGCAATCACTACATCCTGCCGGTTTGCATAGTCCAGCAGAGCTTTGCCGACAACCCGTTCAGATTCGCCGACAGAGTACATATCTGCCGTGTCGAAAAAGTTGATGCCAGCATCGAGTGCCTGCCGGATAAAAGGACGACTGGCCTGCTCATCCAGAACCCACTCCCGCCATTTCGGGGAACCGTAAGTCATCGTGCCCAGACAAAGCCTGGATACTTGCAATCCGGTATTTCCTAAGCGGCGATACTGCATCGTATTTCTCCTTGTTGTTTTAAGCGCAAGCAAGATAGTGGTCAGGAGCGGAGTTTGATTATGAGCCGCAACCACAACCATTCCAGGCAGCTATCTTCTGCAGCCGGTCATACTCGCTCTCAGGGGTTAGCCCCTCTTCATAGGCCTTACGGAGAATCAGTGGATCGTCTGGCACGATCCACTCACAGGCCTCCTGGCTCGCTACAGCGCGCAGCTTCTCACACCATTGTTCGAAGCTGATATCACAGTTGCTTTCAGGCATAGAGGAAGTCTCGTTCGCACCTACATATTCGGGTAGTTCGGACCACCGCCGCCTTCCGGCGTTACCCAGGTGATGTTCTGGGCAGGATCCTTGATGTCGCAGGTCTTGCAGTGAACACAGTTCTGGGCGTTGATCTGGAAGCGCTTGCCGCTGCCATCTTCCGCTTCAACCACTTCGTACACGCCGGCCGGGCAGTAGCGCTGGGCAGGTTCGTTGTACTTGGGCAGGTTTTCCTTCAGCGGAATGTCCGGGTCGGTCAGCTTCAGGTGAACCGGCTGGTCTTCCTCGTGGTTGGTGTTGGAGATAAACACCG
>Ga0209075_1003291_pt1 | contig 13593 bp, 9 predicted proteins | sample Stecom2011_FD_187523 | JGI IMG/M metagenome (GOLD analysis project Ga0209075, IMG submission 187523) | Agricultural soil microbial communities from Utah to study Nitrogen management - Steer compost 2011 (SPAdes) (version 2) | ecosystem: Environmental > Terrestrial > Soil > Agricultural land... | reverse complement strand
TGCGTTTCAGACGCTTGTTGAAGCTTTCTATAGTCGTTGCCATCTTCATTGCGGTGGGTGTTCCAGCGCTGCATTTAGTGGCGACCGCCGTGCAAGACCAGAACTCGATTACAGCTGTCGCCACTGAACATGTTGATGATGCTAGTCGCCTGAGTAGCGCACGGGTGCAGGAAGTGTGGCAAATACCTGCAGCACCACAGGCGGCTGAACAGCAGTTGATCGAATTGCTCGCTAGAGCCCAGCGCGAGCAGCTTTCGGTATCCATCGCTGGTGCTAGGCATTCCATGGGTGGCCATACCATTGCTGCGGATGGCATTGTGATTGATATGCTGCCCTTTAAGGCGATGAGGTTGAGCGCCGATGGCCGAGTGCTGACGGTGCAGGCGGGTGCTTTGTGGGATGAGGTCATCCCTTTCCTTAACGAACACGGTCGCTCAGTAGCGATTATGCAATCGGACAGCTCTTTCTCTGTGGGTGGCTCGCTCAGCGCTAATGTGCATGGTTGGCAAGCTAAGCGTGCACCGATTGCCTCGTCAGTCAAATCCTTGCGTTTATTGATCGCCGATGGGCGCATTCTGCACTGCAGTCGTGAAGAAAATCCTGAACTTTTCTCGTTGGCGCTGGGTGGTTACGGCTTGTTTGGGATCATCTTAGAAGCGCAGTTGTGGACGGTTGCCAATCAGTGGTATCAGGTTGAGCGTTATTCGATTCCAGCAGCGCACCTCGCCAAGGTGATGCACAAGGTGGTGGATGGCGATGCTTCTGTGGAAATGGCCTACGGTCGTTTACGGGTGGCAGAACAATCTTTTCTTGAAGATGCAATTCTGACGGTTTATCGCAATGCTGATGGCATCACGCAGCCTCTTCCAACCTTAGAGCCTGTATCTCTTGATCCGCTAAAGCGCACGGTATTTCGCAGTTCGGTTGGTAGTGATTACGGAAAAAGACTGCGCTGGAACTTAGAAAGCGCTTTTGGTGAGAAAATCGGTGCCAGTATTGTGTCGCGTAACCAACTGCTCAATAGTCCGGTAGCGCTGTATAGCAATCGTCAAGATGAGCAGACTGACATCCTGCACGAGTACTTTGTCCCGGCAGATCAGCTCGCAGAATTTTTAAAGCAGATGGGGCAAATCATACCGCAGCATGGTCTGGATTTACTGAATGTCACACTGCGTGATGTACGCAAAGACAGTGATACATTCCTGCGTTATGCCGATCAAAACATGATTGCGGTGGTGATGCTGTTTAGCCAAGCGCGCACAGAGGCTGCTGAAGAAAGTATGCAGCAGATGACTGCTGAGCTTATTGATGCAAGCCTGAAAGCTGGCGGTCGTTATTATTTACCCTATCGCCCGCACGCATCAGTTGAACAGTTTTTGCAGGCCTATCCCCAGGCTGCTGAATTTGCTGCTCTGAAGCTGACCTATGATCCTAATGAGCTGTTTAGTAACCAATTTTATCTGCGTTATTTGCGACCACTGCAAGCACCAAGCCAATAGCGATGCTTTGCTTTGCTTTGTGGCTAGTTGCTCTACTTTAGCCAAACCAATAGGCTCAAGCATATCCAGCGCTGGTATGGTAAAAATGGAGAGCGTTTAGTCTGAACTAACAAAAATAATGACAGAGGAATGGCCGATGAATACCACAAGTATCCGTGATCAGGTGTCTGCAGAAGAGTGGCAGGTGCGAGTCAATTTGGCCGCGTGCTACAACATTGTTGCGCAATACGGCTGGGATGATTTGATTTTTACCCATATTTCGGCACGCGTGCCGGGGCCTGAGCATCACTTTCTGATCAATCCTTACGGCATGCTGTTTGAGGAAGTCAGTGCGTCCAGTTTAGTGAAAGTTGATTTGCATGGTAACAAGGTGATGGCGTCGGAGTACGAGGTCAATCCTGCAGGCTTTACCATTCATAGTGCCGTGCATGAAGCCCGTGAGGATGCGCAATGTGTGATGCATCTGCACACCAAAGAAGGTGTCGCGGTATCGATCCAGCAACAGGGTTTACTGGCGTTGTCGCAACAGTCGCTGTTTCCATTATCAGGTTTGAGTTATCACGATTACGAAGGCGTTGCTTTAAACCCCGAGGAAAAACAGCGTCTGGTAGCGGATATGGGTGCCACGCAGTTTCTGATTCTGCGCAATCACGGCTTACTGACGTGTGCGGCGAGCATCCCTGATGCGTTTCTCAATATGTATATCCTGCAGCGCGCTTGTGAAATACAACTGCTGGCACAAAGCAGTGGCCAAGAACTGATTACGATTCCTGATGCGATTTTGGCCGGTATTCAGCAAGCGGGACAAGCGGTGACCCGTAACGCTGGCGGTCAATTGGCTTGGCCTGGATTATTGCGACGTCTTGATCGCCTTGGTGCGCCTTATCAGCTTTAAGCGATGACGAGCTGCCCCGCACAAGGCTGATGATGATCTTGGCCTTGCTGTTGGATGAAAACAATAATAACGCTTAAATATAAAGCGGAGAGTCGAATGTCTGAGATTAACGTCTTGCCTGCGCCGTTGAGCCTGGCTGAGTGGCGCAGTGCTGGAGAGTATTTTGATTTTCATGGCCAACGTATTTTCTATCGTTGTGCTGGTGAATCAAGTAAACCTGCCTTGCTACTGATTCATGGCTTTCCTACTGCCAGTTGGGATTGGCGCCATCTGTGGACAGCGTTGGCGCAGGATTATTATTTAATTGCGGCTGACATGCTGGGCTTTGGCTTCAGTGCCAAGCCGGCCACCGGTGATTACCGAATTGCTGTGCAAACGGATCTGCAACAAGCCTTATTAAAGCATCTGCATATCGACAGTTACCATGTGCTGGCGCATGACTATGGCGACACTGTGGCGCAAGAGTTGTTGGCGCGTGATTTGGAGGGTCAGACCAATATTCTCAGCATGACGTTACTCAATGGTGGTTTATTCCCTGAGACGCACAAACCTGTGTTGTTACAAAAGCTGCTGATCAGTCCGTTGGGATTCTTGCTGGCACGCATGATCAATGAGAAAAAGTTTCGCCGTAACTTAATGAAAATCTGCGCCCAACCCTTATCTGAGGAAGACCTGCAAGGTTTCTGGCAACTGATTAATACAAATAATGGGCTTGCGGTGTTTCATAAGTTGATTGGTTATATGAGCGAGCGACGTCAGTTTCGTAGCCGTTGGGTCGGTGCGCTGCAGCAAACAAGTCGACCTTTATGCCTGATCGATGGTGTTGAAGACCCTATCTCGGGTGCACACATGGTGACGCGCTACCGCGAGCTAGTCGGTAAACAGCCGATCACTGAATTGCCAGGCGTCGGGCATTATCCACAGGTAGAGGCACCTGCGTTGGTGCTTCAGGCTTTTCGGTCTTTTATGGCTGATCTGACATAGCAGCTGCTGGAATCATGCTGCTATTACAGGCTGTGAAAATAGTCTGTTTTGCTGTGTTAAAACGCGAATAACACAGCTGTTTAGGTCGATAGACGACTCGTATCTCATTATTTATAACAATTCTTGAATGAAAATTGCCAATTATTCAATTTGCGTCTAATTGGTCATAAAAACAACGATTGTCAAAAAATGTTACAATACTCGCAGATCAACTGTAGGGAGTATGTTTTGACTAAGAAAAAAATAGCTATTTTAGGTGCAGGTCCAAGTGGTTTAGCGCAATTACGAGCATTTGAAGCAGCACGTTTAGCAGGGGTTAAAAACCTGCCAGAGATCGTCTGTTACGAGAAACAAAATGATATTGGCGGCATGTGGAATTACACATGGCGCACAGGCTTAGACCGCAACGGTGAGCCCGTCCACGGCAGTATGTATCGCTATCTGTGGTCAAACGGCCCAAAGGAATGCTTAGAGTTTGCTGACTATTCTTTTGAAGAGCACTTTGGTCAGCCGATCCCCTCTTATCCGCCGCGTGAAGTCCTCAAGGATTACATTATGGGACGGATCAATAAGCAAGATATTCGCCAGTACATTCGCTTTGAGTGCCCAGTGCGTTGGGTGACCTTTGACGAAGAAACCAAGCTGTTTACGGTCACGGTGATGAACCATAAAACCGGTGAGCAGGAAACCAATGAGTTTGATTATGTTGTCGTTGCTACCGGCCACTTCTCAACACCCAACATGCCTTATTTTGAAGGTTTGGAAGAGTTTCCTGGTCGTGTCATGCATGCCCATGATTTCCGTGATGCGCTAGAGTTTAAAGATAAAGATATTCTTTTAGTGGGCAGTAGTTATTCTGCCGAAGATATTGGTACTCAGTGTTACAAGTACGGCACCAATTCGGTCACTATCAGCTACCGCAGCCATGCGTTGGGCTATGACTGGCCTGAAGGCATTAAAGAAGTGCCGGTGATTACCCGTTTTGAAGGTGATGTCGCACACTTTATTGATGGCAGCAGTCAGCGTTTTGATGCAGTGATTATGTGTACGGGCTATTTATTCCACTTCCCGTTTATGCCCGATGAGTTACGTCTACAAACCCATAACTGTTTGTATCCGGAAAATTTATACAAAGGTGTGTTCTGGCAGCCTAACCCGCAACTGATCTATTTAGGCATGCAGGATCAATACTTCACCTTCAATATGTTTGATGCGCAAGCTTGGTATGCCCGTGATGTGATTCTGGAGCAGATCAAACTGCCAGATTTAGAAACTCGCCAAGCCGATGAGCAGAAATGGTTGGCTGAATATGCACAAGTAGACAATGTTGACGGTGATATCGAGTTTCAGGCGAAGTATATTCGTGATTTAACCAATGCCACTGATTACCCTGAATTTGCCGTCGAAAAGCAGGGCGATATTCTTAAACAATGGCAAAAAGATAAGCTGGCAAACATTATGGGCTTCCGTGAAAAGGCCTATCGTTCAACTTTAACCAACACCTTGGCACCTGAGTTGCCAGAGCCTTGGTTAGATATTTTAGATGACTCGTTAGAGCACTTTTTGAATCTGACTTTTGTGAAAAGTAAAAGCAAAAAAATAGCCAGCTAAACAGACAGATATTGTTTCAAGAAACGGCGCTGAAGTGATTCAGCGCCGTTTTTTATTGTCAGCAAAGGTCAAGGTTGCCGAGTCGGGTTGGCTACCTGCGTAGACACTTTGGCAGCAGACTGGCTGACCTGCTCGCGGGCAAACATAGCGAGTGTCGCGATAGCTTGGCGTGCTGAACCTAACGAAAAGGCCTGTAAGTGAAAGACATGCCAACGCGCTGCATATATTTCCAGTCTGCATGTTACGCCACAGTTGCTGGCGTGCTCTGCCAGTCGTGTGGAGTCAGACAAAAGTAATTCTTGCTCGCCCACTTGCACCAGCATCGGTGGTAGTCCGTTTAAGTCGACCGCAAGAGGGTTTTGTGCCGATGCATCGAGCGGCGGTTTGTACCAACTCAGCGCTTGCTCCAGCCAGCCACGACGAAGCATGGGGTCTTCACCGTATTTAGAAACCAAGCTATGCCCGCTCAGTGAGCTGTCGGTGACCGGTGAAATCAGTAATAACGCAGCCGCAGGATGATCACCTCGTGCTCGTAGGGTCAGTGCTAGTGCTAACGCCAGTGCTCCTCCTGCCGAGTCGCCAGCGATGACAATCTGCTCAGCCGCATAATCTTTGCGCAAGGCGTCATAACAGGCAAGCACATCGTCCTGCGCTGCTGGGTAGGGATGCTCAGGCGCTAAACGGTATTCAGGCAACCACACCGGCATACCTGACTCAACCGCTAGGCGAGTGCTGATACTGCGATGTGAATAAGCGTTACCGAGACAAAAAGCACCGCCGTGGAGGTACAGAATAACCCCGTCTGCTTGGGTTTTTTTCGGCGTAATGACTTGGGTAGCCATAGCCTTGACGGTGATCTGCCTACGAGTGACAGCACCAACACCTGGGGTGAGCGCTGAGAAAATACCGATCACTCGACGCTGGGTGGTTGCCGCAAAAGGTGGTCCCATAAAGGATCGAAAGCCCACGCGTAAAAAGCCACGCAAGACCGATGCGCTGAGTTTTTCTAAGCTGTCCTGCGGTTCGGCAATCCTAATGCCGCCGGCTGCACCGATAATACCGGGTAAAGCGCGAGTGAGGCGGTAGGCTTGTAAGCTGGAAAAGCGTGTCAGCCAACGGTAGGACAAGGTAAAGCCCGGCCAGTTTGTGCTGTTGTGTCCTGACTCATCCACATACCAACTTTTGCAGCCGTGCCATACGGTATTGGCGAGGCGCTGTTGTATTTTTTTATTGAAGATTTGGTAACGATTGGCGTCCACTTCAATCGTGCTTGAATCAGTTGCTTGCATGGCTTGGTAACAACGTAGTACGTGAGCAATCTGGCTTTCGAGCATGTAGACAATGGAGTTGTGGCCCAAGTTAGTGTTGGGACCATACAGCATAAAAAAGTTAGGGAAGTTCGGTACGCTCATCCCAAGATACGCTTGCGCACCTTTCTGCCAAGCGTCATTGAGGTCGACACCATTACGTCCAGTAATGCGCATCGGTGCCAAAAACTCAGTGGCCGCAAAGCCTGTGCCATAGATGATGGCATCCACTGGATGCTCGACGCCGTCGTTCGTTTCAATGCCGCTTGCGGTGACGCGCTTGATACCTGCAGTGATCAACTCAACATTGGCTTTAGTCATGGTTTTTAAGTATTCGCTGGACAGCAGAATACGTTTGCAGCCAATTGGATAATCAGGCGTTAACTTGGCACGCAGTTCGACATCGGCAACGTCCTTGGCCAGCAATTTTTGGAAAGGCCGTCCGACTGCCCATTTCATTAAGCCTTTGAACCGAGTAAAGGCCAGTGCTTGTGCTTCATAGCGTAGATAAATACCCGCACGGTGCAGCTTCATTGCGCCAGGCACGTGACGAAATATAGTTTTTTCCCACGCTGTATAGGCACGATCAGGGCGTTTCTTTAGATAGGCAGGCGAACGCTGAAATACGCTGAGATGGGCAACTTGATCAGCGATAGCAGGTACGAACTGAATCGCAGAAGCGCCAGTGCCAACCACTGCCACGCGCTTACCAGATAGGTCGTAGTTGTGATCCCAAGTAGCGGAATGAAACGCGTGGCCTTGAAAAGTTTCTATTCCTGCCAGTTTAGGCAGCGCTGGGCGGCTCAGTTGGCCGGTGGCAGTAATCAGCAAAGATGCCTGCAACTGGCTGCCGTCGATGAGACTGACGTGCCAGAGCGCGGTGGCCTCGTTGTATTCGGCGTGCTGCACTTCAGCGCCGAACTGGATATGCGGGGTTAATCCATATTGGCGCGCGCACTGGCGCAAGTACGTATAAATCTCTGCCTGCGAAGCAAAGACGCGTGTCCAGTCTGGATTGGCTGCAAAGGAAAACGAGTAGAGATGTGAGGGCACATCACAGGCGGCGCCGGGATAACTGTTGTCGCGCCAAACTCCGCCAACATCATGGGCTTTTTCTAAAATCTTAAAATTAGTGATACCGGCCTTGTGCAGCGCAATGGCCATGCCGATGCCAGCGAAGCCCGTACCGACAATAATCGCCGTCAGTGGTGCAGTTGTATTCTGCGAAGAGACGTTGTGCATAGCGAATTTCCTTGAGCGGGTCATTGCCAGCTATTTATTATTGTTGTCGTGGTTGTATCAAACATCTTATTTAACACAATACCCTAAGTGTAATGCTCGTTGAAATATTGCAAGAGACGCGACTAAAGCTGACTGTTATCGCACAGCTTTTTAGTCTTGGGTGAGATGTCGCCTTTCTTGCCAGATTACAGCTGCAAAGATGCCAGACTATGCTAGGTCTTTGGCTGGCGCATGTAGGCTAGAGACCAGTAACTGATTGGGTATGTTAAACGCTAAACAAGGCGCATTTTCATTGGCTTAATTGCTCTATACTCCAGCACTTTGTAATTCTGCCAGTAGCCCATGCGGATATTGGCTGTGCAGTGGTTTAGTGATCTGCATATTAAAGTGTGTATGCCAAGTTAAGGGATAGGTCGAGGCGCTATGAAATCGTCAAATGAACAGTCTTCAGATACAGAAGTGAGTCAGTTTGGACTATTGAAGCAAAAGCGCTTTGCACCGTTTTTCTGGGTGCAATTTGCTGGCGCTGCCAACGACAATCTCTTTAAATTTGCCTTTACCGTAATGGTGACTTACCAGCTCAGTATCAGCTGGATGCCGCCGAGTATTGCCGGCTTGGTGATTGCTGCGTTATTTATCTTGCCGTATTTATTATTCTCCGCCACCTCTGGGCAAATCAGCGATAAGTTTGCGAAAACTAAGTTGATTCGCTACGTCAAAGATTTAGAAATCGTCATTATGCTGCTCGGTACGGCAGGCTTTCTGCTGCAAAGTCCGGTTATCTTGCTGATTTGCACTTTTTTAATGGGACTGCAATCCACTATTTTTGGCCCGTTAAAATACGCTTACTTACCGCAAGTGCTGAAGCCCAATGAGCTAACTGGCGGTAACGGCTTGATTGAAATGGGCACCTTTGTGGCGATTTTATTGGGTAACGTCGCCGGCGGCTTGATGATTGCGGTGCCGGAAATCGGCCATTACCAAGTCGCCGCAGCCTGTATGGTTCTAGCCGTGCTAGGCCGTTTGATTGCGCAAGCGGTGCCGGTGCTGCCTGCGACCGATCCAGCGCTGAAAATCAACTGGAATCCAGTGAGTGAAACGTTGCGCAACCTGGCCATGGCCCGCGAGCAACCAGCGGTGTTTCGCTCGATGCTGGGCATCAGTTGGATGTGGTTTTTTGGCGCGGTGTTTTTAAGTCAATTTCCGAGCTTTTCTAAAGAAGTATTGCATGGTAACGAGCAGGTTGCCTCGTTGTTGCTGGTGGTTTTCTCCATAGGTATTGCCATCGGTTCACTGCTTTGTGAAACCCTCAGTCGCCGTCAGGTGGAGATTGGCTTAGTGCCGATTGGTGCTATCGGCATGAGTATTTTCTCGATTGATTTGTATTTTGCTACGCGGGGTTTACCTGACAGTGTAGAAATGGGCATCACTGCCTTTGTGCAGAACACTGCGCATTGGCGCGTACTGATCGATTTGTTGGGTTTGAGTTTGTTTGCCGGCTTATACAGCGTACCGATGTATGCGTTGATTCAGATGCGTACGGAGAAAACCCATACCGCTCGAATCATTGCCGCCAATAACATTCTTAACGCACTATTTATGATTGCCAGCTCTTTAATAGCGGGAGCGCTCTTAGCTTATGGTTTAACCATTCCTGAAGTGTTCCTAGTGGTGGGTGTGCTCAACGCGCTGGTGACCTTCTATATTTTTATGTTGGTGCCAGAGTACTTTTTACGTTTCCTATCGTGGGTGCTCTCGCATTTAATTTACCGTTTCAAAGTGACCAATAAGCAGGTGATTCCAAGTGAAGGCGCGGTGATCTTGACCTGTAATCATGTCAGTTTTATTGATGCGGTGTTATTGATGGCGGCGAGTCCACGGCCAATTTACTACATCATGGATCACCGTATTTTCAAGATTCCAGTGCTCGGCTGGATTTTTAAATTGGCCAAAGCCATCCCGATTGCTCCGCAAAAAGAAGATCCAGTAGCCTATGAGAAAGCTTTTCAGCAAGCCGCTCAAGTGCTTAGAAATGGTGATGTGTTGGCTATTTTCCCAGAGGGCGCGATCACTCGAAACGGCGAACTGGGCGAGTTTAAAGCCGGCTTATTGAAGATTCTGCAGACCGCGCACGCCGATGGTCTATCCGTGCCGGTGATACCGATGGGCTTAAAAAATCTCTGGGGTTCGTATTTCAGTCGTGTTGATGGCGCAGCGATGTCGACACCTTTCCGCCGTGGCTTCTGGAGTCGTGTGGGGTTGAATATCGGCGAGCCAATCCCCGGCGAACAGGTCACCATGGGCGGACTCAAGCAGCAGGTGCAAGAACTTATCAACCAAGAATAGCCGTGTCTTGAGCACAACGGGGGCGGGTGCTTTGCGTTTTGTTGCCTGAGCAGAGAGTGGGCGCTTGCTTTTAAGGGCTTTTGAGACTGTAAACAATGAGCTACTTTTACAGTTAACACTGAGTATTAAACATCCGTTAAGAACATTTGCGAGATTCGACAGCTTAATAACAGCATGTGCTTGCTAATATCTTCTGCCTAATTTCTTGAGGTGAGCTTTTAGGTAGTGGCTATGTCTGATTTTTCTACTCCGATCGCGCAGTGGCGCCCAAAACACTTTTTCTTCTTACAATTGGCCAGTGTGTTGCTGCTGGGCAGTTGGTTGCTGCCGTCGACGCGAGCATTTTGGACGGCGTTGGATATCCCTGTTTATCGTGCCCTCAATGGCAGCTTAGGGCATTGGTACGGCTGGGACTTACTCTGGGCTTTTCTGAGCACGCGTATCGCTGATCTGTGCGCCGCTGCGGTGATGCTTTGTGCGTTGATCTATCGTGACCTGATCTTTGCGCAAGCACAGTTGCGCCGGGCTTTAGTGACTTTCTTTGTGCTCTTGCTGGCGATGCTAGTGGTGCGTGTTCTTTTTACTAAGTTCATCAGTGCGCAAGGGCTGCAGCATGCGAGTCCTTCGGTGCATTTAGGTGGTGGCTTTCAGTTGAGCGCAGCCTTCCCTTGGATGGAGCAGTTTTTTGAGATTAAAGACCGCTCCAGTCGCAGCTTTCCAGGCGATCACGCATCGGTGCTGTTGCTCTGGGTGGTTTTTTTAAGTGTCTTTAGTAAAGGTAAACAACGCGTGTTGGTGTGTCTGACAGGGTTGTTTTTTATCTTGCCACGTTTGATTGCTGGCGCGCATTGGCTCAGTGATAACCTTGTGGGCGGTGGTTTTGTCGTACTGCAAACCTTAGCTTGGGGTTATTGCAGTATTTTCGGTGACAAGCTGTATCAACTGCTAGAAAGGCTGGCCAAACCAGTCTTGAGGGCGCTGCAGTATCTGCCGCTGATCAATAAGTTTTCTATTGTGCGGCAAATCAGGCGCTGACCATGACCGGCCGCTGACGCTAGTCTTGGTCAGCGACGCTACATGAGTCGTTTTTCTTGTCTCAGTACGCTTGAGCAATTAAGCCAATCATTGCCTCTGTCGCGCCAATATGCGGCAGTAGGGTGATGGTCTTTCCTGGCCATTTACTTTGCGCCGCAGCAATTTCTTCAGGGACATCACTGATCACATGCACACCCGGTGATAAGAAATACGGCAGCACTGTGATCTCGTCGCAACCGCGCTGAAAACAGGCATCAATGGCTTCACCAATCGAGGGTGAAGCCAATTCTAAAAAGGCGGCTTGTACAGCATCGTCCGGTATATTTAAATGCATGGCGACTTTACTGGCCAAAATTTGCACGTCTTCGTTAGAGCCTTTGCGACGGCTGCCATGGGCAATGATTAAGAGCTGTTTCATAGCGATCCTTTGTCTGTCACTGATTGGTTTTGCTGCGCACGGCATTGTTAAGTGCTGCAGCTAAGTGTGGGTACTCAAACTTAAAGCCACTGTTTAGCAGCTTCTTGGGCAGCACTTTTTGACTGTCGAGGAGCAGACAGGCCGATTCTCCAAGGAGTAACTGCATCACCTGTTTGGGAACTGGAAAAATGGCGATACGACCTAAGGCTTTTGCCAAGGCTTGAGTGAATTGGCTGTTGGTTTGCGGGTTGGGTGCAACTAAATTAACTGGACCCGACAGACTGCTTTCGCTTAATAAATAGCGCATGGCATGAATATGGTCTTGGTAATGAATCCATGACATATATTGCTCGCCAGAACCAATCCGGCCACCGAGGCATAATTTAAACGGCAGCAGCATTTTCGCCAGCGCGCCACCTTTGGGTGCCAGTACAATGCCGGTGCGCAATAGCACCACACGGGTATAAAGTTCGGCGCGACGGGCAATGTCTTCCCAGCGCAGACACAGCTTGGTCGGGAAATCGGTTTCCTGCACGGTGCTGTCTTCAGTCAACGCGTCATTGCCATGATGGCCATACACGCCAATCGCCGAACCACTTAAAAATACGGCGGGCGGCTTTGTGCTACGGGCAAATAACGTCACCAGCTGCTCAGTCAGTTGCCAGCGGCTATTGCAGATTTCTTGTTTGCGTTCGTCACTCCAGCGCTTATCAATAATGGCAGCGCCAGCTAAGTTAATCACCGCATCAAAGTCATCGAGATTGTCCAAACGCTCTAACGAATCAATCAGTTGTACATAAGGGGGCAGTTGAATTTTTGCTTGCGCGGGTGAGCGGGTGAGGACGGTGTATTGGTGATCGTCAAATTGACGAATAAACGCCGAACCTATTAAGCCTGTGCCGCCGGTGATGAGTATGTTCATGATTCACCTCTGTTGAGCAGATCAACGCTCTTGCTGTTTGAGTAAACCTGCAATGCAATCTTTGACCTCGGTAAACACCCGCCCAGGACTGTTCAAGGGCGTGAGCATGGCCGCTGTGCCGCACATAAATAAACGCGGATTGTCGAGCAGTGCTGCGCTGACTCGCTCCTGTTCTTTATCTTTCCAGATACCATCTTGATAAAACACAGTAAAGCTCTCTGCACGCTGCGCCGCCAGATGAATGGCGGCCGCTACGCTAAATGGTCGGCTGAGTAAATTCACTGATACCTGCAAATCGGTTAGTTCTAAGGCCATCAAGGCCAAACGCCAGATCGGTGCCGGTTGCCCGGCAACTAAGGTCACCGACAACGCTTGTTTTTTTTGCGCCACTTTGGCGTTTAAGCGCAGCAAGGTGTAACGCAGTAGTTCACTTTCAGTAAAGCTAAACGCCGCCTGCTGATCATCGCGCTGCGTCAGTACAGCAAACAGCGGCTCGAATAAATGCTCACGGCAAATTGGCGTGGGGTAACTGGCCAAGGTTTCTTGGATCAGCCGTTCGACTTTGCTAAAAGAAAACTGATCAATGGCGGCTAGTAACTCACTTTGCAGTGCTTGCCAGCTTTGCTGGGCGTCATCTTGTGGCAGAGCTGGCGCTTCTTCTTGCAGCAGCGGTTTAACTTTGCCGAGCGGTACACCGCGTGCGACCAAGGCTAAAATCCGTTCGATGGTAGCGACATCATCTTCAGAGTACAGGCGGTGTCCTTTAGCGGTGCGCTGTGGTTTTAATAGCCCATAGCGGCGCTCCCATGCCCTAAGGGTCACGGTGTTGACTTGAGTGCGGGCACTTAATTCACGAATCGGAAACTGTGTTTGGGTGCTGGGGCTGCTATCGCTCATCGGAGTTTCTACTCTATTAACGCTGTGTTGATGCAATTAACAAATAGTTATACATAAAACAGAGGTGTACAACAATACGCATATCCACTATTGTTTTGCCGCATAGTTATTTGTCAGAGGGTGTTATGACGTCAGTGAGTGTCGAGGTTGCCATTATTGGCGCAGGTACAGCCGGTTGTTTTATCGCCAGTTTATTGGATGAGGCGGGCGTCAGTTGCCGTTTGCTGGAGAAAAGTCGCGGTCTTGGTGGTCGCTGCAGCCGTCGACGGATTGATGAAAATTATTCGGTCGATTTGGGCGCGCCTGAGTTTGCAATGAATGCAGACCTCGATCCTGTTTTACTGGCCAAGCAGCAGGCGTGGATTCGTGCCGGATTTGTCTCCGCTTGGCAGCGTCCGAGTGCGCGTTTTGATGCGACCACTGATACGCAGATGCAA
>Ga0209075_1003290_pt1 | contig 13595 bp, 14 predicted proteins | sample Stecom2011_FD_187523 | JGI IMG/M metagenome (GOLD analysis project Ga0209075, IMG submission 187523) | Agricultural soil microbial communities from Utah to study Nitrogen management - Steer compost 2011 (SPAdes) (version 2) | ecosystem: Environmental > Terrestrial > Soil > Agricultural land... | reverse complement strand
TGCATCAAGCAAAACTGAAAAGAAGTTTTACCCCAGCTGCAATTTCACCACCATCTTCTTCACCTCCATCGCTTCCTCCTTCTTCACCAAAGCCTTATGAATCTCCCCCGGAAAGAAAATCACAAAAGCACCTTTGGGAACAAGCACCTCGTATCCCTCCCCTTCAAATACCGTAATGTCCTTCTCCGCATCGTAAGCCTTCACTTCCTTCATATTATCCTCCGGAGCATAAAAGATACGCTCCTCCCCTTCCGCCAAAAAGTGGATATCGAGGTACTGCTCATGCGCCTCCCAAATACAGTCGTCGTAATCTTTCGTCGAGCGCTTCATGCCATTGGCAAATAAATGCTCGCCCACAAGCTCCTGCTTTCCTTCAGGAAAATCTTCAGCATTGACCTCCTCCAAAAAATCAAAAGCCTGCTCCAGGGAAGGATGCAGCATAAAATACCTTGCGGCATTGTCCAGTGTATCTACTATCATAGTCTTATTAATTTAGCAACACAAAATTACAGATAAAAGTGGCCATCCTCCCAAAAATGTACGAAATTAAACCGATAAACTGTCCCGATGCATTCAATGGCACAGAAACGATTTAAAGCCCGGAGTTTTTTTCAGCTTAAAACAAAACCACCATAACACGCTATATACCAACAACTACACCCTTAAAGAAAACACCAACACCCCCGAAAACATTGGGGTTTTTATTTTTTTAAGCCTATATTTGTCGCACAGAACACATTTTTAGGTTTTGGGTCAACCGGAAAAACGGAAACAAAAACGACCAACTTTTAACGGGCAATCAGCGCTTTTCAACAATGCTTAAAAGCAGCCATCTACCTTACAAACAGTGCTCCACGGCACAACGACCAAAACCACCGTCCCGTTAGCGGTCACAACACAAAAACCATGGACAAAATTTTCACCGAACACCAGGAGTCAATCGCCCACAAGATTGAGCCCAAATCGCAGTTGAAAAACTGGCGCGACTGGAAGTGGCATATGCGCCATGCCATCAAGACCATCGAAGAATTTGAAAACCTGACAGGCATTCGGTTCTCCCAGGAAGAACGAAAGAAGTTTACAGAAACCCAGGACCGCTTTCCCCTCTCCATTACCCCCTACTACCTCTCCCTCATTAAAAAAGACAATTTCCGAAACGACCCGGTTTACAAGCAATCCTTCCTCGACAATCGCGAACTGATCATCTCCAACAGCGAGATGGGCGATCCCCTGTCTGAGGACCACGACAGTCCCGTTCCCGGCATTACCCATCGCTACCCCGACCGGGTGCTTTTGCTCGTCAGCAACGTATGTGCGATGTACTGTCGCCATTGCACACGCAAGCGCAAGGTGGGCGATGTAGACTCCATTCCCAACAGGGCACAGATTAAAGGAGGTATTGAATACATCCGCAACAACCCGCAGGTACGCGACGTGCTGCTGTCGGGGGGCGACCCCTTTTTGTTGAGCGACGATTACCTCGACTGGATTTTGACCGAACTCCGTGCCATTCCGCACGTTGAAGTCGTACGCATAGGCACCCGTACTCCCGTAGTACTGCCCTACCGCATCACCGACGATTTGGTGAACATGCTCAAAAAACACCATCCGCTGTGGATCAATACCCATTTTAACCACCCGCGTGAACTCACCGCCTCAGCACGGGAAGCCCTGGCCAAACTGGCCGATGCCGGCATTCCCCTGGGCAACCAGTCCGTATTGCTGGCCGACGTCAACGACTGTCCCCGCATCATGAAGGACCTGGTGCACAAACTGGTAATGAACCGCGTCCGTCCCTACTATCTTTATCAGTGTGATTTGTCGGAGGGACTCTCCCACTTCCGGACGCCCGTCGGAAAAGGCATCGAAATTATGGAAAGCCTCATCGGTCACACCAGTGGCTTTGCCGTACCCACCTATGTAATTGATGCCCCGGGTGGCGGCGGAAAAATACCCGTAATGCCCAACTACATCATTTCGTGGAGCACCAACAAAGTCATTCTACGGAATTACGAGGGTGTAATCACCTCCTACCAGGAGCCCGACAAGTACGAATCGACCATCTGCGACTGCAACTGCGCCGAGTGCAACCTCGAGCTCGACGTCAACGAAAGCGACGAAATGAATGCCATCGGTATTGAGCAGCTCTTGTCCGATTACGACGACACCATTTCGCTCATACCCTCGAACAACGAACGTTACGAACGAAGAAACGACAGCACCGAGTAGGGTGCTGTCCCCATCAAAACCAAAATATATGGATGTTATAGAAAACTGGGGCGCCTCACGCATATCGCACGGACCGGACAGCAGTCGGATTTACCTGATGGATCTGGACCCGGCCGATTTTCCGCAAATCCTGCCGGCTTTGGAAGATATCGCCGATAAAGGTCGCTACACCAAGCTCTTTGCCAAGGTACCCGCCCGCTACGGTCCGGCCTTTCAGAACAGAGGCTATGTTATTGAAGCCGCCGTTCCCGGCTTTTACAAGGGAGAAGAAGACGCCCTCTTTCTCATGAAATATACCGACCCCGAAAGGAGTCGCCCCGAAAGCGAGCAGCTCGAAGCCTTTCAGGCTTTGCTTCTGGAAGGGACCGACTACCGTCACAAAGAAATGGACGCAGCCTACCGGCTGCGCCCTTTGGGCGAAGCCGATGCCGAAGCCATGGTGCCGGTATTTAAGCAGGTTTTCGAGACCTACCCCTTCCCCATTTACGATCCGGCCTTCCTCATTCAAAGCATGCGCGAAGACGGCACCCGCTATTTTGGAGCCTTTAAAGACGGGGAACTCATCGCCATCAGCTCGGCAGAGTGCAACGACACCAAGCTGAATGCCGAGATGACCGACTTTGCCGTGTTGCCTACCCACCGGGGTCAACGCCTGGCCGTGCACCTGCTGCGCTTTATGGAGGAGCAGCTGAGGGCCGATGGCTTCCTGACCTTTTACACCATTGCCCGCCTGCATTCGCTGCCCATGAACAAGACTTTTTACAACCTGGGCTATCGCTTTGCCGGCACCCTTACCCGAAACACCCAGATTGCAGGAAAAATTGAAAGTATGAACGTGTGGTACAAGCACGCACGCCCATAAAACAACATTATGCATTGGATTGACCTGAGCATTGTAGTAGTTTACTTCGCTGCCATGCTTTTCATCGGCTTTTGGTTTCACCGGAAGAACAACAACACCGAAGACTATTTTGTAGGGAGCAGAGAGATGACCAAGTGGCACCTGGGGCTCTCGGTCGTCGCCACCGACGTCGGTGGCGGCTTTTCGATTGGACTGGGGGGACTGGGTTTTGTGATGGGTCTGTCGGGCTCGTGGATTCTTTTTACGGGACTCCTGGGTGCCTGGCTCACCGCCGTGGTGCTTATCCCTAAAGTGCACCGTAGGGGCGTCGCCAACAAAATGCAGACCTTCCCCGAAATTCTCCAACACAGTTACGGAAAAACCGTTGCCCTGGCCGCGGCACTTATTTCTGCCATCGGTTACATGGGCTTCACCGCCAGTCAGGTCCTGGCCGGAGCCAAACTCACTTCGGCCACCTTTGTGGGCATGGACATTCCCCAGGCCGTAATCATTATGGGCGCCATTGCCGTAATTTACACCGCACTGGGCGGCATCAAAGCAGTCATTTACACCGATACCGTACAGTGGATCATTCTACTGTCGGGCCTCTCCCTTGTAGGTGTACCCTTCGCCCTCAAGGCTTTGGGCGGCTGGGAGGCCGCCAAAGTCTTTCTGAACGCCGAAATGCTGCAAATGACCAACCTTTCGGTCAGCACCCTCATCAACTGGGCCTTTTCCATCATTCCCATCTGGTTCATCGGTATGACCCTGTACCAACGCATTTTTGCCGCCAAGTCGGGCAAGGAAGCCCAACGTGCCTGGTTCATTGCCGGCCTCTTCGAGTGGCCCTTCATGGCCTTCCTGGGCGTATTTCTGGGTATGCTGGCCAAAGCCAGCTTTGGTGCCGGCATTATCCCCGAGGCCGAGATGGCCATGGCCGACAACGAGTCGGCCATGCCCCTAATGCTGAAACACGTGCTGCCCATAGGGGCATTGGGATTGATACTGGCGGCTTATTTCTCCGCCATATTGTCGACGGCCGACAGCTGCCTGATGGCGGCCTCGGGCAACATCAGTCGCGACCTCTTCAACTACAAAAAATCGAAGAACGCCCTGAAGGTGGTGCAGTGGATGACCCTTGTCATAGGCGTTCTGGCCATCGTCATTGCCTTGTACATTCCTTCGGTACTCGAACTCATGCTGCTCTCCTATGGATTTATGGTAAGTGGACTCATGGCTCCGGTACTGGGCTTTCTCATTTACAAAAAGCCCTCACGCAACGCAGCCATCGCCTCCATGATCAGCGGCAGTCTCAGCCTTCTGGTGATTCAAGTCGGCAAGCTTCCCCTTCCCTGGGAACTCGATGCCGTAGTGCCCGCCCTCAGCATCAGTCTCCTTACCCTCTTTGTTATGCAGGCTTATTACTCAAACGCGTCCCCCGACGCCCAATCAACATAAAACGACTGTCGGGGGCCAGGCCCTCCAGGGGTTCTAAAAGATTTACGGGACAAAGCCAAACCGTAAAATACACCGGGGGGACCAGGCTTACGCTTACATAAGAAGTGTAAATTTCATTCTCGGTCACCGACAACTCCGAATCGGTCAGCAAGGGCCAGGCATCGGCCTCTACACTTCCCGAGGAACTCTCAAAACGACGGTAAAACTTATAGCCGTCGCAATCCAGGTCCTCCCAGTCAAGCTGCAACACCCCCTCGTTGGAAGCATACTGCAGATTGTTGTTTTCCGAAAACATTGGGGGAATGTTCAGCTTATAGCTCAACGCACCAATCCAGGCGTGTTTCAAAACCACGGCCACCTCGGCACCCGGCAAAAGATTTAAGCCCTCTACCACGTACAAACCATCAAAAAAATCGTCTTTGGTCGCATTAAATCCAGCCACCGTGAGCACTGCATCGTCGATGTTCTCCACCTCCCCCGATGCATCACTCAACCGGATTTCAAAGTCCCACAAGCCATCGTCCAACTGCAAAACCCCTTCCACCACCATCTTTAAATCAGAAGCGCTTACCACAGGAATCTTCTCAAACAAAGCCGCTATCTGTAAATTTTCATCCACCACGACTTGCACCGGATTGGCTGTGGAAGTCAATCCCCCCCAGCCCTTAAAAAGCCAGCCTGAGGCCGGGACTGCCTCCAGGGTAAGCACCGTTCCCTGCCTGTAAGGGCCCGTTTCCGGCGTAACATTCACCACGCCGCCGGCTTCGGTCCAGTCCACCTCCACAGTAAACTCCGGCAGGTCCTCGTCGTCCCCGGTTTGCGCCGAGGCAAACAAAGCAGAAATTAGGGTATCCGTTTTCATTGTCAGCTCCATAACCGCCTCGGTCGACAATACCGTAGTGCCCGATTGCCATTGCTGAAAAATAAAACCGTCGACAGGCGTCGCCGCTAATTCCACTTTCTCCCCTTTTCGATACAGGGCCTTTTCGGGTGTGACCGCCACACTGCCCATCTTCTCGTTACTATGTACCAACAACAAGAGCTCGGCCTTTTCGTCGTCCGAATTGTTGTCGCAGCCCCCCAGCAATGACAGGCCGGCCAAAAGCACCAGACCCATCACCAGTCCGATTGCCCATTTAACTTGCAGCTTCTCCTTCATACTTTTCATTTGGTTTGTTTAATCCGGAATAAGAACGTCGACCTGCTCCCAATTATTACGGCCAACTACCACTTTAACAGGACTTAACAATAGCAGAAAGAAAGCTACTGTTCAGCAAGTCGGGAAAAACCCATAAATTTGGGCAAACAAAAACCATAAAACGTGAAAACAATCTCTTTTCTCCAGACCGCCCTCCTGTTTATAGCGCTGCTGGGCGTGAGTTCCTGCCAACCATCGGGGGGCATCATTCAACCCGGCGACTACTCCGAAACCATACGCATAGCCTGTGTGGGCAACAGCATTACCTATGGTATGGGCATTGAAGGCCGCGACAGTCTCAGCTACCCCGCCCAGCTGCAAGATTTGCTGGGCGACAAATTTGAAGTACGTAACTTCGGGGTAAGTGCCCGCACACTCATGAGCCGCGGCGATTTGCCCTACATTAAAGAACCCGAATACCTGGCCGCATTGGAATTTAAGCCCCATGTGGTCCTTATTAAACTGGGCACCAACGACACCAAACCACACAACTGGGTGCATAACGGGGACTTAGAAAAGGACTACACCCAACTCATTCAGAGTTTTCAGGCGCTGGAAAGCAAGCCCAAAGTAGTGCTGTTGAAAGCGGCTCCCGCCTTTCCCGAGCGCTGGGGCATCAGCGACAGCACCATTGCTAAACACCTGAATCCCAGAGTGGAAAAACTGGCTGCGGAGCTCGGACTGCCCTGCATCGATCTGCACACGGCCCTGGCCGGCAGGGACGAACTCTTTCCCGACTTGATTCACCCCAACGCAGAAGGAGCCGCCATTATGGCCCACAGCATTTACGTGGCCTTGCTGGGCCAAGCGGCAAAATAAGCGCCATGTGCCTCAGCAAAACAGCTTAGCGTTTAAAGAATACGAAATCACTTTCAATAAAAAGGGCTGCCCGTGCAGCCCTTTTCTTATTACAATTTCTCCTCTCCTTCGTAAAAGCCCTCGGCCGACAAAAAAGGGATCTCTTCACTTTCTTCCAGCTCCAACATTTCAATGAGCTGATCCAGGGTAGCAGAAATTTGCTCCACTTTACCGGGCGACAAGCGCTCCAATTTGGAGGCCAAACGCTGCTGCAACAGGTCCGGCGTTTTTTCCAGCAGCTCATCCCCTGCCGAAGTCAGGGTAATGTGCGTCACCCGCTTGTCGCCACTCTTGGGCAAACGGGCCAGCAAACCGTGCTTCTCCAAACGCGTAATGATGCCCGTCACCGTGCTCGAATTCAAATTCAAATGCTCCCGAATGGCACGCTGAGTGGCCTGGTAGTTGGGGGAGGACTTCAAATATTCCAGACACAAAATCTGAGGAATGCTTACCCCAAAATCCTTCTGCACCTTCTTCGATTCGAGGTTAATCGAACGTACAATGCGGCGCACCCGTATTAAAATACCCCTGTAATCCATTGCCTTAACTCTTATAAACGAAATACTTCAGCGGCAGCATAGCGGTTGGTCAAACGCACACTGAAGCGCTCCTGCAAAGACGCAAAAGCAGCCGCAGCCACTTCGGGTCGGTTGTTCTCCTCCGACAGGTGCGAAAGGTACACCACCTGCAAATTTGCGTGGTGATGCGCTTGCAACAACTCAAAAGCCTGCAGATTGGACAAGTGTCCCCGATCACCAGCCACCCGCACTTTCAAATGCGGTGGATAAGGGCCCGACCACAGCATGTCCTCATCGTAATTGGCCTCCAAAAACAAGGCATCGCATAGCGGCAACTCCCGCCGTACATTATCGCAAGGCTCCCCAATATCGGTAAAAACGCCTACGTTTTTGCCCGCGTGCTCCACTCTGAAACTACAAGGTTCTGCCGCATCGTGCAACTTCAAAAAGCTGTGAATTTTAAAGGCGCCCACCTCCAAGATTTCACCCGGTTCAAAAAACTGAATCCGGGCAGGCCGATTGGGACCCCAGCTTTTTTCGAGCGACTTCCGGGTCATATATACCGGAACATCCAACTTAGCACTCAAGACCCGCACGCCCCTGAAATGGTCGGCATGCTCATGCGAAATCAAAATGGCACGAATGCGGCCCGGATCCAGACCCCGCTCCTTCATACGTTCCAGCACCTGGCGGCGACTGATGCCCGCATCGATCAAAACAGCATCGCTGCCGTTGCCTATGTAATAACAATTTCCATTACTCCCCGAAGCCAGGGCACATATTTCCAACATCTTAGTATTCCTTCCTTTACCGGTACCGCTTCCGCTAACGCAGTCCCTGTACCCCTATACGAATGGCTTTAAGCCCTATCCATTCCACCAAATAACGCTCGCACAGCTCCAAAGCAGCCTCCAACTCAGCGGCCTCTCCTGCAAAAGCAGGCAGCACCATCCAAAAACGACGCGTTTGCTCCGTCACCATGGTGCGGACCGAATCACTGGTGGAAGTACCAAAAGCCCCAATTTCATCCCTAAACACCGGCAGGCGTTCTATGTTCACATCGCCGCGACCAATGCCCACGTAGGCTTCCTCGGCCTCACCAATACCCAGAGCCACTTGTCCCACAATTTTATCGGCATCGTAGCCACCAATGGAAAACCCCGTCTCCACCGACACCCGGTTGAGCACATCCACAACGTTGTTCACCCGATAAAGGCCCTTGCCTGAGGCAATACGCCGCAGCAGACTCTCCGCAGCCGGACGGTAACGATTGGGATCCTTCCCCAAAAGCCGATAGGCATTCTTGGTAGCCGCCACCACCGGGTGGCGACGAATGGCCTCGGCATCCAAATCCTTTTCCAGGCGACTTGTCACCGCCTCCATTTCCGCATTAAAAGCAGCTGAAGCAGGCGTCACCACCACTTCGGCCTCCACCGTTCCCAAAAGCAAATCCGGAAAGCGTGCGGCCATTTCCTGGTCAACAGTAATCTCCAAAACAAACAGGTTTAGAAAAATCAAAAGTAACAAAAACGAAGGTTTTTTCCCATCTTTGCAGGCATGATTGAAACAACAGCTTTTCCCAAAGACCTGAAAGCGGTCTTTTTTGATATGGATGGGGTTTTGTACGACTCCATGACCAACCACGCCCACACCTGGGTCGAGAGTTTTAAAGCAGCAGGCATCGACTTTCCGGCCTACGATGCCTACATGAACGAAGGGCGCACCGGTCCCTCCACCATCATCAAAGCCTTTGAATTGTACGGCAGGCGCAGCGCCACCGAAAAAGACATACAGGATATTTACGATCACAAAACCCGGTTGATGCAGGAAGCCCCCGAGGCGGCCCTGATGCCCGGCATGCAAGACGTGCTGCGCCAAACGATGGCGGAGGGACTAAAAGTGGTGGTGGTGACCGGCTCCAAGCAACCCATGTTGCTGAGTCGACTAAAGCACGATTACCACATTGCCGACGACAACATCATCAGTGGCTTCGATGTTAAAAAGGGCAAGCCCGATCCGGAGCCCTACCTTATGGCCCTGGAAAAGGCCCGATGTTTGGCCAGCCAGGCCCTTGTGGTAGAGAATGCGCCCTTGGGCGTAGAATCGGCCCGGGCGGCCGGCATCTTCACCATTGCGGTAAACACCGGAATATTAAAACCCGAAGTCCTCAGTGACGCAGGCGCCAACCTGGTTTTTCCGGGGACCAAAGCCCTGGCGGAAGAATGGTCCGGGATGCTGCAGAAGCATCAGCTGTAAACCGTAAGCACCAGGCGGCGCGCGCCGCCATGGTTGCGAAACTCACACAAATAAATGCCCTGCCAGGTGCCCAAAGCCAGGCGACCGTCTCTAATGGGAATCGTCAAGGAAGGACCCAGCAACGAAGCCTTCACATGGGCCGGCATATCGTCCGGCCCCTCCAGGGTATGGCGGTAATCCGCTTGATTCTCGGGCACCAGGCGGTTCATAATGGTTTCAAAATCCTCCCGTACCGTAGGGTCGGCATTTTCGTTGAGCGAAAGCGCCGCCGAAGTGTGCTGAATAAAAACATTCAGCATGCCCGTCCGGGGCAAGGCGGGCAGCTCCGCCTCTATGCGACTGGTAATTAAATGGTAGCCCCGTTTGTAGGGAGGCAAGCTAAGCGTCTTTTGTTCTGTCATGACTTCAATAATCAAACACGGTTCATCAATAAAACCAAAGATAAACAATTTTGGTTTGGACCGCCTTCTGCTTATTTTTGATACATTTGTCCTTATAAACAAACCAAACAATCAGCTCAACTACGTTAATGATACAGGAAAGCGTTAAAGCACTGCTGCAAACCGAGGCAGAGGCAGTCCAGAACATACCCGTCACCCCCGAATTTGAAAAAGCCCTGAACATCCTTTGGGAACAGGTGCACCAGAAAAAGGGTAAACTGATTACCAGTGGCATGGGTAAGGCGGGACAAATAGCCATAAATATGGCAACAACTTTCAGCAGCACCGGCACCCCTGCCGTTTTTCTGCACCCCTCTGAAGCCCAGCACGGCGACCTGGGGGTCATTCAGGAGAACGACACCATGATACTGATCTCCAATTCGGGTAAGACCCGTGAGATCATCGAATTGGTGGAGCTGGCACGTGGATTGCGCCCCGACATTCGTTTTATTGTCATTACAGGCAACCCCGACTCCCTGTTGGCCCAGGCCGCAGAAGCCACTTTATTTACCGGTAATCCCCCGGAGGTCTGCGCGCTGGGTTTAACACCCACCACCTCAACCACCACCATGACGGTAATCGGCGATGTATTGGTGGTGCTGTTGATGAAGAAAATTGGATTTACTAACCACGACTACTCCTTACGTCACCACGGAGGATACCTGGGCGACAAATCGCGTGAGGCTGCTGGTCGAGAAAAAAAATAACATCATGAGCAACTTCAACTGGAAAGCACTGCAGAACGGATCAGACATCCGCGGCGTAGCCCTCGAAGGGGTCAGCGGCGAAAATGTTAACCTGACTCCCGATACAGTAGCCCGTCTGGGTGAAGCCTTCGTGGCCTGGCTGCAAAAACGAAGCAACAAAACAAAACTGCGTTTGGCTGTGGGTATGGACTCCCGCCTGTCGGGCCCCGACTTGCGTGCAGCCCTCTGCCGGCAACTGTCGCGTTGCGGTGCAGAAGTCCTCGATTGCGGTCTGGCCTCCACCCCGGCCATGTTCATGACCACCATCGGAACTGAGGAGCCTGCCGACGGCGCCCTCATGCTTACCGCCAGTCACCTACCCTTTAATCGCAACGGCATTAAGTTTTTTACGCCTGAGGGCGGCCTTGAGAAAAAGGACATCAGCGACCTGTTGGCCCTGGCCGAAGAAGGTCCTGAACTGCCGGCCTCCAAAGCAGGCAGCATTAAGGAAGTAGATTTCATGTCGACCTATGCCGCCCACTTTGTAGAACTGATTCGTGAGGGGGTAAAACACCCCACCCACTACAACGAACCCCTCAAAGGCATCAAAATTGTGGTAGATGCCGGCAATGGCGCCGGTGGCTTCTATGCCTCAAAGGTTTTGGCCCCTCTGGGCGCCGATGTCTCAGCCAGTCAGTTTCTGGAACCCGACGGCCGTTTCCCCAACCACGTTCCCAATCCCGAGGACGAGCTGGCTATGGCTTCGGTGGTGCGTCAGGTGAAAAACAACGGGGCCGACCTGGGCATTATTTTCGACACGGACGTGGACCGGGCAGCCCTGGTGGCAGAAAACGGTCAGGCCATCAACCGCAATGAACTCATTGCCCTTATCTCGGCCGTGGTGCTCGATGAACACCCGGGAAGCACGGTGGTTACCGATTCTGTGACCTCCAACGGACTGTCCTGGTTCATCAACCAACACCTGAAAGGTCGCCACCACCGCTATCAGCGTGGCTATAAAAACGTCATCAACGAAGCCAAACGACTTAACGATAAGGGAGAAGAATGCTGGCTGGCCATTGAGACTTCAGGACATGCCGCCCTACGCGAAAACCATTTCCTCGACGACGGGGCTTTTTTGGCCACCAAACTGGTCATCAGCATGGCCAGGGCCCGCCAGCAAGGCAAAAAGCTGACCGATTTACTGACGCACCTGCCCCAACCCTTGCAGAGCTGTGAAGTACGCCTGACCATTAAAACAAGTGACTTCAAAGACTATGGCGAAAAAATAATTACCGATCTGGGCATTTTGGCGGGCAACCGACACGGCTGGGACATTGCCCCCGACAATTATGAAGGTGTGCGCATTCAATGCGGTCCCCCGCTGAAAAAAGGCTGGTTTTTGCTTCGGATGTCCTTGCACGACCCCGTTCTCCCGCTCAATTTGGAGGCCGAAGAAGCAGGAGCCCTGGACGAGATGCTGAGCCTGTTGCGCACTTTCTTTTCGGTATATGAACATTTGGACAGCTCGGCGATTGACCATGTAAATTGCTGAGGTCCGGAAGACTGAACGGACCCAACAACCAAAAACAATAAAATAACAAAACGATAAATCTGTCAACCAACAAGTAAGTAAGTATGAGAATTCAGAAGGAAGATACCCTGGCTTTAATTGTAGATATTCAGGAACGCTTGTTTCCACACATTCACCAGCATGAGCAGCTGGCACAAAACACCCGAATTTTGATTCAGGGATTACAAGTATTGCAGGTCCCCCTGCACATTACCGAGCAATACCGTAAGGGCTTGGGTGCTACCATACCCCAATTGGCCGAGTTGCTTGATGGCGTTAACAACAGCGAAAAAATGAGCTTCAGTTGCTGCGACGAGCCTTCTTTTCAAGAGCAGCTGGAACAGAGCGGCCGCAAAACCATTATTCTTGCGGGCATTGAGGCCCACATTTGTCTCTTGCAGACCGCCCTCGACCTGAAGGAAAGAGGTTTTCGTCCGGTAGTGGTGGAAGATTGTGTGGGCTCACGGAACCCGGAAAATAAGCGTATAGCCATCCAGCGCATGTTGCAAGAGGGCATTACCGTAACCAGCTTCGAATCCCTGCTTTTTGAATTGACCCGTGTAGCAGGCAGCGATGCCTTTAAGGCCATTTCCAAACTGGTTAAATAGTATGAACACAGGGAGAACCATCTACGGGATTGGAGAAGCCCTGCTGGACGTCATCTTTAAAAACAAACAACCCATCGGCGCCACCGCCGGTGGAAGCACCCTCAATGCCATTGTTTCTTTGGGACGAATGGACTATCAGCCCTTTCTCATTAGTGAAATAGGGAACGACCGCATTGGCGATATCATTGACGACTTCCTGCTGAAGAACGGGGTCTCCGATCGTTACCTGTACCGTCGCGAGGACTCCCGCTCACCACTGGCCCTGGCCTTCCTCAACGAGAACAACGATGCAGAATATGAAATTTTTAAGGATTATGCTGCCCAAACCCTGCACGAAGAAATGCCGCCCTTCACGGCGGACGACATCGTCACCTTTGGCTCCTTCTATTCCATCAATCCCGCCTTTCGCCCCCAACTGCTGAAATATCTGCAAAGGGCTAAGGCAGCGGGCGCCCTCCTGGTTTACGATCCCAATTACCGCAATCACCACGCACACAAAAGGGAGCAAATGCAAGCCGCTCTCGAAGAGAATTTTGCCCTTGCCGATGTGGTGAGGGGCAGTAATGAGGACTTTCAAAACATTTATGGGCTCCAACGGGTGGAGGACGTGGCCGAACGCCTGCACCGTTTCAGCAAGCACATCATCATCACCGCCAATGCCAAAGGCAGTTATGTGAGCACGCCAAACGGCGCTGCCTGGTACCCCGCTGTACCTTTACAAGCAGTGAGCACCATAGGCGCCGGCGACAATTTCAACGCAGGCATCATCCACGGTTTGCTGGCGGGGCGTATCGGCAGAAAGGAACTGGAAGGGGGACTGTCGAACGAGCAATGGGCCGGCATCATCGCTTCGGCCACAGTATTTGCCACGGAGGTCTGCCAACTGAGCGACAATTATGTGGCGGCTGATTTCAAGGAGCGGGTGGATGA
>Ga0209075_1003288_pt1 | contig 13605 bp, 10 predicted proteins | sample Stecom2011_FD_187523 | JGI IMG/M metagenome (GOLD analysis project Ga0209075, IMG submission 187523) | Agricultural soil microbial communities from Utah to study Nitrogen management - Steer compost 2011 (SPAdes) (version 2) | ecosystem: Environmental > Terrestrial > Soil > Agricultural land... | reverse complement strand
TGTCCGCTCATGCGGGTCTAGCCCCTGTACGCAGGCGGTGGGTTTACCTGCGTAATGGAACTCGCTGTCGTAATCGTCCTCGATGATCCAGCCCTGATGTTGCCTGGCCCACTCAATAACGGCCAGTCGCCGATCCAGCGCCAGTGTTGCCCCGGTCGGAAATTGGTGCGATGGCGTCAGGAATACCGCCTTGGCCAAATCACTGGAGGTTTTCGATGAATGATTCAGGTGTTCCACCAGCATGCCATTGGCATCGAGTGGCACCGGTATACATTCCAGACCGGCGGCGTCGAACGCTTTGCGCGCCCCTTGATAGACCGGATCTTCAATAAAAATCTTGTCGCCAGCATCAAACAATACGTTGGCGCATAACGTCATGGCCTGTTGTGAGCTGGTCAGCACCAGTACGCGCTCGGGCGTGGCATGCGCCCCACGTTCGAGACTAACGTAATCCGCAATGACGCGCCGCAATGGTTCCATCCCTTGTGGATCGCTGTGCGTCAAAGCCCGGGTCCCATATTCCTTGAACACCTGCCGCTCCAGACGTTCCCAAATCTGGAGGGGAAAGTTGCGTGTTTCCGGTACGCCTGGGGCGAATGGGCGTGGTACCAGGAAATCACGCAGGCCGCCACCCTGGAACATAGTGTTGCCGCGCTGGCTGATGCGCAGTGTTTCATTGCGAGTTCCCCTGCGCCGCGCCGTGCCTCGTCCGGGGAGACGTTTTGCCCGTTCAGATACGAAGCTGCCGGTGCCAACACGCCGCTTGATGAAACCTTCGGCATGCAACTGGCTATAGGCCGATTCGACCGTATCGCGGGAGACGCCCAGCGATTTCGCTAGCGCACGTGAGGCGGGTAGTGGCTTACCGACGTCCAGCGCGCCATCGAGGATCAATTGCCGGATGCCGCGCTGTATGCGCGCATACAGTGGTAAGGCGCTATGTGTAGGGTCGCCGATCCAGGCTTTGACGGATTCTAGTTGGGCGTGTTTGAACAATTGGTCTGCATCGCTTTAAAAAAATGGTGGGGGGAAGCCGTCCATTTTAAGGTTATGATTTCGTTTATCAACTATGTCCATCAAATTGTTTTTAGGAGTCATTGTCAGGCCATGCCAGTCATAACCTCGCCCTCATCAGTTCGTTGGAAAGATCTCACTCATCCAATCGTGGCCGGCTTGATCTCGGTCATCGTCAATTATGGTGGTACGTTCATCCTGGTATTCCAGGCTGCCAAGGTGGCTGGTCTCAGCCCCGAGCTGACGGCGTCGTGGGTGTGGTCGATTTCCATCGGCGTTGGTGTGACGGGAATTATCCTGAGCTGGATTTCCCGAGAACCGATCATCACCGCCTGGTCCACACCGGCAGCAGCGTTTCTGGTAACTGCACTGGCGAACACGCCTTATGCCGAGGCGGTGGGTGCCTACCTGATTTCGGCTGCGGCATTTGTGGTGCTGGGCCTGTCGGGTTGGTTTGAGCGCGTCATCCGCCTGATTCCGCCGGGTGTGGCCGCCGGGCTGCTGGCTGGCATCCTGCTACAGTTCGGCATCGGGGCTTTCGGTGGAATGAGCATCGACCCGCTGCTGGCTGGGTTGTTGATCGTTGCCTACGTGGTGTTCAAGCGATTCTCTGCACGCTATGCGGTGGTGGGCATCCTGGCGCTGGGGTTGGCTTTCCTGCTGATTCAGGACCGCGTCGATCTGTCGGGGCTGACCTTGAAGCTGGCGGCACCCGTCTTCACCATGCCCGAGTTTTCACTCAACGCCTTATTGAGCGTGGCGCTGCCGCTGTTCCTGATCACCCTGACCGGTCAATACATGCCCGGCATGTTGGTGCTGCGCAACGACGGCTACAGAACCAGCGCCAACCCCATCGTGACCATTACCGGGCTCGGCTCCTTGTTGATGGCGCCATTTGGTTCGCACGCCTTCAATATCGCCGCGATCACGGCTGCTATTTGTACCGGCCGAGAGGCGCACGAAAACCCGGACAAGCGTTGGATCGCCGGTATTGCTGCTGGTGTGCTCTATATCCTGGTCGGCGTGTTCGGGGTGACGCTGGCTGCGGTATTCATGGCCTTCCCGGCAACCTTCATCACGACGCTGGCCGGCTTGGCTCTGCTGGGCACCATCGGCGGCAGTCTTGCCAGCGCGATGGCCGATGCCAAGACTCGCGAAGCCTCGCTAATTACCTTCCTAGCGGCTGCTGCCAACATCAGCTTGCTGGGTATTGGTGGTGCGTTTTGGGGGTTGGTGATCGGCTTGGTGGCCTATGCGGTGCTTAATGGCCGGTTGCCACAACGGAGACCGAAACCGGTCATGGCTTCAGTACTAGACAACAAGGGGGTGAACTGATGCCAGTACCTTCCGGCACCCAGACCCATCACCGTCAACACGGCCGATATCCAGAAGCTGTTACGGTTGAGGATTTCCGGCGGAACTTGATGGCAGTGCAGGCGCGTATCGACGCGGCCTGCTATCGCGCTGGCCGCGATCCAGCATCGGTGCGCCTGCTGCCGGTCAGCAAAACCAAGCCCGAGGCTAGCCTACGCATGGCCCATGCGGCGGGCTGTCGCATGCTGGGCGAGAACAAGGTGCAGGAAGCCTATCGCAAGTGGGAAGCCATGCAGGACTTGACCGATCTGCAATGGTCGGTCATCGGCCACCTGCAAACCAACAAGGCCAAGCTGGTGGCCCGCTTCGCTACCGAGTTTCAGGCGCTGGACAGCCTGCGCGTGGCCGAGGCACTGGATCGCCGCCTGCAAGTTGAAGAACGCTCGCTGGATGTGTTTGTGCAGGTCAACACCTCGGGCGAGACCAACAAGTACGGCTTGGCTCCTGAGGACGTGCCAGTCTTTATCCAGGCAATGCCTGCATTTTCGGCGCTGCGGGTGCGCGGGCTGATGACGCTTGCGCTGTTTTCTGGCGAGGCTGAGCGGGTGCGCCAGTGTTTCGTGCTGCTGCGCACCTTGCGGGAACGGCTGCGACAGAGTGCACCTGCCGGTGTTGGACTGAATGAATTATCAATGGGCATGTCCGGCGATTTCGAGATCGCCATTGAGGAAGGTGCCACCGTGGTGCGCGTCGGACAGGCCATCTTTGGTGCCCGCGCCTTACCGGATAGTCACTACTGGCCGGGTGAAGCGTTAGGGGGCAGTCATGACTGAAGAAGCCTCCTTATTTGCACTGCACTTACTTTGACTGAATGTGTTCTTCAATACCCGCGAGCAAGCCGGGTTGTTACTACCGTCGATGGTGGATACCCAAGGCAGCTACGAAGTACAGGTGCGTGAATGCGCATGCCAATTTACCTAACGAATAGGATCTGAGGACTTTTCTATGAAACCAACCATTTCCCACCTGATGCGTGCCTATGCCCGCCAACCCGTTTCATTCGTGCGTGGCAATGGTGCGCTCTTGTGGGATGAGCAAGGCGTGGAATATCTGGATGCTATTGCCGGTGTCGCCGTTACCAGCCTGGGTCATGCACACCCGGAGATCGCAGCTATCATCGCCGAGCAGGCGGGAATGCTACTGCATACCTCCAACGTCTTTCGTATCGACTGGCAGGAGCGGCTGGGCGAGCGCCTATGTGAGCTGACGGGTATGCAAAGAGCGTTTTTCTGCAATTCTGGCGCAGAGGCCAACGAGGCCGCCCTCAAGCTGGCGAGGCTATACGGTCACCATAAGCAGATAGCGGAGCCGAAGATTCTCGTGATGGAGAATGGCTATCATGGCCGTACCATCGCAACGCTTTCCGCCACTGGCAATCTGGCTAAGCAACAAGGTTTTGAGCCATTGCTGCCGGGCTTCCTGCGAGTGCCGTACAATGATATTGAGGCGGTGCGCCGCATAGCAGCCCAGGAGCCGGGCATCGTAGCCGTGATGATCGAGCCGGTACAAGGTGAAGGCGGTATCCGGGTTGCTAGCGCTGACTACCTTCGCGAACTGCGTTTGCTATGCGACCAAAAAGACTGGTTGCTTATGCTTGATGAAATCCAAGCCGGAATGGGTCGCACTGGCGCATGGTTTGGTCATCAGCTCGCAGGCATCAAGCCGGATGTAATGACCCTGGCAAAAGCACTGGGCAATGGCTTTCCCATTGGCGCGTGCTTGGCGCGCGGCGAGGCCGCCGACTTATTCTCTCCTGGTCAGCATGGCTCGACCTTCGGCGGCAATCCGCTGGCCTGCCGAGTGGCTTGCACCGTGCTTGACATCATGGTGCGTGACCGGATACCGGAACACTCCGCCGTACTGGGTGCTCGTCTGCTGGCTGGACTACAGACGGCGCTAGAAGATCACCCCCATGTCATTGCCATTCGTGGTCAGGGCTTGATGGTAGGGGTTGAGCTGGACAGGAGCTGTAAGGAATTGGTGGGGCGTGCGCTGGCCGAGCAGCGCCTGCTCATCACGGTGACCCGCGATACTGTGATTAGACTGCTGCCGCCGCTGGTTTGTAATGAAGTGCAGATCGACGACATCGTGGTACGTCTCGTGCGCTTACTGTCATCGAGTTTGGCCAATGACGCGTCAGCGGCCAAAGCCGGTGCGCAAATAATGGAGGCAGCGAAATGACGCGCAAATCGACCTACGACCAACCAGATGCCGAAGGTTTCTTCGGGTATTTCGGCGGAAGTTTCATTAGCGAAACCTTGTCGCAGGCCGTCGAGGAGCTGCGCACAGCCTATCAGCGCTATCGCAACGATCCCGCATTCATTGCCGAATTCGAGGGAGAACTAGCCGATTACGTTGGCCGGCCTTCGCCGGTCTATTATGCCCGGCGTCTCAGCGACGAAACGGGTGGTGCACGCATCTTTCTCAAACGCGAAGACCTCAACCACACTGGTGCCCACAAGATCAACAATGTGATCGGCCAGGCTATGCTAGCGCGGCGCATGGGTAAGCAGCGCATCATCGCCGAGACCGGCGCGGGGCAGCATGGCGTTGCCACCGCGACGATTTGCGCCCGCTACGGCTTGGAATGTGTGATCTATATGGGCAGCGAGGATATTGAGCGGCAGCGCCCCAACGTGCAGCGCATGGCTCTGCTGGGTGCGAAGGTCGTGCCGGTGAACTCCGGTAGTCGCACCCTGAAGGACGCCATGAACGACGCGATCCGCGATTGGGTCACGAACGTTGATCACACCTTCTACTTGATTGGCTCGGTGGCCGGTATGCACCCGTATCCGACGATGGTGCGGGATTTTCAGACAGTGATCGGCCAAGAGTGTCTGATCCAGATGCCGGCGTTGTTCAAACGCTTGGGCATGACGAAACAGCATCCCGATGCTGTAATCGCCTGCGTTGGCGGCGGAAGCAACGCCATCGGCATTTTCCACCCGTACATCGAACACGAGGCGGTGCGGCTGATCGGTGTCGAGGCGGCGGGATTGGGGCTGGATTCCGGTCGGCATGCAGCATCGATCCAACGCGGCAGCCCCGGCGTATTGCACGGCAACCGCTCGCTCATCCTTCAGGACGATAACGGCCAAGTGCGTGAAACCCATAGCATCAGCGCCGGGCTGGACTACCCTGGGGTCGGGCCTGAGCACGCCTGGCTGCACGAAATCGGCCGTGCCGAGTACGTCGGCGCTACCGATGATGTGGCGCTGCATGCCTTCCACCAACTCAGCCGTGTGGAAGGCATTATCCCCGCATTAGAGGCCTGCCACGCCGTGGCCCATGCAGTTAAACTGGCGACCACCTTGCCCAAGGATCAAGCCATTCTGGTCAACCTGTCCGGCCGGGGCGACAAGGACATGGAAACAGTGATGGCTTGGGCAAACGCGGAGGAGCAGTCATGAACCGACTTGATACGACCTTCCAGCGTCTGCAGCGACAGGGGCGCAAGGCGCTGATCCCGTACGTCACCGCTGGCTATCCGGGCGCAGACATCACCCCGGCACTGATGCACGTATTGGTCGAGGCCGGTGCCGACATCATCGAGCTGGGCGTGCCATTCTCCGACCCGTCTGCCGATGGCCCAACCATTCAGGCTGCTAGCGAGCAAGCAGTGCGGCAGGGTATTGGCCTGCCGCAGGTGTTTGACCAGGTGCGCTGCTTCCGCAATGCGAACACCCAGACCCCGGTGGTGCTGATGGGCTATGCCAACCCCATCGAACACTACGACCTACGACATCAACCTGGGGCCTTCGCTGCGAATGCCGCCAAGGCCGGCGTGGATGGCGTGCTGGTGGTCGATTACCCGCCGGAAGTCTCTGGTAACCTCGCGGCCCAATTGCGCCACTACGACATCGACCTGATCTTCCTGTTAGCACCAACCTCTACCGAACGACGCATCCGGCAAGTTGCTGAACGCGCCAGTGGCTATATCTATAGCGTCTCCGTTAAGGGTGTCACCGGTGCCAAGACGCTGGACATGGCTCTGGTGCGTGACACGCTGACGCGTATACGCCACCACGTGCGCATTCCAGTCGGCGTCGGGTTCGGCATCCGGGATGCCAGCACTGCCAGGGAAGTTGCCCAACTGGCCGATGCGGTGGTAATCGGCTCTTGGCTCATCGAAAGCCTGACTGACAAGCCAGTAGCCGAGGCACTGGCCGCGGCCAGCGCCCTGATCCACGACGTGCGCCGACAACTGGATCGGGATGCGCCTTACCAGGATCACGCTATCAATCCCGACCATTTCAGAACATAGGATGAAAAACATGTACAACGCCACTTTAACTCTCTCTAGCTTCGACCCTGAACTAGCTAAAGCCGTGCAGCACGAAGAACGCCGCCAGGAAGATCATGTCGAATTGATCGCTTCCGAGAACTACGCCAGCCCATTGGTGATGTCAATTCAGGACTCGGTGTTCACCAACAAGTATGCCGAGGGCTACCCCGGGAAGCGCTACTACAGCGGCTGCGAGTATGTAGACGTGGCCGAGCAGCTGGCCATCGAGCGGGTTAAGGCACTGTTCGACTGTGACTATGCCAATGTCCAGCCTCATGCCGGAGCTCAGGCCAACGCGGCGGTGTTCCTGGCGCTTACCCATCCAGGCGATACTGTGATGGGCATGAATCTAGCTCAGGGCGGCCACTTGACACACGGTAGTCCGTCCAACTTCTCGGGTCGCCATTACAGGATTGTGCCCTATGGACTCGACTCCGAGACGGGACTGATCGACTATGACCAGATGGAGCGCATCGCGCTGGAAACCCGGCCCAAAATGCTCATCGGTGGCTTCTCGGCCTATTCGCGCCACAAGGACTGGGCGCGCATGCGCGCCATCGCTGACAAGGTAGGCGCCATCTTCTGGGTGGATATGGCTCACGTTGCTGGATTGGTGGCGGCGGGCGAATACCCGGATCCTCTGCCACACGCTCATGTGGTGACCAGCACCACCCACAAAACTCTGCGCGGCCCGCGCGGCGGCATTATCTTGGCAAAAGGGCAGGACGAGGACTTCTACAAGAAACTCAATTCCGCCGTGTTCCCCGGTACCCAAGGTGGCCCGTTGATGCACGTCATCGCCGCCAAGGCGGTGGCCTTTAAGGAAGCGCTACAACCTGAGTTCAAGACCTACCAACGAAAAGTGGTGACCAACGCCCGCGCCATGGCCGCAGTTCTTCAGCAGCGTGACTATAAAGTTGTCTCCGGCGGCACCGATAATCACTTGATGCTGGTCGACCTGTCCGCTAAGTCGTATACCGGTAAGGAAGCCGACGCAGCACTGAGCGAAGCTTACATCACCGTAAATAAGAACTCGGTTCCCAATGATCCGCGCTCGCCCTTTGTGACCTCTGGTCTGCGGATTGGGACGCCAGCCGTGACTACGCGCGGCTTCGGCGTGGCCGAGTGCGAGCAACTGGCGGGCTGGTTGTGCGACGTGCTGGACGCAATGGAAGCCGGTGGCGGCGAACTCGCGACGGTGCGTGACCGGGTGCGAGGGCAGGTGAGGGCGCTGTGCCGCCTTCATCCTGTGTACCTATAGCGAGCATCTGATGTGGCAGGAGCCAAAAGATCGTTATGATTGCTAAGTAGAGTTCCGGGCACAAGTCCATACCAACTAAGCTTAAGTCGACACCGATCTGTTAGTCAGATTACCCTTATATGTCTCTATGTGGAGTCGGTAATCCCCTCTTAAATTGGGGATTACCAGCTGCTCTGAACGTGCCATCTGAAACATTTGGCAACACCATTTTTGGCTAGCGTTGACGAATTAGGCTGGCCGTATATCCTTCCCAGTCAACGTATCAAAACTCTCGAACTTCATTGTCCTCTGACTCCTCAAACGCCGGGAACACCAGATGACATCTTTACTCTTGAGAAGACAAAGTCCTTATAAAAAGCGTTAATCAGCTCTATCGCGACCACGTGCCGAGACCTTGCACCTAGTGGTCTCACAGGGTTTTTCGGGTTTCAACCAAAGATGGTGCAGAGTAATGGGTAGGCTTGGTGCATGGGAGCTTGCCAATGTAGGGCCACGATGGTGAACGCTGCAATATACTTCGTCACCATGATTTGTCTGGCCAAGCGAGGCCAGTTGTTTCTTGACTCGGTACTCTCTTTGGCCCGCGTCACTGCCCAGAACATAGGTAAGGCCGCCCGGTAAGGGGCAGATGTTACGGACATATCCCAGCATAATGGCGCGATCTACCGCCCAGGCATAATCCTCTCTGATGAACCGGCTGATACCCGCTTTACAATAGGTGCTACCAATAGGGTGTGTCGAATCGATGGGTTTGCACTCGACGAATATTGCCGCCATCGTACTGCTTCGAGTATCCAACTGACCTCTAAGTGGTCGAAATGTGAGGTCGGGCTGGCAATCGCGCTTATTGCCCGCCCGGTTGCGCAGGTTACCTTCCCGAACTGGGGTCTGAAATATTGAAAATCCTTGAACGGCTTCCGGATCATTGCTGTAGATATCGTCCAAAATCATATAGAGCCGCTCAGTAATTGTGTCCTCCTCTTCGTCACAGATCGAAAATTGCCTTTCGGCGACTTCCTCAAGCAATTGGCGCCAAGCGTGAGCGAGCGCATTCTGAACCACAATCATTAAGGACTCTGGGATATTGCACGGTCTTCCTGTGGTTGTCCCCCGCCCTGTCATCAATCCTCGCATTGCTGACCGAGCTCCTCTAGACGTGCCCCAAATTCCCAGATCAGCTCTGATGCAAGTAGACGTGCCTGACTCTGTGTCCAGTATCGGTAACGGTTGAGTAACCCAACCGTCAGACTGGGCTGATCTGAACTGAGTAGGGTTATTCGGCTGACGCCAAGACTGCTCACCTGTTGGATCCAATGTGCAGGAAGCTCAAGCGGTGGGGAGCCCCCCTCCAATGTAATGGAAAAAAAGCGCCAGGGTAGGGCAGGATTGGTGGCGCTCAAGAACTGCACCTGCACCCGATGTCCCCCGGCACCAAATGCCCCAGCCAGCGCCTTTCCCAAACAAGTGATAAATGCCTGAGCCTGCTCCTCTGTGATCCGCGCCAACCCCTCGTCACGAGCAGATGCGTAGGGAGCATTAATCGCAAGAGTATCGGACAGAACCTGCTGATCAGTCGACGACAAACCATAGAGCTGACCAACGGTATAGTCGAGCAATGACCAATCGGGATGATTATTGATCAACTGCTTGGCGCATGTTTCTATGGACTGACGTTGATCGATTGACAGGCTCTCCGGTGGAACAAATGGAAGACGGTTAACGTCCATTTTTTGCTGTGCTTCCCGCTCAACACCGAACTCTCCGCTTGTCATTAAAGTGACATACTCAAAAAGCTTGCTATGAAGCAATACCAATAAATAATGCGTAAGGAACGCTGATAACGGATGGCCAGATGCTGAATACCCATAGTAAGATTCAGAGAATGCTACATCATCGGTACTTAGCAACGCCCTGCCTCTGGAACGGTCTTCGCGTAGAGACTTTCTCACTAGAACTAAAGGGGCTTTATAAATTTCAGGCGATCTCGTACGGTGAAGCCCCCGTGGAATATAGCGGTCAAGTGCCTTGTTGAGCACCATAAAAGGCTGTAGGTCGTAATTCGCCTGCAAAGCAGGCTTTCCTTTGAGGAAGCTATCGTCTTGGGACCGGCTAGCCACCTGAAAACCTTGGCTCTTGAAAAGCCCCGCGCTTTCCTTCCAGTAATCGCCGATTGTGCATTCTGCGCGCTGTCTGATTTTGCTCACAATGGCCAAGTCCAGCACTGTGCCACGATACAAGGTTTTTAACGCAGCCGGATTGCTTTTGACCAGATCGAAAGCTATCGGACTGGCATCACTGGCATCGACCCGTAGTAGGCCCTTACCATTCAGGTCCGGCTCATAGTGCGGGCTGACGAAGACAAACTGCTCGTTCGGCTGCGGCAACTCATTGTCGGCAAACAGTAGGCAGAAGGGCTGATCCACACTCGGCCAGACCCGAGTTTGCCGTAGTGCCGCGCCATTCAGTATGCCCGTTACTTTCAGGGCTTCGAATAACGCATTACGAGCCGCAGTTCCCTTGTGAGATTGTTTGAACAGCCAGCGTCCGGCCAGTGCCAGAGCAATGCGTCCACCGGGCTTGGCCCAAGCCATGGCTCCCCAAACGAAGGGCAAGTCGGGAACGCCGTCCGGATTATGGTAAGACTTAGCGATTTCATCCAGACCGCGTTGTGCAGCTACTTCTCTACACCTCTTGGTAAAAATCCGTTCAATGCTTCGGTGCTCTTTGGTTAAACTGGTCCAGGGCGGATTGCCAATGACGAGGTCAAAGGTATGCTGGTAGTGATCAAACACGTGATCACCCAGACTGCCTGCCATAGGCACCAACTCGTTACTGTTACACTCTGGATCAGCAACGTTGATGAGAACACTGTTCTCAAGTTTCTTGAAACGCAGCTCTTCCAGTGGTGCGGGGTGTGGATCAAGTTCAAGGGCGGTCAGGTATAAGGCTAGTGCTGCAAGCGTGCGGGCATGGCCATTGGTATCGAAACCAACCAGTTGTTCGTGAAGCACGTCCCGAATTTGTTGGCGCGATGGTCGCTCCCCGGTCTCGCGAAAGCGTAACTCCACCAGCTTACGCAATCCTGCGACTAGAAACACACCGGCCCCGCAAGCGGGATCCAATAGCTTCGCATTTGAGCCCTCCGGATGCGCGTGGAAGGCTTCTTCCACCATGTATTCGGCAATGTGATAGGGCGTGTAGTACACGCTCGTGGCGTGACGCGCTGATTGGTCGAAATGATGAATCAGTTCTTCATAGGTCTCACTCAATAAACCAATTGGCAGGTGATCGAAATCAAGATCCCCCCAATCCAAACGCTGTTGTGACGCGCCGGGTTCTATGGCGGTATCGAGAGTCATTATAGCGCTCAAAGGTTGAGTGACACTTGGCCCATGTTGTTGAACTAATTGGCGGAAATAGATGGCGTAATCGGTAGCGGGGAGGGTTAGAAGGTCACCATTAAAGGTTTTATCCAGCCAGTGATTAGTCTCTGCCAGTGCTACATCTGTGTCCATGCACTCTTTCAGTGAGTTGGCACTAGGAGCGATATCGGCCAGATTATCGGGGAGCACAATCTTTCGACCTATCAAGTAGCGCAGAAACAGTGCTCGACCTGTGAGCGCTATTGCCTCGTGAGTTGATACGCCAAGATCGCGCAGCGCTTTGCCTGCATCTCTCATCAAATCGAGAAGGACATCACGCAGGCGTAGAGTAGCAGGCGCTACGAAGTCCTCACCCTGGGCAAGTCTGGGAAGAATGCTTGGTGCTTCGTTGGAATCGCGAGAAAACCAGACTGGGGTCGTGTCTTCTGAGGGACGCAGGTCGGTGGCGTAAATATCCAGTCGTCCCGGTTTCAATATGCCCAACCAAGCTGGCTCACCCCGCATGGCAAGAATTTTTTGGAGATCACGAACGGGTAACACGTCATCTCGAAAGTGAGTTTGGTCGACGACATATAACAGTGCCTGGACCTGATGTTCAACAACATAGTCAACCAGCGGATGCTCTCGATTTCGATATAGATCCGTATACCTCAGACAACGAGCATCCCGGTTGTCGTGTAGATCCACACAACTCTCGTTGGGTGCACCGAATTCCTGTAGCAAATTCATCTTTGCTGCCCTGATGCAATGTTTGTGATCAAGGGTAGCTCTCGTTGAGAGGACTCGAGTCCCAAGTACAAGTCGATACGCTCTCTCTCTTTGGACATATCGACAACCCAGCCTAGGCTGGTGGGATTCTGGCCTCTAAACAAACGGAAGGCCTCTCCCTCGTCCAGGTTTTCCTGTGGAATAAAGATCAACTCTTCTCCAGGGGCCTGACGTGGTGCGCTGACATAACGATGTATAGCGGCTGAGACCCGTTGGACATCTCTGCGTCTCATGCCCAGGGTGTCCTCTAGTGTTTGCAGTGCCGCGAACGTAATTAAATCGGCCTTCGTGAAGCGCCGTGCGCTCCTTTCACGGGTTGGCCTGTCGCAAAATGGTGGCAGTTGTGCCCACGTGTGAAGCCTTGACCGGCTTATTCCTCCTAAGGCGAAACAAACATCTTTGGCGGTGAACGACTTGATGGCAGGCATATTTACGCTTTCTGTTTTAGGTGTAGAGCAAAACTGTTTAGAGTATAGAACAGTTTCACTAGAGAAAACATGCTCACAGCTTGGCGAGACCCACTATTAACTGGGCAGGTGCGATGGATTTAGGGTTGTGTTGTCTAGGGGTAGCTCCTAATCCACATGCTCTGAAATAGTAGATACCGATTTCTGATTTTGAATCGTTATGTCTGCTTGAGAATTCATTGACATCTCCGTGTTCCTTTTGTAGAACGTTCTATAAATGGAACATTGGAAGTGATTTACATGGATCAGCTTTCTCTCGAAACCCTGGGGCGACACCTTCAGTCCCTGCGGGTGGCTCGCGGATGGTCGCTCTCTGGGCTTGCCGCCGCTGCAGGTGTTGCCAAATCCAATCTTTCCCGCCTGGAACAGGGAAACGGTAATCCGACCCTGGATACCATCTGGCGATTGGCGGTTCAGCTTAATGTCCCCTTCGGCAACCTGGTTGCCCCTATCAGTGTAGCGGTTGGTGAAGAAGGGGTTCAGGTTCGCCTTGTAGATCAGGGGATGGACAATCCCAGGGTAGACGCTTACTGGATGTCATGTGCCCCTAACACGACGCGTATGGCTGAAGGCCATACCCCGGGGACAATGGAGTCCGTTACCGTTATCAGTGGTCAACTGGAAGTCGGTGTCACCGGCCACAGCCAGCACTTGCGGGCTGGCGAGAGCCACACCTTCGATGCGGAGCAGTCTCACCTTTATCGCACCCGGGAAGCCTGGGCTACCTTACTGGTTACCATCGTGTACCAGAAAGAAGGTGACGAATCATGAACGATCAGGCAAGCAGCGCGGGTGGCCGCGCCTGGGTGAGAGGGGTACGGGATGCGATTCCGCTGTTGGGTGGATACATTCCGGTGGCAATTTCATTTGGCCTGATAGCCAATCAGGTCGGTTTCAGCAGCTGGGAAGCCATCATCATCTCCCTGGTTATCTATGCGGGTGCCTCCCAGTTCCTGTTTGTTGGCATGGTGGCCTCGGGAGCCCCCTTGTGGCTTGTGGTTGTGATGACGCTGCTGATCAATGCCCGGCATCTGGTGTATGCCCCGAACCTGG
>Ga0209075_1003287_pt1 | contig 13606 bp, 9 predicted proteins | sample Stecom2011_FD_187523 | JGI IMG/M metagenome (GOLD analysis project Ga0209075, IMG submission 187523) | Agricultural soil microbial communities from Utah to study Nitrogen management - Steer compost 2011 (SPAdes) (version 2) | ecosystem: Environmental > Terrestrial > Soil > Agricultural land... | reverse complement strand
CGACCTGTGGCGATCCGGTAACGCTCGAGGCGGTAGCGCCTGGTGTGGATTGGGGGACCGGCAGCTGGTCGGTGATCAGTGGTTATGCACAGATTGATTCGCCCAACAGTGCGACGACTGTGGTGAAGGATATGAATTTTGGCGATACTGAGTTGCAGTGGACGGTGACCAAGGGGCATTGTCAGAATACTGCCCGGGTGATCATTCGCAACAATAAGGTGTGGGTGGATGCTGGTGACGAACAGGATCTTTGTTCTGCTTCTACAGTGCTGGATGGTTCGGAGGTGCCGGCAGGAGCCAGTGGCTCCTGGCATGTGATCAGCGGAGCCGCCACCTTTGCCAACGGAAGTAATCCCGCGACAGCTGTGTCGGCCCTGGGCAGAGGCGAGAATGTTTTGGAGTGGCGAATCAATAAGAATGGCTGTGTCAGCAGCGATCAAGTGAGCATCTGGAACAACAGTGCTACTGCGGCAACTGTTGGTTCGGCACTGACTGTTTGCAATGAGCTGCCTACACTCAGCGGTAATGCGCCGCTGTTGAGTGGGGAAACAGCTTACTGGAGTGTGGTCAGTGGCAGCGGAACCTTTGTGGATGCCAGTCAACACAACACCCAGGTGAGCGACCTGGCTTTTGGTGAGAATGTGTTCCGATGGACCATCAACAACAACGATAAGTGTTCGTCTTCGGCCGACCTTCGGGTGACCAACCTGAAGACTTTTGTGGATGCCGGTAAGGATACGGTTATTTGTGCCAATCCGGTGATTTTGCGTGCCAATCCGGTGCCTGCCGGGATGACGGGTACATGGACCATCGTGCCGGGAGAGGGTGGCGGAACCATTGTGGTGGACGATCCTTCCAGGCCGCACATCATCAGGGTGGGACTCGATCAGGGGCCCAATACGCTGGAGTGGACCATCAACAACAACGGCTGTTATTCGACCGATCGTGTGGTGGTGGTTAATTCGCGTCCCTATCCGGTGGATGGCGGTCCGGCACGCCGGGTGATAAGCGGCACGACAGCTTTCATGGAGGCTGAGCCGCCCGGTGCGGGACAAACAGGGACCTGGCTGCTTCTTTCGGGTGGAGCCGACATTGTGGAACCCAATAACCCCAAGACTGAGGTGCTGAATTTGCGTCGGGGTGAGAATGTTTTCCGTTGGGTGGTGACCAACGGTTATTGCAGCGACTATGCCGATGTGGTTATTGTGAACGGGGATGTTGTGGATGCCAATGCCGGACGCAACCAGGTGATTTGTGGCAGCACTACGCGCCTCGACGCCAATGATCCGGAAGGAGCATTGGGGGCCTGGACCCGGGTTAAGGGGACTGCGGTCTTTGAGAACCCCTACGATCCGCGCACCCAGGTGAGTAATCTGGCGCCGGGTGAGAATATTCTGCGCTGGACCATCTCGTATGGTTCAAGCGGCAGTTCTACCAGCAGCTCCGATGAGGTGGTAATTTACAACAATCAGCCGGCTACCGCCCGTACCATGGACGATGTGGTGCTGTGTGACGATAATCTGACCATAAGGGCCAATGTGCCGGGTGTGGTGGGGTCTGAGCCCATGGGCACGCCTTTCTGGGAGATTGTTTCGGGAGCTGGTGATCTGGCTGATCCGACTGCGCCTGAAACTTTGGTGGAGAATTTGGCCAAAGGGGTTAATGTCTTGGTTTATTCCATTACAAAGATCCATGAGACTTCCAATACCACTTGCGTTTCAAGGGATACGCTCGAGGTGATTAACGGACTGCCCACGGAACCTGTGGCGGGTGAAGACCAGACTATTTGTAGCAATGAGTATTTGTTGAATCCGAACATTCCCGAACATGGTGTAGGCACCTGGCGTTCGGGCAGTGTGGGTGGAGCAACTTTCGACGGCAACCGGGTGTACAATCTGGCGCAGGGCGATAATGAGCTGATTTACGAGATCGCTACGGAGTGGTGTTCGCTCGAGGACCGTATTGTGCTGACCAACAACAAGCCGTCGGACAGTTATGCGGGGCGCGGTCGCGATGTGTGTACCGACACTTACACCATGGAGGCGCGTGCTCCTCAGTATGGTATCGGAACCTGGGAAAAGGTGAGCGGTGGCGGAGTGATTGCGCCCGAAGACTTGAATGATCCTGTGGCTCAGGTAAGCGGACTTACCAGTGGATCGAACCGTTTTCGTTGGGTGGTGGACAACAAGGGCTGTACGTCGACTTCCGAAGTGGAAATACGCTACAACTTTATTGCTGCCGATGCGGGCGATGATTTTGAGATTTGTGAGGACTTTACCTTCCTGAACGGCAGTAATCCTATGGAGGGTACCGGCACCTGGGGCGTGAAGGGTGGTTCCGGTTCGGCGGTGTTTGAGGATATCAACGATCCGCTGACCCGGGTCAGTGGACTCGATCGCGGTCCCAACGTGCTTACCTGGACGGTCAGCAATGTGAATTGTAGCGATGTTTCTGAAGTTACTATCTACAACAACAAGCCGACCATTCCCGATGCGGGTGACGACCAAAGTGGGCTGTGTGAAGCGGAAACCATTTTGCAAGGAAATACGCCTGCTGCCGGTGTGGGTAGGTGGACCGTAGTCAGTGGCAGCGCCACCTTCCATTCGGACAGCTATGCGGTGGCAGAAGAGGACCCCAATGCCCGGGTGAGCGACTTGAGTTTTGGTCCCAATACCCTGCGCTGGACCATCTCCACCGAGGGACAAACGGAAGGTTACGATGGTTGCAGTCTCTACGATGAGGTGGTGCTGACCTTCAATCGGGTGGAAGCCTTTGCAGGTAACGACCGGGCGGCCTGTGCCGACGAAATGGTGCTTTCGGCCAGGAATCCTTCACCGGGTACCGGTATGTGGTCGGTGCCGGGTGGACAGGGCGCCGCGGTGTTTGAAGATCCTACTTCGCCCAATACCCGGGTATATAATTTGGGACGTGGACAAAACACGCTGCGTTGGACCGTATGGCACAATGGCTGCAGTACCTACGATGAGGTGGTGATTGACAACCAGTTGCCGAGTCGCCCCTATGCGGGCAACGATGTGACCCTGTGTAAAGACAACACGGTGCTGGATGCTACCGCTCCGGAGGGCGGTTCTACCGGTCGCTGGCGGGTGGTGACAGGTTCGGCGGTGTTTGCCGACGAGACCGATCCCAAAACCGCGGTGAGTGGTTTGTCCAAGGGCGACAACATCTTTATATGGACCACCGAGCGCATTGAGGGCTGTGTGCTTGAGGATGAGGTATTGGTTCAGAATCATGAGCCTTCGGATCCTTATGCGGGGGCCGATTACGAAGAGGTCTGCGCCAATACTTTTACCCTGAAAGCTACGGCTCCTGAATATGGAAGTGGGATTTGGAGCTTCGAAGCGGGTGGTGGCAACTTGTCTGACCCCAACGATCCGGAGGCGCTTATTACCGCCCTGAACCCCGGCCGCAATCTCTTGCGTTGGACGGTGAGTCAGGGACAATGCAGCAAGTGGGCCGAGGTGGAGATCATCAACAACACGCCGACCAAAGCCAATGCCGGTCCCGATATTGAGGATTGTAAGGATACGCAAACCCTGGATGCCAATGTTCCTGTACATTTTGAGCGTGCTTACTGGGAGCGCATCAGTGGTTATGGGGAACTCGATGACATTAACAATCCGAAGTCGGTGGTTCGTAATCTGGCCTTCGGGGCCAATGAGTTCCAGTGGGTGATCGAGAACGGCAGCTGTCGCTCGACCGATCGGGTGGTGATTTTCAACCAGATTCCCGACAAGGCTTTTGCCGGTTCGGATCAGTTGGATGTGTGTGATACCTACACGGTGCTCAATGGCAACGATCCTGTAACCGGAGTGGGCAAGTGGAGTGTATTGAAAGGACGTGGTGAATTTGACGACCCGCACCAGTACAATACCATCGTACGCAACTTGGGCTTTGGCGAGAACATCTTCCTCTGGGAGGTGACCTACGGCACTTGCTCAACACGTGACGAAATGGTGGTGGTGAGCCATAAAACGGAGGCTTATGCCGGAGAAGACCAGGTGGTTTATGAGCCTGAGGTCCTGCTGAATGCCAACAATGCCGGAGAACTCGATGCCCAATGGTTTGTGGAGGGCAACAGTACTGCGGTGCTGAACGACGAGCGTTTCTTCAATACTTCCGTCAGTAAGCTGAGTGCCGGCATCAACAGTTTCCGCTGGGAAATCAACGTGAACGGCTGTATCAGTAGTGACCGGGTGAGCGTGGACTATCGTCCCGTACCCGATGCCGGCTTTATTGTGGATGTGGAAGAGGGTTGTTATCCTTTGCGGGTGCAGTTTACCAATTACTCGGTGGGCGGCTCGCAGTACCTGTGGCGCTTTGGCGACGGCAGTACTTCGGCCGACCGGAATCCGGTGCATGTGTTTGAACGCCCCGGGACTTTTACCGTTCAGCTCGTTTCTCCCGGGCCGGATGGTCAGGACGGACTCTACGAGAAGGAAATCCGGGTGTTTGACCATCCCGTTGCCGATTTTGCGGTGAATCCGACCGTTGTTTATATTCCCGGAGAAAAGGCGCGTTTCTACGACTTGTCGACCGATGCGGTAAGCTGGTGGTGGGACTTTGGCGACGGGGTGCTTTCTGAGGAACGTAATCCTTCGCACGAGTACCGGGAAGAGGGCGTGTACGATGTGGCCCTTACAGTAGGCAACGTGGAGGGCTGTTTGGATACCCTCATTGTGGAGCAGGCCATTACGGCAGAACCCCAGGGTTTTGTAGTCTTCCCCAATGCTTTCAGACCGCGACCGGGTGGTGCTTCTGCTTCGGGTGTGGATCCTTCGGCCGAATATGTGGTGGTGTTTAAGCCGGCCTACCGCGATGTGGATGACTTTACTCTGGAGATTTACAACCGCTGGGGACAAAAAATATTTGAAACAAAAGATATAGATTCCGGGTGGGACGGGATGTTTGAGGGGCAAATGGCGCCTCAGGCGGTGTATGTTTACAAAGCAAGCGGAACTTATATCAACGGACGCTCGTTTAAGAAGTCGGGCAGCGTTTTGCTGGTCCGTTAGAACTCAATAAAGCTGCTTGCAGCATGTGGATGATGTGGAACAGAATGATGGATAGAAAGATTTGGAGAAGCCTTGTGGTGGTGCTCCTCCTGCTGCTGGCAGGAGGAGTGCCCGCCAGGGCGCAGGATGCATCCTTTTCGCAGGTTTATTCGGCTCCGCTGTATCTGAGTCCCTCCTTCGCCGGTTTTACCAGCGGAGGTCGTGTGGCCCTCAATTACAGGGACCAATGGCCCGGAATGGGCAATACTTTTAGAACCTATGCTTTTTCGTACGACGAGTATCTGGCCTCACTCAACAGTGGCGTGGGCTTGCTTTTTGTGCGCGACGACCAAGGGGGTGGACAGCTGGTCAGTCAGGATCTGGGTTTGGTTTATGCCTACGAATTGTTGTTGACCGAGAACATCTATTTTCGTCCCGGTTTGCAATTCAAGTATGCCGAACGGAAAATTGACCCCACGCGCCTTTCGCAGGTGGGCCCCGATGGTCAGATTTTCCCCTGGATCAATGCCGAATTTCCGGTAGATCAATACCGTAAGCTCGATGCCAGTGCATCGGCCATGTTGTACACTTCCGTGTGGTGGGCCGGTTTTACCCTCGACCACCTGGTGAAGAACGATTACGGCTTTACCGATGTGGAGAGCAATCAGCCGTTGAAGACCGTGGTTTATGGTGGGGCCAAATGGGTTTATCAGGAAGGGGGGCGTGGACGTGATGAGCAGAGTGCGTCCCTAGCCTTTATGTACCGCCGTCAAGATGCCTTTCAACAGCTCGATTTGGGGGTGTATTGGTACACGAATCCGTTGGAGGTGGGACTCTGGTACCGTGGTATTCCCGGTGTCAGTTCAGAGGGCCTGAACAACAACGATGCGCTTATTTTTAGTCTCGGTGTTAATGTGGGCCCCATGCACCTGGCTTACAGTTACGATTTGACGCTGTCGGGACTGGCAGGGTACAGTGGAGGCAGCAATGAGTTTTCTCTGATCTACCGCTTCAGTCGTGGTCGTTCGTCCACTTCGCCGCGCGGTCCGGTACCCTGTAGTGAGCCGGGATATGGCCTGGGCGACCGGCCAAGTAACTACCGTCCACAGCGTCGCTCCCTTTTTTAGCGCAAAAAATACAGATTAAAGTGTTTTTATATCTGGTTGATAAAGCTATATTTGTTGTCGCCAAAAAAAATGTATTCGACTAATTAAATATTATACATCTGATGAAAAACACGTCGTTATTATCAAATCTGGTTTTTGCTGTTTCGGCTTTTTCGCTGGTCGCGCTTTTGGGCGCCTGTAATAATGAAAGTTCTGCCCCTGTTGTTGCCGAGGCTGCTCCTAAGGCCGATAATGGCATTGTTTTCATTAATACCGATTCGCTGATCATTAAATATGAATACGCCCGTCAGCTGAGTGAGGAGCTGATCAGGAAGGAAGAGTCGTCACGCACCGATTTTAACGAACGTGCACGGGTTTTTCAGCAAGATATGGTTGAGTTTCAGCGCAAGGTGCAGAACAATGGATTTCTGTCTCTGGAACGTGCTCAGAGTGAGGAGCGTCGTCTGCGTGAAAAAGAACAGGAATTGCAGGAATTGAACAATCGCCTGTCCAATGATTTGATGCAGCATCAGGAGCGTATGAATCAGCAATTGCGCGATACCATTACGGCTTTTCTGGATGGTTACAGTCAGGAAAAGGGTTATCGTTTGGTGCTGAGCAACACCATGGGCGACAATTTGCTTTACGGGGCACCAGATTTGGACATAACGCAGGAAGTAGTGGATTCGCTCAATAAGCGTTTTGAAGCGGGGCGTTAAGCGATTATCGTATAAAGCAAGTTGCATGAGGATCGGTTCAACCGGTCCTTTTGTGTTTTAGTTGGCGGCTTAGTAATTTTTATATGCAGGCACATAAGATTTTAGGGAAGTATCTGGGGCGGCATCCCTTGCTGACGCCGGTACTCGAATGGGATGGGGCTGCGCCATCTATGGTTGTGGTCGTTCCGGCTTACAAAGAACAGGCCTATCTCCAAAGAACCTTGTTATCGCTTTCGGCTGCTGCAGCCCCTTCGGGCAGGGTGTTGGTAGTAGTAGTTATCAATACCGGGGAGAAAGACAGTCCGGCGCTGGTTGCGGAGCAAAAGGCTTTTGCCGCCCGACTGCGCAGCGAAATTTCGGCATACCTGCCGCTTTGGATAAAGCTGGAGGTGCTGGAGGCTTATGGGCTGTCTGCTAAATTTTTTGGCGCGGGCCTGGCACGAAAAATCGGAATGGATGCTGCCGTAGAGCTGTTTTATCGTTTAGAACAAGCGGAGGGGATTTTGCTTACCATGGATGCCGATACCCTGGTGCGTGCAGATTATTTCAGGGCTGTGGAGCAATGGTTCAGCGCGGAGAAGCGGCAGGCCGCTAACTTGTTTTTTGAACATCCGCTGGAGGGCAGTGACTTTTCGGAAGAGATGTATGAAGGAATTACCCGTTATGAGTTGCACTTACGTTACCTTTTGCAGGGGCAGCGTTATGCCGGCTTTCCCTATGCCTTTCACGCCATGGGCTCAGCCATTGCCGTGAGGGCGCTGGCTTATGCCCGAGCCGGGGGGATGTCGCGGCGTCAGGCCGGAGAGGATTTTTATTTTCTGCAAAAGTTAATTCCCCAGGGCGGTTTTGGGGAGATTCAAACGACCAGGGTGCATCCCTCTCCGCGTACTTCCGATCGGGTTGTTTTTGGCACCGGGGCAGCTATGAACAGTTTTTTGGCCGGGGAGCAGAAGGTGGGGGTGGGACTCACCTACAACTTTCAGGCGTTTGCCGATTTAAAAGTGTTTTTTGAGCTGCGGCAGGAATTGTTTGCTTTGCAAGCCGGGGAGTATGAAGGGTGGAGCTACAAACTGAGTGGCCCCCTGCGCAGCTTCCTTTTGAATGCGCGGTTTTTTGATGATCTGGAGGTGCTTAAGCGGGACTGTGCCAGCGAAACGACTTTCAGCAAACGGTTTTTTGAACTTTTTTCAGCCTTTAAGGTGGTCAAATACCTCAACTATGTGCACGAGCACTTTTTTGAACAGGCACCGGTCTTTGATATGGCACTGACCCTTTTGGAGCAGCGGGGCCTTAATTGTGACGATTGCTGGCTCGAAAGGGATTTGTTGCTGCGTTACCGTGAGTTGGAACTGGAGGAATCCTGGTTTATTTCTTGAAGCGGAAGGAGAGGTAGAGGTCGAGCACGGCAGCAATGGCGATGAAGATGACCCAATAGCTCCGGTTGTACCAAAGGGCTGCGGCTGTGGCCACCAAAGCCAGGGCGCTGACCAGCAGCAGGAAGTGTTGCCTTCGTTGGTCTTCCTCTGCCAACACCAGATTGTAGCTGCGGAGGGCCAATACAGGAACAAGGCCTGCGGACAAAAGCCAGAAGCCAAGGGCCGCTTCATTCAGGTGCAGGAGTAAACCCGCTACAATCAGGAGCATGCCGATGTAATTGGCAATGGTGAGGGTGCGTTGCATGTTTTACTTTTCAATGATGATGAAAATTTCTTCGTCGGGTCGCTTCATCAAATATTGCTCGCGGGCAAATTTTTCCAGATTATCTCTGTTGCTTTCCAATTCCTCCATGCGCGTACGGTTTTCCAGAATTTCATTTTGGTAATGTTCGCGCTGTCTTTCAAGATCCTTGAGTCGACGGGCTAAGGAAAAGCGGTCGACCAGGTTGTTCTGGTCGAAAAAACCCACCCAAATAATAAAAACCAGACCGCTGAGCACATACTTATTGCGAAGCAGTGGCAGAAAGGACAGGATTTTTTCTTTGCGGCTTTCGTTCATAAAAAACTTACTGAAGCTTCCCGGGCAAAAGTACGAGTTATATTTTTAATATGCGCTTTCTCGTCGGAGTGAATTGGTGATTTCGGCGCCGATCAGGCGATGGGTTCGGTCGTGGGCGCCTTTGTAATAGAGCAAAATAAGATAATCGTTCTCGGTCTCGTAGTGACTGTTTTCCAGGGTCAGCAGATTGCTGTTTCCGCCCTGGTAATCCTGTACCAGATATTGGTAGTTGTAGTAACCCTGTTTCAACAACAGGGTTTTTCGATAGGTGTCGGTGTCGGCATCGTAGTCCATCAGCGCATTTTGGTCCAGCTGCCAGTTGGTAAGTGCCCCGTTCAGGTAAACCTGCTGCGAAAGAAGAGGCTGGGGTGTTTTAAGACTGAAGTGGACAAAAACGTAGTCGGCTTCGAGCTCGGGTTGGTCGTGTTCCTGTACTTCGATGTAGTAGCGCCCGTTTAAATCCTGACGGTATTGGTAGGAGCCCGGGTTTCTGGGATAGTCGGTGGTCAGACGGATATGAAAGAAGGGATCGGCCAACTGAATATCAGCTACGCGATCGGAATAAAAGCGGGTGCTGCGCACATCGGCATAGCGAAACTCGTTGCCTCCTTCCATGACCATGGTCCTGCCGTAATGAAAATCCATACGGTCTCCTGTGAAAAACTGAGGGGGCAGTCCCGTGATGGCATTGTCGCTGCGTCCGTTTTGGATGATGGTGGCGCTTACCTCCTGATTGGGATTCGATATCTGAAGGCCGCCGTACGCGACTTCAAAATTAATTTCCTGATGGCTGGCTCTTACGCTCGACTGGGCCGTGTTTTTGATGTTGGGAATGATTTGTACAGCGCCTTCGTGTACCATAAATTGTTGGACCAAAACCGGCTCATCTTGCTTAAAATCTTCAAAAACCAGGAGGGCGTAGTTGCCGGAACGGGTGACCGACAAGTGCTCATTGGGGATTTTTAGTTGGTAATGGATGTAATCGAAGGTGGTGTTGAAGGAGTACTGATAGTCTTCAATGGGGTTCAGCGGATTGCCCTTGAGGTAGTCGGTGGGCATGAGGGGAGAAGGGTTCCAGTTGGCGTCGCAATGCACCAGGGTGTAGTGGTAGTTCTTCATTCCGCTTCCCGGCTCATCAAAGGTTAAACGCAACTGCTGCTGACTGTTAAGGCGCAAAAGGGGGTACGAAAAGGGCCAACCGTCGCGATGAAACTGAACGGTTTTTACAGCAGGCGACACATAAGTGTTGAGGGGCCCGTTGGCCAGCGTCGTGTGAAGCCCTGCAATGTTAAAAATTACTAAAATCAAGAGCGTCCTGCTGCTTTGCTTTAAAGAATTATTTCTGTAATGCTTCAATTTGAAGCCTTTAGAAAGAATCAGGACCTTTTTGTACATTTTTTTTGCGCTCATAATGAAACGGTTTCTGCCATACAATAATATGGAAAACTTATAATTTTATGTAATTTTGCCTGCAAATTCAAATACAATTCAAGTATGTCTGAGGTGATTAAAATAAAGAAGGGGCTGGATATCCCGTTGGCGGGAAAGGCCGAGAAGGTTTTCGGACAAACCCAATTGCCTGGTCTATTTGCCATTAAGCCTGTGGACTTTCACGGACTAACCCCCAAAATGGTGGTTAAGGAAGGGGAGCAGGTTCAGATCGGCACGGTTTTGTTTTACGACAAGTATCGTCCGGAGCTGAAGTTTGTTTCACCCGTTAGCGGAACCCTTAAGGCCGTTATTCGAGGGGAACGCCGACGCATTCTGGAAGTGGTACTGGAGAACGACGGGAAGGACGATGCGGTGGATTTTGGAACCGCTGTTCCTGCTCAAATGGACCGGGAGGCTTTGGTTGCCCGTTTGTTGGAGAGCGGCGCCTGGCCCTATTTTCGTCAAAGGCCTTACGATGTGATTGCGAATCCGCAGGAAACACCGAAGGCCATTTTTGTTTCAGGCTTTGATTCTGCGCCACTGGCACCCGATATGGATTTTTTGTTGACGGGAGAGGAAGAGGCGTTTAAGACGGGCGTGGAAGTTTTGAAAAAACTGGCTCCTGAAGTACATATCGGAATCAGCAGCGATTCGGCGTCCAAATTGTACCATAGCCTTCAAGGTGTACAGGTGCATACTTTTGCCGGTCCCCACCCCGCCGGCAACGTCGGGGTTCAGATTCACCATGTAAGTCCCATCAATAAGGGCGAAAAAGTTTGGGTGATTCAACCTCAGGAAATTGTATCGGTAGGCAAGTTGTTCAGCACCGGCAAGCACGATTTCTCCAGAGTCTTGGCCCTTACCGGTTCGGAGGTGCTCAAGCCCTGCTATTTGCGTTACCGTTTGGGCGCCGCTGTAAGCGAAGTGTTGAAGAACAACCTGGCGGAAGGCAAGCTCCGGATTGTTTCAGGCAATGTGCTTACAGGCAGTAATGTGGGCCAGGATGGATATTTGGGCTTTTATCATTCGCAGGTAACGGTTATTCCCGAGGGAGACGAGTACGAGTTTCTGGGCTGGGCCTTGCCGGGTTTTGGCAAATTCAGCGTATCGCGTACCTTCTTCAGCTGGCTCAATAAAAAGAAGACTTATAAGCTCGACGCCAACATGCACGGTGGTGAGCGGGCCATTGTGGTTTCGGGACAGTACGACAAGGTTTTGCCCATGGATATTTTGCCTGAGTTCCTGCTTAAAGCGGTATTGGCTGAGGACCTCGACAAAATGGAGCAGCTGGGGATGTACGAAGTGGTGGAAGAAGATCTGGCACTTTGTGAATTCGTGGATACTTCCAAATTGGAAGTCCAGGCCATCCTTCGCAAAGGTATGGATTTGATGATTAGGGAGCTTGGAGCTTAAACCATTAAAAGACAATCAAAATAATTTCTAATGAAGGCATTAAGAAAATTACTGGATAATATCAAACCCCATGTCTCGAAGGGGGGGAGGTTTGAGATGCTTCATTCAACTTATGATGCATTCGAAACCTTGTTGTTTGTACCCGACAAGACCAACAAAAACGGGGTGCACGTCCGGGATGCGATAGATATGAAGCGGACCATGATTGTGGTGGTGCTGGCTTTGGTGCCTGCCTTGCTTTTTGGTATCTGGAATACCGGTTATCAGCACTTTCTGGCCCAGGGCATAGCGGCCGGATTCTGGGACATGGTTTTGCACGGTGCTTTACGCGTGGTGCCCATTATTGTGGTTTCTTACGGAACAGGATTGGGTATTGAGTTTATTTTTGCGCAAATACGTGGTCACGAAGTCAACGAGGGCTTTTTGGTTTCGGGGATGTTGATTCCCCTCATACTTCCGGTGGATCTTCCCTTGTGGATGGTGGTGGTGGCTACAGCCTTTGCCGTAATTATCGGGAAGGAAATTTTTGGCGGAAGCGGCATGAACATCTGGAATCCGGCCCTTTTGGCCAGGGCCTTCCTGTTTTTTGCCTATCCGGCTCAAATGTCGGGCGATATCGTTTGGATTTCCGGATTTTCCGGTATGGAAGGCGTTGATGCAGCTACCGGAGCAACCGCTTTGGGAGCAGCCGTTGCCGGCAATTCCGATAAGTTTTCCATCATGGAGAGCTTTTTGGGTATTATTCCCGGATCCATTGGTGAAACATCTACGCTGGCCATCCTGCTTGGAGCGCTGGTTTTGATTTATACCGGCATCGGAAGCTGGAAGGTAATGACTTCGGTTTTTGCCGGTGGCTTGTTGATGGGCCTGGTGTTTAACTGGCTGGGTGCCGAAAGCAGCAACGGATTGATGCACATCAGTGCTCTGCAGCATTTGACCCTGGGTGGTTTTGCCTTTGGCGCCGTTTTTATGGCAACCGATCCGGTTTCTGCCTCACGTACCGAAGCGGGAAAATGGATTTATGGCTTTCTGATAGGGGTGTTTGCCATTCTTATACGGGTGTTTAACCCGGCCTATCCGGAGGGCATGATGCTGGCTATTTTGCTGATGAATACCTTTGCCCCTTTGATCGACCACTTTGTGGTGGAGGCCAACATCAAAAGGAGATTAAAACGAGCAGTTGTTAAAGCCTAAGTAAAAGTTGACCAAAATGAATAAACAAGGAAACGCTTATACATTCATCTACGCCGCAGTGATGGTGGTGGTGGTGGCTGCTCTGCTGGCCTTCGTGTCGCAGGCGCTGAAGCCCCGTCAGGAGCGCAATGAGATGGTAGCCAAGAAAATCGACATCCTGCAGTCCATCAAGGTGGCTGCCACCAGTGCAGATGCCGAGCAGAAGTACGAAGAAGTGATAGGAGCACACAGCTATATTGTGGATTTCTCCGGTAATAAGGTGGAGGGTGTCGCCTTTGATGTGGATTTGGCAGTAGAACTTCGCAAGCCCGCAGAGGAGCGCTTGTATCCCGTGTATGAAGCCCATCTGGAGGGAGGCGAAGTGAAATATATTCTTCAGCTGAGAGGTGCCGGATTGTGGGGTCCCATCTGGGGCTATGTGTCGGTCAACAGCGACGGCAACAGTATTTATGGTGCTACTTTTGGCCATAAAGGAGAAACCCCCGGCTTGGGTGCTGAAATTGAAAACGATGGTTTTCAGGACCAATTTGTGGGTAAGCAGATTTTTGACCAGGGAACCTTTAAAAGCATCGCTGTGGTTAAAGGCGGTGGCTCAGCAGGAAACGTCCACCAGGTGGATGCGGTTTCGGGCGGTACCATTACCAGCCAGGGATTGGAAAACATGCTGGGTGATTTCTTTAAAGGTTATGAATCATTCCTAAAAAATTTAGAAAGGGCGAGCCATGAGTAAGGA
>Ga0209075_1003284_pt1 | contig 13611 bp, 14 predicted proteins | sample Stecom2011_FD_187523 | JGI IMG/M metagenome (GOLD analysis project Ga0209075, IMG submission 187523) | Agricultural soil microbial communities from Utah to study Nitrogen management - Steer compost 2011 (SPAdes) (version 2) | ecosystem: Environmental > Terrestrial > Soil > Agricultural land... | reverse complement strand
AACTTAAACGTTAATGGTGGTAAACCTGGATTATTACGTCAAAGCCCTTCTATTGATAAAGAAGGTAGACAAGTTGGAATGCCCGGGTATAATGCTTCAGAAGCTAACCCAGATGGTACAACCCCTTATGGTATGGGATGGTTCCCTGGATATGCTATTGACGTTGAAACAGGTCGTAGATTGAACATGGCATACGGTGAAAACTCTTTCTTAATCGGTGAAAACGGTGGAGATATGGTGTGGAATCCATCTTCAAATGAGATGTCTCAAACTAACGATGCATTATTAGGTGGACAACATGTTGTCTATGTGTTTGGACATATTGATGGTGTTGTTCCAAATTATGATGAGGGTGTTTATGTTCATACGCAATTAGATACTGAAAATATTGTTGGATATAGAAATGTTTATGGTGCATTATCATGGGTTGTAAATCCATTACTGTCTCCAGGTAGAACACTTCTTGAATCAGATGCCCGAATGAGAATTAGAATTAATCAAGAGTATAATAACTATACGAAAACAGGAATGTTTGGTGGTTCTCCAACGTATGAGTGGTCAATGGATGACTTTAAAACAATCAAGAATGACGAAGAGACTCTTGCAGACGCTCTTGATATGATTAATGTTGTACCAAACCCATATTACGCATACTCTGAATACGAAAGAGATAAACTAGATACACGTGTTAAGATTACTAACCTTCCGGAAAGATGTAAGATTAGAATCTATAATACTTCTGGTAAATTAATCAGAGCATTTGATAAGGATAGTCCAATTACATCTATTGATTGGGACCTTAAAAATGGGGATAACATTCCGGTTGCTGGTGGAGTTTACTTAATTCACGTAGATGTAGAAGGAATTGGACAACGTGTTGTTAAGTTCTTCGGAGGACTTCGTCAACCAGATTTAGAAAACTTATAAGAACGGACACTAAACTTTTGTAACAATGAATATGTTAAAAACGATTATAAAAGGATCAATGATTGTGGGAGCTCTAGCTATGAGCTTCCCAACATTGGCCGGAAACGAAGACCGTATCGGTTCTGCTGGTGCAAGTGAAATGTTAGTAAATCCATGGGCCCGATCAACAGCGTTTGGTTCCGCTGGTGTGGCGTCAACAAATGGATTAGAAGCTCAATTTTCAAACATTGCTGGATTAGCATTTACAGATAAAACTCAAATCAAATTCAACTATACTAACTGGTTAGGTGATGCCAACATTTCTTTAAACTCAGCAGGTATTGCTCAAAGGGTAGGAGATCAAACTGTAGTTGCGCTTTCACTTCAGGCTTTTGGTTATGGTGATATTGATATTACTACTGTAAATTTACCTGAAGGTGGTATTGGTCAATTCACTCCAAGAAAAAACATCATCAATATTGGTGTAGCTCGTGAGTTTTCAAACTCAATTTATGCAGGAATTAATGTGAAGTTACTTAACGAGAATATTGCTAACTTAAAAGCGACTGGATTTGCTTTTGATGCTGGTGTTAGATATGTAACTGGTGAACAAGACCACATTAAGTTCGGTATTACATTGAGAAACGTAGGAACTCCTATGAAGTATCAAGGAGATGGACTTTCTCAGGAAATTTTGTATCAAGGTACTGGTGGAAATGCTACTTTGGTCCAAAGATCGGCTTCTTTTGAATTGCCTTCTTTGTTGGCGCTTGGGTTTGCCTATGACTTCATCTTTGATGAAAACAATAAGTTAACTGCAGCTGCTGCTTTTCACGCTAATTCATTTACAAACGATCAATTCAATATTGGTTTAGATTATGGAATGGCTTTCTCTAAAGCAGCGGTTAATATTAGAGCTGGATTTGTTGGTGAAAAAGCTATTTTCAATAGAGATGAATCTACAACAAGCTTAACTGGTTTAACAGCAGGACTTTCTGTTGATGCATTACTAGGAGATAAAAAAATTCCTTTAGGGTTCGAATACGCAATGCGTTTATCTAACCCATTTGGAGTAATTAGTACTTTTGGTGTGACACTTAGTTTGAAATAAGCTAAAAATTATATAACTTTGTTTACAACGAGAGGGTCATTTTGGCTCTCTTGTTTTTTGTTTACTAAACTTTGAACATGTCAAAAATCAATTATTATACAGAAAGTGGACTTCAAAAGCTGAAGGACGAACTCCAAGATATGGAGAGGGTACAACGCCCGCTTATCTCTGCTCAAATAGGTGAAGCTATAGATAAGGGTGATTTATCTGAAAATGCGGAATACGATGCTGCAAAAGAAGCACAAGGTATTCTTGAAATGAAGATTGCTAAATTGAAAGAGATTATATCTAACGCTAGATTAATCGATGAATCTACATTAGATACTTCTAAAGCTTTAATTCTATCTACTGTGAAGATTAAAAACCTTAGCAATAACGCTGAAGTTACTTACACCCTAGTTGCAGAAAATGAAGCTGATTTAAAAGCCAAAAAGATTTCTGTAGATTCACCTATCGGAAAAGGATTGTTAGGGAAATCAGTCGGTGATATTGCTGATGTGGTAACTCCTAGAGGTATTCTCCAATTTGAAATTTTAGAAATTACAAGATCATGAGTACTATCTTTACAAAAATAATTGAAGGCGAAATACCAAGTTATAAAGTTGCCGAAAATGATCAGTTTTTAGCCTTTCTAGATATACAACCAATTGTTAAAGGACACGTTTTAGTTATTCCCAAAAAAGAAATAGACTATATCTTCGATATTGAGGATGATTTACTTGGTGAGTTTATGAGTTTTGCTAAATCTGTTGCCAAACAAATGGATAAAGTTTTCGATTGTAAAAGAATTGGAGTTACTGTTGTAGGACTTGAGGTTCCACATGCACATATTCATCTAATGCCAATCAATGGTATTGCAGATATGGATTTCAATAAAAAGAAACTCAGCTTCTCTCCAGAAGAAATGGAAGAAATTGCAAATTCAATAAGAGAAGCTTAATTACTTTTTTTTGTTTTCGGGACGCTTATCTCGATCAGGATTTTGATTAATAAAGGCTTTCCAATTGGAGGCCTTTATTTTATTGTGCTCACCTCTTCCTTTGGAATAATAATGACAAATTGCCGCCGCTAATCCATCTGTTGCGTCGAGTTGCTTCGGTATTTCCTTTAAACCTAACAGATGTTGAATCATTGAGGCAACCTGCTCTTTACTGGCCGATCCTTTGCCTGTTATGGCTTGTTTTATTCTTCTAGGTGCATACTCTTCAAAAGGAACGTTACGACTCAAAGATGCCGCTATACAAACTCCCTGCGCCCTTCCGAGCTTTAGCATCGATTGAACATTTTTTCCAAAGAAAGGAGCTTCAATGGCCATTTCATCTGGTTTGTATTCTTTGATAAGCGCATCTACACGCTCAAAGATCCTTTTAAGCTTGTCTGGATGGGTAGCAAGCTTTTGTAAGTGTATTACACCAAAAGTCACAAGACTCATCTTCTTATTTTTGATGTGAATAATTCCATACCCCATAATGGTAGTACCTGGGTCTATTCCGAGAATTATTTTATCTTCAACCATTATTTGATGTAAGCGTGAATAAAAACATAAAGGTACAAAAGACTTTCGTCTGGACATTAAAAGGCATACTCTTTATTGGTGTATCGTATTTCTTTATTCAACAACTTCTAAAGTTGAAACTAAGTCAACTCCACGATTTGAATATTGAAAGTTTCTACTTTTTTATTTTAGTATTTTTTTTATTACCTCTTAATTGGGGGATAGAATTATTGAAGTGGCAGAGAATATTAAAAGTAAATAAAATATATATCGTTTCTAATACCCTTATACAATCTCTTTTTTCAGGAGTAACAACAGGTATTATAACACCAAATCGTATTGGCAACTTTATTGGTCGAATGTTATTCTTTAAAGGGAAGATAAGAGGACAATTGATCCTTGGAACACTTTATAGTAATTTCGCACAGTTTTTAAGTACCATAACTTTTGGTGCAATTAGCATTATCTGGTTTCATGAAGTTCTTTTTTCCACTTATGGCGAGTTGGCCACATATATTTCGTGTATTATTCTCCTAATAGGTTTGACATTTTATTTTGTAATCCCTTATGTCTCATTGCCCAGTTTAAAATTTTTAAATAAAAAAGAGAATTTGCTTAAGCATTTCCAAGTGAATGCTAGACAACTCGTTTTTCCTTTGTTTTATCTTAGTTCTTTGCGTTACTTGATTTTTTCTTTTCAATTTTTATTAATGTTAATGGCTTTTGGTGAACCTTTTTCATTATTGCTGTTGGCTGGGGTGTTTTTTACCTACCTTGTCAGTACTTTAATTCCAAGCTTTGTCTTTGGAAAGCTTTTAATACGGGAAACTTCCGGATTGGTAATTCTTAGTTTTGTGGTTGAAAATGAAATGGTAATTATTGTTTCTTCACTATTACTGTGGTTGATTAATTTAGGAATCCCTTCCTTGATCGGAATGTTTTTTATCTTTAGAAAAAAGTTCCTTTTAAATGCATGAGCTATATCTTTTATTTTTATTGCTGTCATTGCTCTTGTTTTCAGGATTGAAATTGTTGTCTGCTTTTCGTAAAAAACAACATTGTCCTGACTTAAATTTAACGGATCTTAGTGCTGTTATTCCATTCCGAAATGAAGCATTAACACTGACCAAATTTTTAGCATCCTTAAAGATTCAATCTGTTCTTCCTGCAAAAATCATTTTTGTAAACGACCATTCAGAAGATGATTCTGTACAGATAATTGAACAGTTCATTAATAAATATGGTTTAGGAACTTTAATTCATCTCCCTCAAGGTGAGGCAGGAAAAAAAGCAGCTTTAAATCTAGGCATTACTAATGTTGAGACACCATTTGTATTGACTCTCGACGCAGATATTATTTTTAATGAAGATTATTTTGACTCACTTTCTTCACTTCCTGCTGTTGGTCTACATTCCTTACCTGTTACAATGCAAGGGAAAGGTTTCCTGCAAAAATTATTTAGCACTGAATACTCTTTTTTTAACGCTTTTAATTTTTTGCTTTCATCAATACGACCTATTTCAGTAAGTGGTGCAAATTTACTTTTTGACCGCAATGCAATAAATTATCAAAAACAACTCAAAAAACATAAACACCTTGCTTCAGGAGATGATTATTTCTTATTAAAAGAATTTCGTCGTAAGCACTTACCTGTATACATTAGTAACGAAACGAAACTTTGCGTAACAAGCTCCGCACCCGATTCTATTGCCTCATACCTAGACCAAAGGGTGAGGTGGTTAAGTAAAAGCAACCACCAGTTGACTGGGGTTGATGTATTGATAGGAGTATTTATTACTGTTTACTTTTTAGGTGGACTTATAGTGCTAGCTTACTCTGTATTGACCTGTTCTTGGATAGCTCTTTTAAGTACTTTCATTATTCGATTTATGATTGATGCTGTAGTTTACTTAAATTATGCCCAAGGTTTAGGTAAAACAAAAGGTGTTTTAATGCTCCCTTTTTTTCAATTGATATATCCCCTGTTATTCTTGACAGTTGCTACCCTGTCTCTCTTTTATAAACCTCGTTGGAAGGGGAGAAGTTAGTGTTTAGATGTATCCTTTAACGAATTTCCTTTTATTTGGAATATCGTAATAGATGTGATGCTAATGACGAGCAACAAACTAGCAATAAACAACATCCAATTATAATTCGGAAGGAAAGGAAAATTCAATATGATTTCAGCTGGTTTGTAGAAGATTATAAATTCTGTAAAGATAAATCCGAGTAAATACAATCGCATCCCCGTTTTATTTAAATGTATAAGTTTTGCATTCTCAAGTAAGGCAAATAATGCGATGGTTACTACCCCAAGAAAAACAAGATGTAAGAATCCAATAGTTAGATAAGTGTTGTTGGTTACCAATGCTGCCGTATACTGAAAGGAACCTAAAAGCTGCATAAGCATTTTAATCAAAAGCAGAAAAAAGGACCAACGCATTAATTGCCATCCCATTTTCCCAAAAACTAATCCTATAATCAAATAGTTCTTTCTTATAAATTTGAAGAGGAGAAGAAATGAGAAGAGTTGGATTATTCCTCCGAGTGCTGATAAACGATAAACCCATTGATGTGGTTCAGTAAAAAGTACGGATAAGAAAAAAGTAAGGACCATTCCGAAATTAAAAGTCGTCATAAATTGCTTAAAAAGTCGAGGGTCCATTCTGATGTCATGGTTTTCTAAAACCTTTAGGAATATTCCGATGACACCGAGTACCATCCATGCATTGTATTGGAAGTGAAGGTAGAAGTATATAGAGGTTCTATACCAAACAGAACCAGGACCTAAAGTCGCCATAACACCACCAATTGCCCAGGGCCCAATACTAGAAATTAGCATGAAAATTATTGCATATTTAGTCACGGTATAGGCGGGCGTATTCTTATGATATTTAGGAATATACTTGAAAAAAGCCCATGCATATAAATAACTCGCAATCAGAAAAGCAGTCGAAAATATGATCGAGAAAAGGGCGTAACCTGTAAAAGGAAAAGTAAGCAGCATTCCAATCACTGTGATGAGTGTGAACCAGAATATTCGGGCATATACTTTTTGGGGAATTATATCTTTAAGAAAGAAATGACCAATTAAAGTTGTAAGACCAAAATAAACCCAACCCAATAAAGCGACATGGGAGTGTGCATGAACAACATATCTGTAATCTATACCTATAGAAGCAATAGCAAAGTAGCGAAGCAATAAACCTAGTAAAGCGGCAATAAGAAACAGACTTAACGCAGTCTGTGCATGTCTTCTTAGGTGAATCATATACTTCTGCTCATTTTAATTAATTTCCCGTGATTTAGTAGGGTGGGTAGTCTTAGGAAAATTGGATTGGAAAAAACAAATGGCAGAAGGCAACTCATCAATTAGCAAATGCTACTGCAGAGCACCTTCATTACCATTATGTTTAAGAATAATTAACGTCTCAATCTAGTGTTTTATTAGGACTAGAATGTTCTGATGTATTCTAAAATAGCACGTGCATCTTCCTCAGAAAGGTTGTAGTTTGTCATTGCAGCACCTTTGTATTCTTCAAATAATGCTTTTGCTAAAGGATCTTCTTTAACCATTACGTCAGGATTGATGATCATATTCAATACCCATTCTGGTGTTCTACGCTCAAGAATATCTTTTTGAGGTGGTCCAACAAAACGTTCATCTGGTTTATGACAAGCCGTACATTGTTGATCGTATAATGTTTTTCCTTTAGCGGCCATTTCTTCATCAATAGCCTCGTCAATGGTTACACTTTTAACAGGTCCAACTCCTTTACTTACGAGGTCAATGCGTTGAGAAGGAAGAACTTCATCAGTCGCTTCTTCTTCGGCAGGTTTATCTGCAGCAGAGTTGTTTGGATTGTTAGGGTTGTTTGGGTTAACAAGAGCAGACTCCTCTTTTTTAGTTTCTGTCTCTGCTTCTCCACCTCCACAACTGTATAATGATACAGCAAGTACAAGTAGCCCAAGTTTAAAATAATTCTTCATAACTGGTTTTTTAATTTAATTAATTAATACAAAAATAGACGTTCTTTATTCGTTTGACTGCAAAATAGTAAAAAAAGGAATGTAAATGTGATTAAAGTCATAAAAAGACAATCAAGTCTTCTATTTGCTGTCTAATGCTTACTAGAATTCCTTCTTGCTTAGCCATGAAAATCTAAGCTTTCGTTCAATTTCAAGCTAGGCAAAACAACTTGGTTTATACAATATCCTGTCTAAAGTTGTTCATTATTAGTCGCATAAAGTAATTGTGAATTACCTTCTTATTTTCACTTCGTTTAACGAAGGAAAGGACTAATTTTGCTTTATTAAAATTGAGTAATGAATAAACTGTTTCAATCTTATAAATCTTCATTTCAGGGACTGTCTTCTGAATCTTGGATGTTGTCTTTGGTAATGTTATTGAATCGCGTAGGAGGAATGGTCATTCCTTTTCTTACCGTTTATTTAATTACTGAGTTAAACTTCGAAACTGATGAAGCAGGTATTGTTATGAGTTGTTTTGGAATTGGAGGTTTATTGGGGTCTATTGTTGGAGGCTGGTTAACGGATAAAATAGGATCATTCTATATTCAGTTTTTAAGCTTGTTATTGGCTTCACCAATTTTCATTGTACTTTCTACTCTAGAAACAGTTTTAGAAATGTCTCTATTTGTCCTTTTATTAAGTTTTATCAACGAATGCTTTCGTCCTGCCAATTCTGCTTCTATTGCTTTGTATGCCAAAAAAGAGAATTTGACCCGGTCTTTTTCCCTCAATAGACTAGCAGTTAATTTAGGATTTTCATTTGGTCCAGCACTGGGTGGTTTCTTAGCAGCAATTTCTTATGCTTGGCTTTTTTATGGAAATTCAATTGCAAGTCTCATCGCTGCTTTTGTTTTCTTTTGGTACTTTTTTAAAAGAGAAAAACGCAATAAAAAACGAGTAATAGAGCCTGAAGAGCTTACTGGACTTGAAAATACAAGTTCCCCTTATCAGGACAAATGGTTTATTGTATTTAGTGTTTTCTGTTTTTTATATGCTTGTGTTTTCTTTCAATTATTCACAATAATGCCCATGTTCTATGAAGATAGTTTAGGGTTTAACAACGTGACTATAGGATTATTGCTTGCTTTTAATGGATTCTTCGTTTTTGCTACTGAGATGCCTATGGTTCAGTTTGCTGACCGTAAATTCAATGTCTATATCAATATTGTTTTGGGCGCTGTTCTCCTTTTTATCGCTTTCGCATGGTTATTAGTTGATGATTCATTGTTCTCCTGCTTTATGTCAATGATGTTTCTTAGCTTATCTGAATTGTTGGTGCTCCCATTTATTGCAACCGTCGCTGCAAAGCGGTCAACAGAAAAGAACAGAGGTTCCTATATGGGATTACAAGGGTTAAGTATTTCAATGGCCTTTGTGGTGATGCCGATCTTGGCTACAAGACTAGTTCAAGAATATTCCTTTAGTTATTTGTGGTGGGCCAACATCATTGTTTTAATCATTGTTATCTTCGGTTTTTACGGTGTTAAAAACAAAATGCCCGTCAGTATAAAATCATGAATTTCTCGTTATTCTACAGGCTAAGGAATGGCTCTGTTTTTCAATAAAAATATGAAGCCATACATAATAAGATAAAAAAGTCTTTTATATTTGAATTCGAAACTCCTATAATTACATTATGGATAATATATTAGACCAAAAAGTTAAAGATTTAGCAATTGAGAATGACGCATATATTGAGTTTTTCCATCACCATAATGTAGACTTTTACTGTAATGGCAAACTCACTTTAAAACAGGCTTTGCAGAATGCCAATGTTGAAACAGAAGTGTTTTTAGATTATGCCCAATCCATCCTTAACGAAACACCAAGAAAATATGGAGTTAAAATAGAGGAGTGGCCACTCGATTTGTTAGCAGATTACATTCATAAAACACATCATCAGTATACTGAGCAGACTTTAGTTGAATTGAAATCAGAGGTCAAAACCTTTCTAAAAGATCATGAAAATCAAAAACTAACAGAATTTCAAACCCTGCTAGAACGATTGGCTAAGGAGTTAGGAGGACATATGAAAAAGGAAGAGCTCATTTTGTTTCCACACATCAGAAAACTCATGTTAGCCAAAGGTGAACTGTCGAGCTTTCAATTTAAAACGGTGGTAAATCCAATCCATTTAATGATTCATGAGCACACAAGCGCTTTTGAGTTATTGCAAAGTATTCGTTCAATTTTTGAAGGATATAAATATTCCGAGGAAAATTATCTTGAAGTAAAACTGATCATTCAAAAGATGGAGGAATTAGATAGAGATTTGACACTTCATTTGCACTTAGAAAACAATATCCTTTTTCCAAAAGTAGTGATGTTTGAGAAAAATAGATTAAATTTATAGCTTTTAACCTTCTAAATAATGACTAAATAATGTTTTCAAAAGCGTGTGAATACGGGATTAAAGCAACACTCTATATTGCCGAACAGGCACTAAATAGTGATAAAAAAACGGGAGTTAAGGATATTGCTAAAGAAATTGACTCACCCGAAGCTTTCACAGCTAAGATTATGCAGATTCTTTCCAGAAATAAAATCGTCCGTTCTTTAAAGGGTCCTTCAGGTGGTTTTTATATTCCAAAGGAAGATTTAGCTGAAATTAAATTAAGTCAGATTGTAGAGGCTATTGACGGTGATCAAATTTATCGCGGATGCGGATTGGGATTAGCACAGTGTAATGCAGAAAAACCTTGCCCTGTTCATGATAAATTCAAACTAATTCGTGACGAATTAGCCAAAATGCTAACTGAAACGTCTTTATTGGAATTGGCCAATGGCTTGGATTCGGGCTTAACTTTCTTGAAAAGATAATTCAAAATTTTTCTTGTCACATATTTTAAAATATATATATTAGCACTACAGAAGACAAAAAGGTCTTAATATATTCTAATTAAAATTTGAGATATGGGGTGGTTAACCAAACAAGAAGCGAAATTTGAAGAGAACAGATTTGGAGCAATGACTGTCATGCTTACTTTCCAAAGTTGTTTAGGATCGGTAGCAGCAATGCTGGCAATTCAAGATGGAATTTGGGCATTAGTGAGTGTCGTTGCAGTTTTAACAATGTCTTCTAATGCGATGTTTATCGCACAAGCGGACGCTAAACCGTGTATTATTACATTTTACTTAAGCGTAGTGGTAAATACCATGATTATTTTATTCACTGCATTTTATTAGGCAACAATTATGGTTGAACTAGCAATCGTTTCGGTCTACATTTGGATAGGCTTTGTCGGAGCAATTAGTTTTATGGAAGCATGGTTGAAATTTAGAGCTCCAGGTGTTGATCTAAAAATAGGACTAAGTATAGGTCAATTGGTTTTTTCAGCTTTGAATCGTGTGGAATGGACACTTGCATTTTTATTATTAGGCGCATTGCTCTTAAATATTGAAAGTGTACCGAATTATTTTTGGGGAATAATTTTGCTTCCTATTTCTTTTTTATTCATTCAATCGATGGTGTTATTACCCAGGTTAAAAGTACAAGCGCAAGAGAAAATTCGAGGGAATTCCTCCCAAAAGTCATCAATTCACATTTATTACATTATTTTTGAATTGATTAAAGTTGTTACTTTAGCAGGTATAGGATACATGCTTTTTAAATTTTAAATACACTATGGGTCAGGAAGATAAAAACAAAGATTTGATCAGTAAAATCAATAAGAAATATGAAGATTTAGGCGAGAATCCGAACACCTATCTGGAAGGACTATTACAGGCAAAACCGATTACCTACTGGGACTATATAGAAGTGGATACTCTTTTTTCATTGCAGAAACCAAGAACAGATTTTAAAGATGAAAAAATCTTTATTATGTACCACCAGGTTACGGAATTAGTGCTGGGGATGATGATGCACGAATTAAAACAATTGGTCAATGAAGAGCTCTCTGAAGAGGTATGGATAGACAAAATCAATAGGTTGAATCGTTATACTTCCATGTTAATTACGTCCTTTAGTGTAATGAGTCACGGTATGAATTATGACGACTATAATGTTTTCCGTAAAACATTGGCTCCTGCAAGTGGATTCCAAAGTGTTTCCTTTAGGTACATCGAAATTTACTGTACGCCTTTAGAGAACCTTCTTAATGAAAAAGGAAAAGCCAGAATTCCTGAAAATCCAACAACTGAAGATTATTTCGAACATATTTATTGGAAAGATGCAGGAATGGATAGAAAAACGGGGAAGAAGACCCTTACCCTGCGAATGTTTGAAGATAAATACCAAGACAAATTAATTGATAAAGCAAATGAATTAAAAGGGAAGACCCTTGAAGAAAAATTTTTGAAAATGAAAAATCCATCCAAAGAATTGGTGGAAATCCTTCAAGAGTTTGACCAATTATATAATGTTAAATGGCCAATGGTTCACTTGGAGACAGCACAGCATTACCTCGATAAAAAAGGTGAAAATAAAGCCGCAACCGGAGGAAGTGAATGGAAGAAATACCTACATCCGAAACATCAACAACGTAAATTTTTCCCTGAGATATGGGAGGATAATTATGAAGGCTAATTATGAATGATGAATGGGGTTGAATGATGCGAATAAATTGTAAGGTGTTTTACTGATTCGAGAAAATGGTGTTATTTTTCAATTAGAATAGTATCAATCCAATTCCAAAAATTAGCAAACCAACTAGGAATAGCAAAAATGTATAGGGGAGAAGTTGTTGTGGTTTTAGCTGAGTAATTCCCAATAGAGGCAGCGCCCAAAAAGGTTGTAGCATGTTGGTCAGTTGATCACCATAAGCCATGGCTAAAATTGTTTTAGGTAAATCTGCTCCTAATTGTTGCGCCGTTTCAATAATTATTGGACCCTGAATCGCCCATTGACCACCACCACTCGGGACAAAAAAGTTGACTGCTCCAGCACTAAAAAAGGTGAATAAAGGCAGGGTGTACGCATTGGCAATTGATGTAATTGAATCTGAAAAAAGTACAATAAGCCCACTGCTTTTCATTAAAGCTAAAATTCCAAAATAGAAAGGGAATTGAATTAATATTCCTGAAATGTCACCAATTGCTTCTTGTAAAGCAAGCGTGAAATTGTTAATCGTTTTGTGAAGTGTTAAGGATAATCCTAAAAACATGAGGTTAATAAAATTTAGTTGAATAAAACCAAGGCTGCTTTGACCATCGTAAGCAATTGCTTTGTATATCCCAATAAACAAAATGGAAAGTCCTAAGCCAATTCCAAGGATTTTACTGTGGTCTAGTCGTTCTGCGCCTTTGTATTGAACTTGTGTTGCTTCTATTTGCGCAGCATTTGTTTTTTTTAATTGTGGGACTGACTCAATTTTGGTTTTCTTGGCAAAGATGTACAAGAATGTAGGGACAATGATTACACAAGCGAGGGTTAAAACAATATTCATTGAAGATCCGATGGTTTGCTCAAAAGGAATACTCGTTGGAAATTCACCAGCAATATTCATTTGTTGCATTAATGCAGGAATATAGCCTTCTTCCATAGATTTAGTTGTTGCACTACCAGACAAGCCACCATGCCATACCATCATGGTAACATAACCTGCTGCACCTATCAACCCATAATTAACAGCTTTGTTTTCTAGCGCAAATTTCTCACCGACTTTTCTAGCAATTATTGCCCCGAAAATCAATCCTAAACCCCAATTCAATAAGCCCATCGAAATTGCACCGATTGAAACAACGACTACACTAGATGCGGTAGTGGTACAATATTTTAGTAAGGCGTTTATAATTCTTTCAATGGCTGGAGAAAGGGCCAATATGTGACCCAATACCAAAATCAGCATCATTTGAAAGGCAAAGTATAACCCACCTCCTGAATTGTCCCACAAACCTTCTTCCCAAGAACCGATTAAGGTTAAAAAGTATTGTCCATGCGAAGTCCCCGCAGGTTTGGTCAAAAATTGAGCGATGATTAATGTTAAAACGGTCAATAAAATAGCAATAGTAAACGGACTTGGTAGGACACGTTTAAAGATCTCAATTGCTTTTTTCGATTGTTTCTCTGATTTTTTCATGGGTATGATTTCGAAGTATAAGCGCCAGGTGAAAGTAATGAAAAAA
>Ga0209075_1003283_pt1 | contig 13611 bp, 12 predicted proteins | sample Stecom2011_FD_187523 | JGI IMG/M metagenome (GOLD analysis project Ga0209075, IMG submission 187523) | Agricultural soil microbial communities from Utah to study Nitrogen management - Steer compost 2011 (SPAdes) (version 2) | ecosystem: Environmental > Terrestrial > Soil > Agricultural land... | reverse complement strand
CGGTTTTTACAATTCGAACTTTAAGCATTTTTGTCCGTTAGTACGACAAATCTAACTTTTTTATGAGATAATATGCTGATATTCAGCATCTGTTTTTCGGCAAAATTTTTAGCCGGACAAGTCAGGAGAAAAGAGAAAGCTTTTGTTTAGGCGGGTTTGCCGGGGTTGTCAAGGTTTTTGAATGAAAATACTACCCAGAGGGTGGAGATTTTCATCAAAACCCGGAGGGCTTGACCTTGAAAAACCGTGGTGGCTGAAGAAAGGGGCAACCCGCCTATCTTTGCGGACCTCTTTTATTAATTTTTCGGGGAACGATTAAAAAAAGAGCCCCCTAAAAAGGGAGCTCTGTGAGGCAGCACTCTAACCAAAGGATGCGCAACGTATACTCCTTGAAGCCTACGTGATGCACACCATAGAAGAACGGACTGCCCGAGGTGCGAATGCCCGCCAGCAACCACCGGCTGCCTAAACGGACTCTAAATAAAAACTTGAACATAATGCCTTATGCCACAGGATCGGTGCGATTGATGCAAGGGCTGTAAAAAAAATACTACCCGTGTTTTAAGAGCGGAATTGACAGACGCAGACCATAGTTTAAATAACAGTGAAAATCATAATTCAAGCAAAAGCAAGGGTGGAGATTTTTTTTTAAAACAGGCGAAGCGAACCCTTGCAGCTCTCGCATCCGCACGCCTGTACCTTTGCTCTATGTTTGAGTTATTTATTGTTCTGAAATTAGAACGGGATGGTGAATTGGAGGATGTAAATCAGATGTTTTCAAGATGCAATCGCAAGCATAAAACACATAAATGCAATGATTGATATAATCAGAATTTTTACCAATAATGGACTGTCGGAATCTGTTTTCCAAACGCCTTCTTCGTCTTTAGGAAAAAGTAAGTAGTAAAAATCTTCAAAATAGCTCTTTCATAATAATCTAAAGTACTAAAAATTGTAATACGTAATCGCGCGAAAACGCAGGTAAACAAGCGTAGCTATAGTGGAAGCAAGGAATGGAGAGTAACGGAATGGATTGCTGGAACTATAATGCGAGCCGCCTGCGAGCGGAGCAAGGGTGGTGGCTGCAGAAGCCCGAAGAATGAGGGCGGCAGACGCCTACGGTTTACCGCAGGGCTGGCGCGATTTTTTGCTTCGGAGTTGGCAAAGGCAAGGGTAGCGATTGAGCCCTTCGATTCCTCAGGACAGGCTTCACGCAACAAGCCGGAGCCGGAATGGAGCAATGCCAACGGTATATAATGGTTTGAGTAGGTTCAGAGGGAGATATACTCTTTCTATGGAGGAACGAAGTTGAATATTGGCATTGCGTAATGGAGGTACGTAGGCTTGTGTAGTGAAGGGAATGAGCTACTCTTGCGCGGGTTGCCGAAAGTGGCTGAGTTGAGTGAATGAGGCACGAATGAGGGAAACGAAGCGACTGTAGGCAAATGGCTGATTGCAAAAATCGTGACAGCCCGATCAGCCCGCAGCGACCCGCAGGCTCGCACAATTAACAAGTGGCGGCAGACCCCCAATAATTAAGTGGTGAGCGGCAGCGAACACCTTATTGGGGTTTGCGGTGCGCAACGTTGGCTGCGGTTCAGCATAACTTCAGCGAGCTGAGTTCTGCGTTCACCTTGCGCACCGTTTGGGGGGATGGAGTAGCCACGGGTGAGGAAGGAGAGTAGCGTGTGAAGCAAAACAAGTGAACGGCAGGTGGCGAGCACCCACTGGAGCGCAAGGCACCTGGTAAGTGAACGGTATATGCAAGGGCGACCGCAGGGAGTTCATTTTACCCTTGCAGATATGTTTTTGCGGAACAAAGCAGAACGACTGACGAACACCGCTTTACCTGCCCTTCCGTGAGGTTAATGGTTTAACTAGGTGTTTTGATGTGTACTGATGTGAGGGCAATGGCAAAAAGCATAGGCAATAATTTGATTTTACTTTAATTGAAAGACTAATGTTTATTAAATTATTGCTTATGCTGCGCCTTTCGACTGCGCTCAAGATAAAGTACACTGTAGGCTCTTGCGATTGAAGGAGTGTAGCCTGCGGAACGAGAGAATGAGTAAGTGCCGGAGGTGGGGCGTTTGGTTATTTGTTCTACTGTGGTTATGCTATTTTGGAATGAAAATTATAAGTTTTGGGTAAAATTGTTATTAAATGTTACTTCATTGAGGAATCCCGCAATAAAATTAGATTTTTTATGGTAGGTTTGAAGGTGATGCGGTATTATTACCGAATTGTACTTAAATAGACGTTTTAGAGTTCAAGTTTAATTAGGAAGGAACGCAATAGTCCCGAAGCTTCGGGAGCCCACTAGCGGGGGAAATAAAAATCTTTTAATGAATGTGAAAAATTTTTACTTTAAATATTTATGTACATTTCTTTTATTATGCACTTGTAATGTGTCTACTTCCCAATTTAAACAAATAGATACTGAGTTGAACTTGGGAAATTATTCAAACGTTCTAAAATTAAGTAATGAATTAATGAATAACTCTAATTCTTTGGAAGATAAATTAGTCCTACAAAAATATATAAATCAGGCCTATTTCCATTTAGATCAAGTAGATGAATTTTTAAAAGGAATTAAGAGTACTAAGAATATCGATACAAATAAGATTAGAAGTGCCATTTATTATAACAGCGAATTATCCAACTATTATCAACGTCAACTTAGGATAGACTCGGCTATCTTTTTTTCTAATAAATCAATGAAGATTTTAGAAGAGAATTTCCAAAAAGTAGATTCTAACTTGATAAGTGATGTATACTCCAGGTTTGGAAGTTCCAACAGAAATAGAGGGGTTAATAGTTTTAATAAAATCACACCATTATCTATGGAATGGGATGAAAGAAATACTATTCTAAATAAGTATCTAGACACGGCATTACAATTCACAAAATCAAATTATAGAAAATGTGATATATATTTAAAAAAAGGACTTGTTTATTTAGATGCTCTTGCTAATAATTACAATAATGAGGACGGAAATATAAATGCTATAGGACATAAGGCTTTTATAATTTCCAATAAAAACTTCCAAGAAGTAGCAGATAATTCTAAAAATAAATTTCAAATTTCGAAAGCTTATTCATTTATAGGATTGAACCACTTTTATATGAATAAACATAAAGAAGCAGATATCTATTACCAAAAAGCTATCGACAAAATCCGGTTGAACGACTCAATAAGCCATTATCCGCGCTATATTAGTATTTTAAATTGGAGAGGATGGAATTATGATATCTGGTTCAATAAAACCAAAGATTTAAAACTCTTAAATTTATCCATTGAGAGCTATAGAGAGAATGTAAAACAATGGAAGTTAATATACCAAAGAGGTGAAAGCAATGAATCTGGTAAACATGACGGATACCAAAAAAATGCAATTGGCAAACTAACGGCGAGTCTGGGAAAAAAATACATATTTACAAACGACCTAGCTTTTTTGGATGAAAGTTTTAAATATTCAGATTACAGTAAATACCCTAATTTTTCGGGAAGAGAGTTTAGTATAGAAAAAGTTCAATCCCATCTTAAAGAAAATGAATGTTTCATTCAAAATATAACAACCATTCATCCCTATCAAGAAATCATTTTTCTAATTTTTAAAGACGAAGTTCATTTTATTCTCAATGATACCTTAGAAAGAAGCTTTCCATACTACAAGCTTAATGAACTTCAACAGTTCAATGATTTAAAAACATTCAAAAAATGGAGTTATCTTTTATACAACTCCAAGTTTAAACAGGTTGATTCTATTTTGAATACAAAAGGTATAACTGATGTAATTATCAGTAATTCAGACTACAATCCTACACTAAATTTTGACATAATAATAAGCGACACGCTATCCAAAACTTGGAAGTCACAACCCTATTTATTTCATAAATATAATTTCAGTTATTCATTATGTGTTAGGAGCTTTTTAGAGAGCAGAGAGAATAATAAATCGGCCAAACCAGCTTTAGGTTTGACGATTGGAGATTTTGAAAATGATGTTGATCTTCGTTTTTCAAAAAGATTAATTAATAAATTTAGCGAGGAGTATCAAAGTGAGAAATTAGATATAACAAGGAATTTAAAGAATAGTAATGTCGCTCTTATCTTGTCTCACGGAAATAGTAAGTATGAGCATAAGATTGGTGAAATTAGAACTTCTGCCACTACTACTTTTTCTGTAGATGATATATTCAATATGAATCTAAAAAATGATTTTGTTATTGTTACATCTTGTAGTAGTAATGCTTCCCAAACTAATTATAGTGAAGGCTCCTCTGGTAATTTCAGTAAAGCGTTTCGATATTCCGGAGTAAAAAGTACATTAACCACAAGTTGGGATATTGATGACAAAGCAAACGCGATTATAATGGCTCAGTTTTTCAAATATCTATCAAATGGGGAGGCAAAAAACCAAGCTCTATGGCAGGCTAAAAAGGATTACTGGAATAGATGTGTAGATGAGGAAGAGTTCAAACCCCTGTATTGGGGATCCTATATTCTTACAGGTAATGTAGATCAAGTTGTTATAGAAGAAAACAAATCGAACATTAATTGGTCTTGGTCGTGGTTGTTATTAGTCTTACCGATAGGTTATTTGGTATATTCTAAAAGAAGAAAACGATTTACTTAAAAACAGACTCGGCTAAAATCTCTGATGCTATAGAATAATATGGGTTATTTTTATCTTGTTGAATCAAAGAAAGTATTCTTTTAGATTTTTTATATTCTTTTTTCTTAAGGTATATTAATGCTAATCTAAATTCAGATTTTTCTTTGAATACACTATTGTCATTTACTTTTTGAAAACTTAAAATTGACTTATCTAAGTCATTTATTTCTAAATAGGAACAACCTATGAAATAATTAAGTGTATCATTCTTAGGGTTGTCTTGCAGTAATTTTTCAAAACCATTTAAAGAACTTATGAAGTCATTATCCCTATAGGCATTCATTGATTCATTAAATAATATCTTGGAATTACTACTCATCAGAACGGGTAATCCCACATCCTTTTGATAGTATTTAGAGTATAATTTAGAAGAGGTATCAAAATTATTAAAAATCAATAAAGAGCCTAAACCAATTAGAACTACAAAGGCTGCGGCATACTTTAATAAAGTATTTCGTGAGTTTGAATGGTTAGTCGTGTTAGTCAGATTCTCAAATTTCGGCTTTGACAAAAAACCTTCTAATAGATTGTGATCATAATTGTTATTTTCCAAAAACAGTTTTACTCCCTTTACTTCATCATCAATAGGATCTGAGTTTTTCAAAATATTAAAAACCCTTACTCTCTCCGCATCATTGGATAGGGAATTTAAAATTTCTTGAAGTTTTATATTGGTTGTGGGTTTCATTCTAAATCATGAAATGTTTCCAAAGATTTTTGATTTTCTTTTTGGAAGTGGACAATGTATTCTTTGTTGTGTTATAGGTAATCCCGAGTTGTGAGCTGATTTCGTGATTGTCAAAACCCGCAATGTGTAATAAAAGAACCTCTTTCTGTCTATTGGGAAGTATATCAATCATCTTTTCGAAATCTCCTGTCAAAAAGTAGTCCTTGTCAATAGAACGATTGGAAAGATGATATATACCATTTAGAATCCCCCTTCTATTTTTTTCTACTTTCAAATTGTCAAAGCACTTGTTTTTAACTACCACTTTTAGGAATGTCTCAATTTTTTCACTCACACCTGAAAGATTATCTAGTCTCTTTTGTGGGGAATAGTTTAAAAGTTTTAAAAAAACATCTGAAACTATCTCTTTGGCTTTTTCCTCATCCTTTACATAGTAATATGCTGTAAATAGTAGTGTAGCATAATAGGTTTCGTAGATACTCGACAAACGCTGGTTATCCCCATTAATAAATAAAACCCAATCCTTTTGAAGTGTAGTTGTCAAAAAATAACGTTTCGTTTTATGTGAAATATTTTCTCTTTCACCTGATTAATAGTATAAGTAGGGGAGGTATTTTTTATTTAAATATTTCAAATATAATCAAAATGAATTGGGAATCTAAAGTCCTATTTAAAATAATTTAACAATCCATTAGTACAATTTAACTATTGGGTCGTTCTGTAAGAAATAACGCAGTAGTAAAGAGGGTATGAAAAATTGATTCCATATCATATTTCTAATACACGGAATAATTATTAAAGAGAAAGTATGGAGCTGATTATGGCTTCATAAAAGAGATGTTAAAGAACTTAAAGAATATGTGTAATCAGGAAGTTGGTTATGCTTATCAATTCAAACTGAATGGTCGAGGTTTTGGTAGAGCTGAAGCGGTTAAAACGGCATTTGAGAATTCCCTTAAGGGAATGAAAAAAAATGTATCAGAATCAGATGAAAACGCATCCATATATGAGAATGACAAGCAAAAGGTGGCAATAATAACGGAGGAGGAGGATGAGGAAATTATTGTAATTGCTATAGGGTTTCTTGAGACCAAAAAGAAGACGAATGAAGTTTCTTCAGGATATGGAGATTCTGTCGATGAGGAAGGAGATCCTATCGAGGAGAAAGATATTTATCAGGAGGAAGACGAAGTATATACAATAAATGATCCAGATGGTTATTCCAATTTAAGAAATAGTCCGAATGGCGAAATTCTTAGAAAGGTCTATGATTCTGAAAAATTTGAAGTAATTGGGTCAGAAGCAAAACACAAAAAAGTAAAACTTAAAGACGGAACCATTGGTTATATTCACGAATCACGAGTCGTTAAGGTTAATAGTGATACTTCCCAGAAAAAATCGACTAATGACAACAGCCAGGCTATTCTCTTACAAACAACCAAATACAAAATAAAAATCGATAATCTAGGAAACAATAATTACACATACACAGCTTGGCCAGCTTCTAGTTCAATGAATGATACTCCAAATATAGTTGTCAAAAATGGTGAACGCTATGAAGATGGAAGTGGTGGAAATCATTACTATACATTTACGAATGGCAATTATAAATATAAGTGTTCAATAAATGTTTTAGGTACTGATGAAACCCCTCCAGCTAATTTGCTAGTATATAATAATGATGATTTAATTTTATCCCAAGATGCATTAATAAAATAACCAAAATTCTAAAAATAGCATGAAAAAATCGATTATATATATCATAATTCCAATATACACAATAATACTTTTAATTTCATGTAATGATAATTTCTCAGAAATAGAACCAATTATCAAGGAATATCAAGAATTGTCTTGTATCTCTAAAAAAGGGAGTGAAATAAATAAAGAAATAAAAGAAAAATACAAAAACGCATTCAATCAAAAAGATAAAAATCTTCTTAAATCCGAAGCTTCTGATTTCAAGGATAAACAGCAATTTGTTTATGAAAGACTGTCAGAATTAGCTGCCGAGTTAGCTAAGTATTCTAAAAATCTTAGCAATTCAGAAAACGTCAAACTCAGTAAATTGATGATTAAAGAGATACAATGTATTGGGTGGGATGAATATATCCACAATTCACAATCGAATGGTGATTTAAAGCCTACCAAAAATCAAAATGACGTTGACAAACAAACTGAAGATATTAATGAGCGAATAAGGATTGAAGATTTTGTGAAGACTTTTTATGAATCAATGGAATTATCCAAAAAAGAAGTTGAAAAATTAATAGAAACGGATGACGATAGTTTTATTCAATCTAAAATCAACAAACTTAAAAACTTGAGTGTTTATAACACCAAAGAACGAGTCAAAAACCTGACTGGAGTATATCATGACAGATATTACATTCAGTTGAATAGTATTGATTCAATAAGCATTAATGATGAGCAGATTAAAGTTTACACAACCATTCTATATGGATTATATGAAATAGGGACATTTTATAATATTGAAAGAATTGATATTTCCGCTAAGAATAATGGGCAATTAAAAATAACGGGGTGGGAAGATTTGAAACTGTCGGAAATGGAACTAAAAGATTATGAGGGCTTGGAGAATTTCTCCGAAAAGGACTTTTATAATTCAATAGATTATAAATGGTAGTGCAGATATGGTTAAACTATAAATTAAAAAAAATAACTAACAATAAAATATTAAAATCATGGCAGAAAGAAAAATCGGTAAAAAAATTATTATTTCAGACGATAATTTAAAAATAAATGGGTCATTTGGTTCGACTAAAGTTATTCCTAGAAATGAAATTAAAAATATTCAAGCTATAGGGAATGCGTTTTGGGGTGTTTTAAATATCATTATGATATTAGGCTTTCTTAGAGGAGTAAGGATGTTATCTGGCAAACAAATGGTTATTATAAAGAGAAAGTATGGAGCCGATTTTGGATTTTGGCTTCATAAAAGAGATGTAAAAGAACTTAAAGAATATGTATAATCCTTAATAAAATTAATTACTAAATATGATGTATAACGAGAAATTATCAAACTTAATAGAAATGGCTCTTATGGATGGAGAGTTGACAGAAAAAGAAAAACAAATTCTCTTTAAAAAAGCTGAAGCAGCTGGCATTGACCTTGACGAATTTGAAATGGTGCTTGATGCCAAGTTATTTGAAAAACAACAAACAATGAAAGCTGCGGCACCATCAGTTGCAGCGCCAAAATCAGACAAATTTGGTGATGTGAAAAAATGTCCAGCTTGTGGGGCTATCGTAACTTCATTTTCAGCAAAATGTGGTGACTGTGGCCATGAATTTTCTAACATTGAAGCCAATTCGTCTATTCAAAAACTATTTTCATTATTAACAGAATTAGAGAATAAATATTCTAATCCAAATGAAAAAGTCGGTTTGACATCTTTGTTTTCAAATGCCCTTTCAAAGGCTTCGAATTCAGATGAATTAATTAATAAAAAATGTGAGTTAATAAAGAACTTTCCAATTCCCAACACAAAAGATGATATTCTTGAGTTTTTATCATCTGCTGTCCCGCATGCAAGAAAAGTTAAAACAGGTATTGGAAGCATGTTTGCATCAAAAAGTATAGTAGGCAGTGATAGTAATGCATATAAACAGCAAGAAACAGGGAAAGCTTGGAAATATAAATGCGAACAAATAGTCATGAAGGCAAGGTTTTCATTAAAAGAAGACAAAAAAGGACTAGAAGAAATAAATATGTATGCAAATGAACTTGGTATTAAATAAAATTTAAAAAATAATTCACATGGGACTATTTGGCAAAAAAGAAGAAGGCGGATTTATGGATGTAATCCGCTGTGACGAACAAGAATATCTTGTTTGGAAATGGCGTCCTTTGGGTGAAGTCAATTCAACAAAAAAAGAAAATGCAATACGCTACGGAAGTAGTTTACGTGTTAAGGATGGTGAACTTGCCGTTTTTGTTTACAAACAAAAAGATGGTGCAATGCAAGACTTTATTATTGGTCCTTATGACCAAACAATAAAAAACGCAAATTTTCCAGTTTTATCAAGTATTGTAGGTGCTGCTTTTGGCGGTGCTTCACCATTTCAGGCAGAAATCTATTTTATTAATCTTTCAGGAAACGTACAAGTAAGATTTGGGATACCTTATTTTGATGTATTTGACCCAAGATTTTTAGATTTTGCTGTTCCAATGGCTGTACGCGGAACTATAACATTTAATATCACAGACTACAAAGGATTTATTAAGCTAAACCGTTTAATTAACTTTGAATTAGACGACTTTAAAAAGCAAATTAAAGATGCTGTAACCAAATATATTAAGGGTGTTGTAACTAATATACCAGCAGACAATGGAATACCTGTTTTACAAATGGAAAGGAAAATACTTGAAATTAATGATTTAGTTGCAAAGTATTTGGGTAGCAGACTTGAAACGGATTTTGGTGTCAATATGAAAGGTTTGGATATTGCAGCGCTTGAAGTTGACAAAGAAGCCGAAGGTTATGCTGAATTAAGAAAAGTTACAGCAGAACAGACAACAAAAACAACAGTTGCTCAAACAGATGTTAATATTAAAAATTTAGAGGACATGCAAGGCATTAATGCTTTAAACATGGAAGAAACTTTGCGTATTCAAAGAGAAGAGGCTCAAAGAGCACAAAAATTACAAACAGAAAGTATGAATATGTCGGCTCATCAACTTAACCAACAAACAGATGTTGCAAAAACTGCTGCTGAAAGTATGGGAAAAATGGGCTCTGGTGGCAGTGGAGGCTCTGGTGGCGGAATGATGGATCCCGGTTCTATGATGGCAAGTATGGCTATGGGTGGAGCAGTTGGCTCTGGAATGGCAGGCGCTGTCGGTGGGATGATGCAAGGAATGAACGAACAAAAACAAACTCCACCTCCACCTCCACAAGTTCAATATAATATTTCAGTAAATGGTCAACAAAGTGGCCCGTTTGGTTGGCAACAATTGCAACAGATGGTACAAAGTGGACAAATTACCAAAGACACTTATGTATGGAAACAGGGTATGGCAAATTGGGAATTAGCAGGTAATGTTCAGGAATTATCATCATTATTTGGAGCAGTTCCTCCACCACCTCCACCACCTCCAGCACCTTAATTTAACATTAACTTAAAATAATAAATCATGGATGAAAGTAGTTTTTTTTCAATGAATAGATTAGTTGAATTTGGCATGGGTATGGCTGTTGCTCAACAAATGGTTAAAACCATGAACGAATCAATGACTAATATGCATGTGCCAGGTGCAATGAACCCAATGGAAAAACCACAGCAACAGTTTTTTTATGCAATGATTGAAGGCAAACAAGCGGGGCCATTTTCTGAACAGGAATTAGCCCGTTTAATAGCCGAAAAGAAAGTTATGAAAGAAACTTACATTTGGTTACCCAGTTTGCCCAATTGGAAAATGGCAGAACAAATTCCAGAAGTTTTAAAGTTGGTTGCATTAGCTCCACCTCCATTTCAACAAAACAAATAATTCAATGAAATTAAATATTGTTCAAACGATTGTAGCTTTAGGAGTAAGCTTGCTTATTTCATATGGCTTATACAATTTTAACGATAGTGACAATAAGATCCTATTGAGTTGTGGAAGTTTTATTTTTCTTGCAATTACTTTGGTTATTACAATCGGTGCAAATTTTAAACTTTCACGTACTACAACGAATGTTAGATTTGTTTCTGGTATTTTCTTTATGATTGCTTTAGCAAGTAATATTCTATTTTCATTTTTTCATTTTTCAACACCAAGTTATATAATAACAAATGGTATTTTATTATTATTTTTTATTCTAGTAATCTATTCTCTTTACAAGGTTAAACAATAAAATTTAGAATTAAAACTTTTGAATCCAAACTTCCAAATCCAAAAAATGAATTAACTCTTTTAACAAAAATCTAATAATGAAAAGCCAAGACAAATTAATCAAATCCTATTTAAGATTGTTTTCATTATTCTTATTAATTGGCTGTGGCAATGGAGATATAGATATAAAGGAAACCGCATCAATCCCTGTTAATATAGAGAAAGAATCCCAATACGAAAACAGAGTTTACGATTCTGAAAAATTTGAAGTTATTGGTTCAGAAGGACAATTCAAAAAAATAAAACTTAATGATGGAACAATAGGATATATTCACGAATCGAGAGTTGTAAAAGTCAATAGTGATAACACACAATATAATTCATCCAATCAAAATAATAAATCTGTCCTATTACAAACAACCAAATACAAAATAAGAATTGACAATTTGGGAAATGGTAATTACACATACACAGCTTGGCCAGCTTCAAGTGCAATGAACGATACACCAAATATAGTTATTAAGAATGGTAAACGCTATAAAGATGGCAGCGGCGGAAATCATTACTATATATTTACGAATGGCATTTATAAATATGAGTGTTGGATAAATGTTTTAGGTACAGATGAAACCCCTCCAGCAAATTTATTGGTGTATAAAAATGATGATTTAATTTTGTCCCAAGATGCGATAATAAAATAGCTAAATATGTGGAATCAATGAATAAAAGGATTCTAAAAGGTTCAATTTGGATATTCAAAAAATATACTGACTGACCTAGAAATGGTAAAATAGTTTCCGTAGAAAATAGAGATCCCGCTAATCTGAAAGTTTGCATTAATACCTACAAGGTGGCCTGGGCAACACCTTGCAGGATAGTGAAATTATGGTTTTAGCCGTATAATTCTTTTAATTCCAGTTTTTTGATACGGGAGCGGATGGCACCTTGGGTACGGCCGAAATGTATTGCCATATTCTTTACCGAATTGCCTTCACAATATAATACTGTCAATTCATCATCTAATACAGGGATCCAAGGCTTGTAAGCGTCTTTATGGCTTTTTCGTTTTTCCTCTATGGTATAGGCTTTTGTTTTTGGACCTGTATTGGAGGGGTTGGGATTTTTTGTCATTATATCAATTACCTCCTCTATTGAAATTTCACCATTTTCTTCGGCAGGGACCTCTACTTTAAGCGGATGGATGTAAGGAGATTTTTTTTTGTTTTCCGGAAGCAGGGTATCAGGAATAAAGAGGTGCTTTTTTGTACGAGTGATGGCAACGTACAGCAGATTGATTTCTTCATTGATTTTGGCACTATGTTCTTTTAAAAATTCCTTGCTTAGTTTTTTGATTTTTTCTTCTGAAATAAAATCGTTCACAAGGTAAACGGCATCATATTCCATTCCTTTACTTCGGTGGACCGTGGAGAAAATTACCTCAGCGTTTTCTTTGGATAGACTGGACTAAGCTGACCCCTCTACCGGCTATCAATTTCAGCTTGCCATTCTGGCGGATGCTGACCCCCTTTGCATAAAAGCAGAAGCTCTTTATGGGTGAGATTCTGGAGTAAATTGACCCCCTTTGTTTAAAAGTGGATATGATATTCCGGAGCAAGCTGACCCCCTCTTTAAAGAAGTTCTATGTGATTTTTAGGTTTATTTGGTGAATAACCAAAGGATAAGAAAATGGCAGGAAAACCTAAACCTATGAGTCAAGTCAAACAAATGCTGCGTATGCGCTTTAAGGGCGAAGGAATAAAAACCATTGCTCGCAACTTGCAAATAAGTAAGAACACGGTAAGAGAATACATCAGAAAAGTCGAAATTGGCAACGTGCCGATAGTTGAGCTGCTAAAATTGGAGGATCCAATTCTAGAAGCGAAGCTTTTAGCAGGAAATCCATCCTTCAAAGATGATCGCTATGAGCTGCTTAAAGTCCGATTAGAGTACTTTGCTAAAGAGCTTAAAAAAGTCGGTGTAAATCGAAAAGTGCTTTATGAGGAATATTGTGTGGATAACGCAAATCCATACAGTTATTCCCAGTTTTGTTATCACTTACAGCAATATCGTAAAAGCAGTAAACCTACAATGGTATTAGAACACCATCCAGGGGACAAGCTTTATATTGATTTTGCAGGAAAGCCACTTTCTTATATCAATCGCGATACTGGAGAAATCATCTCCGTCCAGGTCTTTGTAACCTGCCTTCCTTATTCTGATTATAGCTTTGCTATGGCTGTTCCAAGTCAAAAACTAGAGGATTTTCTCTATGCCTTAGGTTGTTGTTTAAATGATATAGGTGGAGTTCCGCATACATTGGTTCCTGATAATCTTAAGTCTGCTGTTATTAAAGCAAATAGATACGAACCAGATATCAATCGAGCTTTAGAAGACTTTGCTAATCA
>Ga0209075_1003282_pt1 | contig 13617 bp, 6 predicted proteins | sample Stecom2011_FD_187523 | JGI IMG/M metagenome (GOLD analysis project Ga0209075, IMG submission 187523) | Agricultural soil microbial communities from Utah to study Nitrogen management - Steer compost 2011 (SPAdes) (version 2) | ecosystem: Environmental > Terrestrial > Soil > Agricultural land... | reverse complement strand
CCTGATAAAACTCAAGCAAATAACGGTTCATCCTTAATGCCATGAACCTGTCTACTGTAGACTGAAACTCCAGAAAAAGATAAATGTAAGCATTTTGCCCATCTGACTTTATCTCATAAACGATATCCGCGTGTCGTGAGTTTCCGGATACCGGTACAAACTTTGTATTAAGCTTTTTAAGCGAACTGAAATCCAGTTCTTCAATAAACTCTTCATGAACAAAAGAACGAAGAAGTTCTTCAACTAATTTTGGATCACTGAATATCCTGGTATACCATTTATCATGATAAGACGACATGGGTATAATATAATATCAACCTTTTTTGTTCATTGATAGATTTTTCATTTCTATCCTGCTGGTTACCGCTTTCTGTGGGAGAAAGGGGGACTTTGGGGTAGAGGTCAAAGAATAAATTCCAAATCTCAATAAGAGATCAAATTTCAAACAAATCCCAATAATTCAAAATCCAATTTTATAAACCCGGATTATATGGACATCATATTCTTAATTGTTCAATTCAGTAAAAATTGAAATTTTGTATTTTTTATATTATTGTTTCCGATTGTTTTTCATTTTTTCTTTGGTTTTATTTCGTATTTCTAATTTAGGATTTCGAGTTTTCCTGATCGTTCTGTTTCGAATTTCGTATTTCTTTTTTTGAATTTTTAATCGTTATCGCGGGGGTCGTGTGCGCTCGGCGAGCATGATCTTTTTAAAAGCACACATATTGCGGCCAGCTAACATGAAACTTATCACATCAAAAAAATAATTTACATTCATATTAAAACCCCAAAAACTGCTTATTACAATCCTTTTACCGTATATTACTAACTACAAATTATCGATTGTTATGCTTAACTTTCTTTTTTTTCCATTGAATATAATACAGGAACTACAAACAGACTTATCATTACTGATGTAATCCACCCTCCCAGAACAGAAACTGAAAATGTACCTTGAACTGATCCTTTTGACAAAACATGAGGAATCAGCATCAGAAAAACAGTTGCGCTCATTATAATGATTGTCCTGAATTTTTCTTTACATGCCTCAACAACTGCATCAATACGAGTCCTTTTGTCCCTGGCAAGCTTATCCGCATATGATATTATCAAAACCGCACTGTTCACAACAATTCCAGCAAGTGTAAACATTGACATAACAGCTATAACTGAAATTGCCTGCTCCGCAATAAACAAAGTCCAGAGCCAACCTGCAAATCCGGACATAATTGCAGTCATTACAATTAAAGGTTTTACTATCGATTCAAAAGCTCCTGCCAGCACCATAAAAACCAGAATGATGGCAAGTACAGCAACAACAGTTAAATTACCAAAAAATACTCCTATCATTTTCGGCTCTCCGGCATAATCTATTTCGTATCCTGGTTTCAGGATAATACCATCTGTCAGCTTTTTCAGTTCCTTTGTTTTTGTTGCAGGTTTTCCTTCAATAACATTCATTTTGACAGATACAATTCGATCCCGATTTTTTCTGGTAATGCGCCAAACTCCATTTTCCCGAATTATATTGGTAACCGCTTTCACAGGCAAAATGCCGGACTGTACTGGAATTGAAATGTTTTCAATATCAGAAATTGTTTTTTTTTCTTTATCTGCGTACTGAACCCTGATTGTATACTTATCGTTATCTTCACGAAAAAGAGCAGTTTCGCTCCCTGACAGATATGCACTGGCAGTTCGACCCATCTGTGCTGCTGTTATCCCATACTCTTCGATCAGTTTTCGGTCCGGGACCAGTTTTATCCGGGGTTTTGTGGTTTTGGGCATGATATCTATATCTGTCAATCCTTTAACAGTTCCTGCCATGGATACAACAGTATCAGCAATACTAAAAATCTCGTCAATTTTTTCTCCGGTAATTTCTATTCTGATATCCGATTCGTTTTTTCTTTTTCCTAAACCATTTTTTCCAATCGAGAATTTTGCATCTGGAATGTCTGCCAATAAAGGCCTTATTTTGCTTATTATCTCATTTGTAGTTCTATCACGATTTTTTCCAAGATTAACTTCAAGGATTGCCATGTTTTTTTCATTGCCTGCCTCATTACCGCGAATCGTTCCGTAAAGAGATTCTACTTCAGGAATGTCAATTATCCTTTTTTCGACTTCTGATAATACATGATCCGTTTCAGACAATGAGGTACCTGATGGCATCTGGATAGTAATTTGAAAAATTCCCAGATCAATTTCCGGCAAAAACTCAATACCGATTTTCGGTACTACATACCATACCGAAAATGCGCAGACAGCTATAAAACCGGCAATGATCAGTAGTTTTCCTTTTATTGCGAATCTCAGGGTTTCAGCATACAGTTTTGCAAAAAATTCAAAGAGGCTTTCTATTCCTTTTTTGAGTTCAGTATTCTTGTTTGTTTTTCTGAAGGCCCACGAAGTCATCAGCGGAACAAATGTACAGGAAAGAAGCAAAGAAATTGCAGCACCTGTTAGTAGAATAATACCGATTGTCCTGTAAATTAGAGCCGCTAATCCATGGACCATGGCAGCAGGAACAAAAACAGCCATGACTACTAAAACAGAAACGGACAGGACTTTACCGGAATCATTAACTCCCATCACCGATGCATCCGTTATCTGCATACCATCTTGAATATACTTTTTAATGTTTTCAAACACGACAATTGTATTTGTAACTGATATACCTGCCGTTATACAGATTGAAATCAGTGTTATGATATTCAATGTGTAACCAGCAATACCAATCACATTGAATGTTATAATAATCGATGTCAATAAAGCAAATGAAGTAATCAGCGTTACACGGAGCCCGCCAGTAAAAAGAAGCAGCATAATTATGACAAGCATCAAACCAACCAGAAGATTTTTTAACATTTGACCAGTGCATTCTTTTATGTGCAAAGAACTGTCACTGGCAATCCTTATGGATAAACCATCGGGTAATCTGTTATTTAACTGTTCAACTGTTTTACTGATCTGGCCGGCAACATGCACCGTATTGGCATCCGGTTTTTTCGTAACAGATATACTGATGCAATTCTGACGGTTAAATCTGTTCAGATCACCAGGCTCTTTATATTCGTATTTAATTTCAGCCAGGGAGTGAAGAGGCACTGTAATCTTCTCTTTTTTTTCAGTTTCAACAGGTATTCCTATATTTTTTATCTGCTCCAGAGTCTGCGGTTCGCCCTGTATACCAACCGTGTATTCTTTACGAACCCCACTTACATTGCCAATCGGAATATCAGCTGTTTGCGATGCAATTACCTCTTTTATCTGGTCAACAGACAATCCAAGTCCATCCAGACGATATTTCTCAAGATTAACATGAATTTCTCTCTCCTGCCCTCCCCTTATTAAAACAGATGCAACATCGTTAATTTTCAACAAGTTTTCTTTAATGGTATTTTCTGCAATCTTACGAATCGTTTCGGGACTCTGATTTCCGGTCAAAACAAGTGTCAATACCGGATTGACATTAATATCAACACTGTTTATTACAGGTTTTTCGTAAGCAGAAGGCAGATTCCAGGAAACAGCATCCAGTTTATTTTTTACTTCAATTACAGCCAGATCAGGATTGACTTCCGGATTAAATTCAAGAACAACACACCCGACATCTTCATAAGCAAAGGATTCAATGTTTCTGATTCCTTTAACAGCCGATATTTTTTCTTCAATTGGTTTCAGTACCGTTGTTTCAATTTCCAGAGGTCCGGCACCTTTATAGGTTGTTTTTACCGTGATACAAGGCGTTTCTGTATCAGGGAACAAATCTACCGGCAGTCTGAAATAATTGATAATACCAAAAATTACAAACATTAAAATGACCATAAGCATGGCAGTTGGGCGTTTTACACTTAAACCTGCTAAAAACATATACATTCCTTCACATCTGCCTCTATTTTACATTTTACCCTGAAATTTGCCAGGTTACAGTCATCTTTTTACACTATACTTTTCCGATCCGGCGACCTGTTCAACAATATTTACTTTAGCACCGTCATATAACAGGCTTGCACCTTTTATTACCACCAGATCCGATTCATTGATTCCTGATATTATTTCATATCTGTTACCAGATCTTTTTCCTGTTTCAATGGCAACTTTTGTTGCTGAAGAATCATTTGCAACAAATACATATTTCATTGGACCTTCATTTATAATGTCGTCTATATCTAACGAAATAACATTTTTCCTGAAATCAGTAATTACTTTGACAGGAATGTGCATTGCAGGTTTTATTAAATGTCTTGGGTTGTCAAAAACGGCTTCTATTTCAAACATATGTGTGGAACTGCTTCCTGACAGGGAAACATTTTCAACGAAACCATTTACAGAATCCTCACCAGCTATAGCAACAGCTTTCTGTCCGGGTTTAAATCTGTTGATGATTTTATCACTGATTCTGACTGGTATCCTTATCTTTTCAATTTGAGCAACAGTAACCAGATCTGCTCCTGGTGTTATTTTACTGTTGGGAGTCTGGTGTATATTTACAACAGTACCAGAGAACGGAGAGAGTACAAACTGGCTTTTCCTTACAGCGTCAAGGTCTTCTTTTGCTTTCATATATCCGGCATTGACTTCATCAATCAGTTCCTGGGAAACGCCACCCTGTTCAGCGAGTACCCTGATTCTCTGGCGGCTTTTATGTGCATTTTCATACTGTTGTTTTACGACATCATAGTTTTGCGCATGATCCGGTTCAATAGACATCAGTGAAGTATTCTTTTCTACATAGTCACCGATTTTTGCACGGATATCGATTATTTTTCCGGGAATTGCTGCTGTAACTGCTGTTTGATAATATCCCCGGGCCGTTCCGCTTAACAGTTCATACACCTGAAAGGTATCTTTTTTTACTGCTAATACTGAAACCGGTATTCCCTTTCTTTTCTGAATCTCATCAATAGTGTCGTTTTCTGCTTTTTTTTGTGCAGAACAATGAAACATTAAAAATATTGATGCATAAGCCAAAAGGATCAAATGTTTGCCAATGTCTGGATAATGTATGCAGCTTTTCATTTAACAATCCGTTCAGTTGATATTAAATCAATAATCCTCAATATCACCCATAAGAAGATATAAGTCAACCAGAGCGGTATGGAATTCATATTGTGCAGTATTAAATTTTATCTTGGCCCTGTTCAGTTCAAGTTCAGCATTCTGAACATCCAGCAGAGTTTTACTTCCGTTTTCATACTCTTTTTTGGCTAAAGCATATCGTTTTTCAGAAAGGTCAAGCACCAGAACAATAGCATCCATCCGGTCCCGGTTAAGTACAACTTTTTCGTATGCCCTTCTTGCCAAAAGCTCAATCTGTTCAATCTTCTGCTGTTGTATTAATCTGAACTGGTCTTTATCTGCAAAAGCTTTTTTCAATTTCTGGTTTCTTGTCAAACCGGTAAAAAGATTCCATGTCAGACCAACAAAAACATTTATATTATCGCCCCATATTGCCTTTGAAAAATTACTGAAACCATTGAATAATCCTGTCTTGTACAATGAAGCGCCGGCAAAAACATATGGATAAAATTCTGTTTTTGCCATATCAACCATTATTTCCTTAAGTTCTTCTTTCCCTTTAAGCTGACTGATCTGATAGTTACTTTCCCGGACTTTTCCAAGCACCAGCTCAAGCGGTAATTCAAACACCGTTTCCGGGAACTCTCCTGAGACCGAAAAGCTATCCGGTATCTCGATTATTCCGGTAAGAGTAATAAGAGTTTCATAAGTCAGATATCTATTACTCTGCGCTTTTTGAACTTCAATTTTTGCATTCTCCAGGTTCAATTTTGAAGAAAGTGTATCCAGTTCACTTGCCTTTCCAATAACATAACGTACAACAGCCAGCCTGTGGGTTTCCTTTGCAAGCTCAACAGCTTTTTTTTGAATTTCGACACTTTTCTGGGCCAATAATGATTCAAAATAGATTTTGACGATTTCTGCCTTTATTTTCATTTTCATATCATAGTAGCGGCATATATTTATTCTCTGAGCAGTTTTCCCGGATTGAATCTCCTTGCTGATTTTGCCCTGTGCAAATATGGGCTGATTTAAGGTAAGCGAAAAGATTGCTGAATCACCGGGCGCATTTTGCATTTCACTAATAAGATAATCGATTGATGCATAGGTGATTGCTGATCCTGTTCCCCGAAGTATTCCGGTGTGATCTTCCATATCTTCATACAAACTTCTTATTTTTTCAAGACCATCAGATTCCATCAGGGACTGTAAAGGGTGAAGCGGGCTAGTCTGTTTGAATGCATGGCTCATTGTTATTGACGATCGCAAATGGGGCATGGCTTTACCCCAGGCTTGGGAAATACCGGCATTGGTTTTTTCCATCTCTTTTTCCATGTTTCGAAGCTGTTTTGAATTTCGCAAAGCTTCTGCAATCAACTCTTCCAGTGTATACGTTCTTGCAAATAGAAAGCTACTGAAAACAATGATTTGAATTAATGATTTTTTAATAATTGCGAACATCAGTTTTTCCGGATACAATTGCTACAAATAGTATAATTTTAATCGCTTCAACAACTTTGATCCCGGCTTTTAACACTTCACCCGGCAAATAAGCATGGCAGCCTGTTCACAGATTTATTTTAAACAGGTGTGGCAATAGAATTAATATAAGTTTTATCGGTACTTTGCGCACATGGTATTGAAATTATCAGTGAAATTATCGGCTTGCTCCAACTCCCACCTATCATTATATTAGTAGAACAACCTTACTTTCATCATCTTCAGCGGTTAGTGCTGCATAAATTTATTAAAATGACACACAACAAAAACACAGGATACAACCATGCAACGATTACTTCTGATCTCAAATCGCCTTCCCATTACCGTTGAAAAGAAAAAAGGTACACTTTCCTATACAAAAAGTGTCGGTGGCCTGGCAACAGGTCTCGATTCTTTCTACCGCTCATATAACTGTAACTGGATTGGATGGCCCGGAACATATAGTGAGCGTTTCAATGAAAATGATACACAGCAAGTAACAGAATCATTACTGGACCAGAAATGTTCTCCTGTTTTCCTGTCAAAAAATGATATAGACAACTTCTATTATGGATTTTCAAACAGAACAATATGGCCGCTGTTTCACTACTTCCCGCTCTATGCTGTATACAAGAAAGAACACTGGAACTCCTATGTGGAAGTAAATAAAAAGTTCAGGGATGCCGTACTTGGAATATATGAAAAAAAAGATTTTATATGGATTCATGATTATCAGCTCATGCTTCTCCCCAACCTTATCCGTGAACATATTCCTGATGCCAATATTGGTTTTTTCCTGCATATTCCGTTTCCGTCTATGGAAATCTTCAGGCTGATCCCCTGGCGTAAGGAACTTCTAACCGGAATGCTCGGTGCTGATCTGATAGGGTTCCATACTTATGACTATATTCGCCACTTCCTTAACAGTATCCGGCGACTGCTTGGAATTGAACACAAACTCAGTCAGATCATCTACCAGAACCGGATAATAAGAACTGATGTTTTTCCAATGGGAATTGAATACGAACATTTTGCAGACATAAAAAATATCCCGGACCTGAATAAAGAGGAAGCACATATTAAAAAAAGTATCGGAGACAGGAAAATCATACTCTCAATAGACAGGCTGGATTACACAAAAGGTATTCTTCAACGTCTTGAAGCATTCGACTGGCTGCTTGATAAAAATCCACAACTTAAAGGGAAAATTACAATGGTCCTTGTTGAAGTTCCGTCCCGAACAGGTGTTGATTCTTATCGCATGCTCAAAAAGAGGTCTGATGAACTTATCGGAAGAATCAATGGCAAACATGGAACAATTGAATGGGCCCCTATTTTGAACTTTTACCGGGTCTTGCCTTTTAAAACGCTTGCTGCCCTTTATCATCTCGCAGATGTTGCTGTTATTACACCTCTTCGGGATGGAATGAATCTGGTAGCCAAAGAATATGTGGCCGCAAAAGGTGATAATAATGGTGTTTTGATTCTTAGTGAAATGGCTGGAGCCGCGCGCGAAATGGGTGAAGCCATAATCGTTAACCCAAACAGTATTGAAGATATTGCCAATGCTGTTAAAGAAGCCCTTGAAATGGATCCACAAGAACAGATATCCCGCATAAAAAATATGCAGAATCGTTTAAAAAGGTATGATGTGAACCGGTGGGCACATGATTTCATGCTGCGACTTAAACAGATTGAACACTCCCGGAAAATGTTAAAATCAAAAATTCTTTCTTCTGCAGAACGTAACACTCTTGAATTGAATTACGCCGACAGTAGAAAAAACCTGCTTTTGCTTGATTACGATGGTACCCTGGTTCCGTTTTCAAGAAAACCTAAGCATGCTGTACCAGATGATGATTTAATCCGGCTTTTAAATGATCTTTGTGCAGACCCACGAAATACTGTTGCCATCATAAGTGGAAGAGACTGTGAATCATTACAAAAATGGTTCGGAGACCTCGAACTCAATATATTTGCCGAACATGGCGTATGGTTTAAAGAAAAAAGACAAGACTGGAGAACTCTTGAACCACAGCACAAGGAGTGGAAAGACGAAGTCCGTCCAATTCTTGAAATCTATGTGGACCGAACACCCGGATCATTTCTGGAAGAAAAAGAGTACTCCTTTTCATGGCATTACAGAAATTCTGATCCGGAACTGGCTATTATCCGTGTTCGTGAGCTAAAAGATACGCTGATACATCTTGCCACTAATCTTAATCTGGGTGTTATGGATGGAAATGAAGTTCTTGAAATCAAAAATGCCGGAATAAACAAAGGTGCTGCAGCCGAAGCCCTTCTCTCTAAAGAAAAATGGGATTTCGTTCTTGCAGCAGGGGATGATATTACAGACGAAGATCTTTTTACATGTCTGCCAGATACAGCATACTCAATAAAAATAGGTCTTTCACCATCAAGTGCTCGTTACAGTATAGAATCTATTGATGATTTCCGGAATCTCCTCTCCAGTTTATCTTTAAACAGAACGGAGATTACCGCTTTTTGAAACTTTGTCACAACCGAATCTGATACCTTTTTTAAACATCATAAAACCTGAAATATTACTATTTTAATGAAAGTAATATTATATTTCTTATAATTTCGCGTTATTCAATACAATTATTCAGAAATCAGGAATTACAGAATCTTTCAGCAGTTTTAACTGCCGATGGATTTACCTTGCAATAAAAGTTTTTCCTGTTTTCAGCTGTTAAAATTCAGGCTTGGTAATGAAAGTTGAACTTTTTATAAAAAAAATGAAAGAATATCTATTGCCACAAGCTGCAATAGATTCTTTTGCATATTATTATTCCCTGTTTGTTAATGGAAATACTGGTTTTATTCCCGAAAACAAGATAATACCAGTACAAAAAGATGAGGTCGACAGGTTGGATGATCTTAACCATTATTACAATACAGGCAACAAATCTCTTGAAAGTACTGTTATTATCAAGCTCAATGGCGGCCTTGGAACTACAATGGGACTTAAGGGTCCAAAATCACTGATTCCTGTTAAAAATTCCCTGCATTTCCTGGATATTACTGCTTTGCAGATTCGTAAACTGAACAGCGGAAACAGATCCAGAATTCCACTTCTCCTCATGAACAGTTTCAAAACTGAAAATGAATGCTGCTCAGAATTGCAGAAATATCCGGATATTAAAACAGATTTACCCGTTTCGTTTATTCAACATAAATTCCCACGCATTGATGTTTCGACTCTTGCTCCTGTTATTTATCCACGAAACCCTTTACTCGAATGGAATCCTCCTGGTCATGGTGATCTTTATACCGCACTGTTAACCTCAGGAATACTGGAGATTCTCTTGGAAAAAGGTTATAAGTATGCATTCGTTTCAAACATTGACAATCTTGGTGCAAGCCTTGATTCCAGCATACTTGGGTATTTTGCAGAAAACAATTTTTCTTTTCTTATGGAAGTAACAGACCGCACCTGGATGGATCGCAAGGGTGGGCATCTTGCACGTTTGAATGATGGACGTCTGATTCTTCGTGAAGCAGCACAGTGTCCGGATGAAGAGATGGATCAATTCAAAGACATCTCCAGACACTGCTACTTTAACACAAACAATCTCTGGATTAACCTGTTGTCTCTATACGATCTCTTAAATCACAAAAACAGCATTCTTGAACTGCCGATGATTCGAAACCGTAAACGGATAGATCCCTCAAGCAGCGATTCACCTGAAGTATTCCAGCTGGAATCTGCCATGGGTTCTGCCATCTCTGTATTTGAAAATGCTGCTGCCGTTCGTGTACCAAGGTCAAGGTTCACTCCGGTTAAAAATTGTGAAGAGCTGCTTCTTTTATGGTCCGATTATTATCTGCTCACAGATAATTATGAAATTGTTCTTAACCCTGAAAGGAAATCATCTCATGTTCAAATTAATCTCGATCCACTCTATTATTCCAGAATAGATTTGTTGAGTGAACGGTTTCCTTTTGGTGCGCCATCACTTCTTGAATGTGATTCACTCACATTAAAAGGTGATATCCGTTTTGGAAAAAACGTCCGGATTATAGGTAATATATCAATATCAAACAGTAATTTAAAACCAATTTTCATTAAAGAGAATTCTGTAATAAACAATGATATTACAAACTGAATCAGACAATTCTTTTTTTCGATCTGCATTGCAGCATTTATCCCTTTTTCACTCCTGTTATCAGTTGTTGTCGGAATACAGCATGTTGTAATGAATAGAATAAAGTGCGGTTCACTCTGATTCATGAAATATCAGTTTGTTTAACATAAGTCTTTTTTCGAAAACAGCCCTGATAGAAAACATCAAACTATGTCATCGAAACTTCGTCAATTTCTCCTGGAAACTTATGAAAACCGGCACATGTTTACGTTTTCAAAAAAAAAGATGTCGGATATTCCGATTCAAATTGACGATCAGGATGATAATGACAAACTGGATGAATTCTGTAATATATTTTGTATGGTCGGCTCAAATGAAAATTTCAGAATTGAACTAAGCGGCAACTTCCCGATTACAAAGGAAATATCCGATCTGGCCGAAATCTACAATGGTTTCTCCGATATTATCAATGGGAAAATTATCTTACATCTTAACACCGAACAGATTGAAGTTCTGACCGATCTTGCAGACAAGATTCGTAAAACATCCTTTTCGGGACCATCAGTCAACAATGCCAACTGGATCTCCATTAGTGCCCGTACTATAAGTTCACTTTATCGATTTGTAAGAACAATCAAGGAATTCAAAAATACCAGGAAAAAAATTAATCCTGTTCAGGACGACAGATCCTAATTCCTAATTCTTAATTTCATCTGAACCGCATGTAACCAGTTGAACAGGATACGAAAACTGCCTGAATACCGGGTCGCTGAATGGATGATCCGCTCCGGCAACAGCTATTCTGGCATCAATGTATACCATGTATGTATTCTGAACATTTAATTGCCATTTACATGAAAACGAGCTGTTGTTTATTACACTTGATTGTGCTTTGTTGATCAGTTTCATGAAACCCCATTCACCACTGAAGGTAATATCCTGAGAAAAATTATCTCCGGTATAGATCTTAAGAACTGTAGATTTATTCTGACCTGCAGGCCATTTGAAATAAGCTGATTTCCCTCCCGGGTGTAACTTGATCACCTGCCCGTCTACAACCAAATCTGCCCTGTTTTTATTTGACTTTGAAGGGGTTATTGTAATATCCATGGAACGGGGAGATCCATCCTGTTTAAAAAAGATATTTTTTATTCTTTCTGCACTTGAAAGTGAGGCTGCAAGATCAGGATTAAAATTTAACTGCAATGTGCCACTGGATTTGACCATCCAACCAGTTTCTTTCTTAACAATAAAAGCCGAAAGGATCCGATCATAAAAGCCCCAGAAAGTACCGGTTGCCGGCCTGAAAAAATCCATAAAATCATTAAATGATGCGTCTTCACCCCTGGAATTAAAAGGGAAACGACCAGAAAAACGTTCTGTATAATTCTTTACAACTTCTGTCTGCCATTTCGAATTCAAAGCATTTGCAAGAACATCAGAAACTGCAGTACCGGTATACCGAAACGGATTTAGCAGGATATTGCCCAGTGATGATGATAACTCTTCAGGCATATTGTTAAGTGTGTTTTGAGTATAGTTCCACCCATCCAGGAGAGGATCACTCTCTTTTCCATTAAATACATTTATAACATTCTGCTCTCCCTGTGATTCAACAGTATTTAGTTTCTCGGCAAGTGTCAATATTTTATCTCTGTATCCTTCAAATCCTCCAAGGGCACCACCTGATGACCTGACAAATTTACGCAGGTTTTCAAAGAAATGATTATGATTGTCAAATGGAGAACTGCTTCCCAGCGAAAAGCTTACTTTACCTTTTACTTTCTCGGTGATTTTGGAGGATTTAAGTTTTGAAGCAGCTTCAAGTGCACTGTTGCCAGCTTTCTCTGCGATACTTTCGTTTTTTAACTGAGAATAATCAGCAACAGTTTCCATAAGGGTCTGTAACTCCGAACCCTCTGCCGCCAGTTTTTGTAAAATCCGTGAAGATCTTTTTATGTCACCATAAGGTTCAGTTCCTACTGACCCAAGAAAACCAAGCCACTGAACTTTGAAATCACTCAGATATGCTTCCATCATATCGGATCTGAGTTTTTTAGTATCAAATGCACTTTCAGGAAGATCATCTTTAGTCATTCCAATAACCCAATCGACCTTAAAAGGATCCCTGGCCGCATCTGTTAACGCATCGGAGACAAACTGATCAAACCCCTCCTGTGTATAAAGCGCACTTATGGTCTTGTTCGATTTCAGTATTCCCTCACTCTCCCGCTTCAGAATCTGATCGAGAGTAATCTCGGGTACATCACTACTCAATTTTAAAATAACAGCCTCATATAAAGATCGTGCACCCGGAAGTCTGCTCAGGCGTCTTCTTGCATTGGAAACCAGACGCTGATTTTCCTGAATTTTTGGAAACTCTCCCCTGCACAGATAAAACAGATACAATCCCATATTCTCATTCAAAATGGTTTCAACCTGAGTAGGCAGCCGCGATGTCTTTATAGTTGCGAGAATTGACTTTTTGATGCCCTCAAACAACACCTTTCGTAATAACACGGTATCTTTTTCATTTTTATCGGAAGGCGCTCCTTCTGATATCAACAGATATGCTTTTAAAGATCTATAAAGATCATCATATTCTTTTCCCGCAAGTTCTCCATAAGAATCTGTGCGTCCGCGGATATCATATTCAAGATACCTCACAGCAGGTACTACCATGAATCTGCGCACCCTGTAGAAGTAACTCTTTTTAAGCTCTGATAATATTTCTTTACCATTATAAAACCCAAGCCTCATGCTCAGAGGCGCTCCGTGATCATCATATTTCTGTAACCGTACTATTTGTGACCTGACAACATCCATAGCTTTATATTGTTCTATCAAAGGCGCATCTTCAGCAGGTAACTGTTCCAGCGAGATCTGTACTGCCTCATGCAGAAAAGTTTTAGTGTTTTTATATGCCGAAAACATATATGCGCACACTACAAGAACCAATACTGTTAAAGCTGCTATAATGGAATAATGACGCACCATCTGT
>Ga0209075_1003281_pt1 | contig 13619 bp, 12 predicted proteins | sample Stecom2011_FD_187523 | JGI IMG/M metagenome (GOLD analysis project Ga0209075, IMG submission 187523) | Agricultural soil microbial communities from Utah to study Nitrogen management - Steer compost 2011 (SPAdes) (version 2) | ecosystem: Environmental > Terrestrial > Soil > Agricultural land... | reverse complement strand
CAAGATCGTAAATATGCTGCAAGTGGGTTTGCTACAAATTTATTAACACCTTATGAACAATTTGTAAAAGTTGTTGAAATGGAAACTGATAATGAACTATTAAAAAACTTTTTAATCGGATTTAAAATGATTAAAGATCAATTTAAAACAGTTTTAGAAGATGAAGGTGTCGTAGAAATAAAAGCATTAGGTGAGCAGTTTGATGCAAAAGTACACTATGCAGTGGAAAAAGAAAGTGATTTAGATAAACCTAATGGTATCATATTAGAAGTTTTACAAAATGGATATTATTTTAAAGATAGAATTTTAAGACCTGCCATGGTAAAAATAAACGAATGGAGTGAAGAAAATGGCGAAGACAAATAAAATCATTGGAATTGACTTAGGAACTACAAACTCAGTTGTATCAGTAATGGAAGGCAATGAAGCAAAGGTTATACCGAATGCTGAAGGTGGACGTACAACTCCAAGTATTGTTGCTTTCAAAGGTGATGAAATTTTAGTAGGTGAAGTTGCAAAACGTCAACTCATTACAAACCCAGATACTGTATATAGTATTAAACGTCACATGGGTGATCCAAAATATAAGGTAAAAGCTGGTGGTAAAGAATATACACCACAACAAATTTCAGCTTATATTTTACAAAACTTAAAAAAGACAGCAGAAAATTATTTAGGCGCAACTGTTACAGAAGCGGTAATTACAGTACCTGCTTACTTTAATGATGCACAGCGTCAAGCAACAAAAGATGCTGGTACCATTGCTGGATTAAATGTACGTCGTATTATTAACGAGCCAACTGCATCAGCACTTGCTTATGGTATTGATAAGACCGATAAAGAACAAACAGTCTTAGTCTTTGACTTAGGTGGTGGTACTTTTGACGTATCAATCTTACACTTGGCAGATGGAACTTTTGAAGTTGTTGCAACTTCAGGAGACAATAAATTAGGTGGAGATGACTTTGACCACAAAATCTATGAGTTTTTAGCAGCAGAATTTAAAAAAGAACACGGTATTGACTTACTACAAGATAAAATGGCACTTCAAAGATTACGTGATGCTGCTGAAAAAGCTAAAAAAGAATTATCAGGTGTAACAACAACCTCTATTTCACTACCATTTATTACAATGGGTGCAGCAGGTCCATTACACTTTGAATATAACTTAACACGTGCTAAATTTAATGAATTAACTAAAGATTTAGTTGATCGTACAATGAAATCTGTACGTCGTGCATTATCAGATGCTAAACTAACTAACTCAGATATTAATCAAATTCTATTAGTTGGTGGTTCAACAAGAATTCCTGCAGTACAAGAAATTGTATCTAAAGAATTTAATAAAGAACCAAACAAATCTGTCAACCCAGATGAAGTTGTTGCAATGGGTGCAGCAATTCAAGGTGGTGTCTTAGCAGGTGATGTCAAAGACGTATTATTACTTGACGTTACACCATTATCATTAGGTATTGAAACATTAGGTGGTGTTGCAACCAAGTTAATCGAAAGAAACACAACAATTCCAACATCCAAATCTCAAGTGTTTTCAACAGCTGCTGATAACCAACCAGCGGTAGATATTCACGTTTTACAAGGTGAAAGACCAATGGCGGCAGACAACAAAACTTTAGGACGTTTCCAATTAACTGATATTCCACCGGCACCACGTGGTGTACCTCAAATTGAAGTGACATTTGATATTGATGCTAACGGTATTGTTTCTGTTAAAGCTAAAGACTTAGGCACAAACAAAGAACAAAAAATTACAATTACCGGTAATGGTGGATTGTCAAAAGAAGAAATTGATGCTATGATTAAACAAGCAGAAGAAAATGCAGAAGCTGATAATAAACGTAAAGAATTAGCAGATGCTAAAAATGAAGCAGATACAATGATTTTCCAATCTAGAAAAGCAATAGAAGACTTAAAAGATGAAGTAACTGATGAAGAAAAAGAAGCAGTTGAATCTGCAATTAAAGAACTTGAAGAAGTATTAAAAGAAGATGATTTAGAAGCAATTAAAGCTAAAAATGAAGCTTTAGCAAAAGCTTCTCAATCGATTGCTATAAAAGCATACGAAAAAGCCAATAAAGAACAAAGTGCAAATTCAAAACCATCTGATGAAAACAATGACGATGGTAAGGATGATGCTGTAGAAGCTGAGTTCACAGAAAAAGAGTAAAACACAATGTCAAATAGGAAAGTCTAGCTACTTTCCTATTTGACTAACATAAGGAAGCGATAATTATGGCAAAAAGAGATTATTATGATGTATTAGGAATTTCTAAAAATGCATCACAAGACGAAATTAAAAAAGCATACCGAACATTAGCCAAAAAGTATCATCCAGACGTATCAAAAGAACCGGATGCAGAAGCCAAGTTCAAAGAAGTTCAAGAAGCATATGATGTTTTAAATGACTCCACTAAAAAAGCTCAATATGACCGTTTCGGTCATTCGGGTACAGGTGCTGATCCATTTGGCGGTGCAGGTGGCTTTGGTGGTTTTGGTGGATTTGATGATATCATCAATCAGTTTTTTGGTGGTGGTGGCTCCAGAAGAGCACGTCAAACATCGAATGTCGGTGAAGACATAAATATGCGTATGACCATAGATTTTATGGAAGCTGTTTTAGGTACTACTAAAAATGTTTCTGTAGATATCACAGAAGATTGTGGTCATTGTCATGGCTCTGGTGCTGAAAGTTCAAAGGATATTCATACATGTTCTAGATGTCATGGACAAGGTTATGTCAATGTGGATCAACGCACGATGTTTGGTACCATGCGTACACAACAAGTATGTCCACAATGTCAAGGCGAAGGCCAAACGATTGACAACAAATGTCATGTTTGTTCAGGTGCTGGACGCGTTAAAACTAAAAAGACTGTCGATGTTAAAGTACCAGCAGGTGTCGACAATGAAATGACACTACGTGTACCTGGTTATGGTCATGGTGGTAGAAAAGGGGCAGAAGCTGGTGATTTATACGTTACCTTTAGAGTACGCCCACATAAAGTATTTAAACGCCGTGGGGCAGATATTATTTTAGACATTCCAATCACATTTACTCAAGCGGCACTTGGCGATAAAATAGATATACCTACCATTCATGGTGAAGTCGAATTAACGATACCTTCAGGTATTCAGTCAGGAACACAATTAAAATTAAGAAACAAAGGAACGAAAGATCCAAGATCTAATAAAACAGGTGATCAACATGTTGTTGTCAATATCGAAACACCGAAGAGTTTATCATCTGATGAAAAGAAACTATTTGAACAACTTGCAAAACTTGAGAGTAAACGTAAAAAATCAGGTTGGGATAAATTCAAATCATTCTTTACAAATTAAGAGGATTTTTCCTCTTTTTGTTTTATAATTGAAAATAGAAAGGATGTGGACATATGATTTTAGTTAGACATCATAACGAAGGTAATTTAAAACCATACTTTTATTTTGCCTTAGAAAAATATGTTTTAGAACATTTATTAAAAGATGATGAAACATACTTTTTTACATGGAGAATTAAAGGTATTGTTTCAGGTAAAAACCAAGTCATTGAAAATGAAATCAACATTCCATATGTAAAAGAAAATAACATTAACTTTTTTAGAAGACCAACAGGTGGTGGCTCTGTTTATGCAGATGAAAATAATACAATGTTTACCATTATTACCAAACGTAGTGATAAAAACTTTTCTTTTAAAAACTATTTAGTCAAACTCATTGACGCTTTTAAACAATTAGGTGTTAACCTTGAATTTAGTGGTAGAAATGACATTTTATTAGATGGTAAAAAAGTGTCTGGTAATGCCTTTTTACAAAACAAACACGGCATGCTCATGCATGGCACGCTCATGTATGATTTAGATATAGAAACGATGGTGCGTGCACTGAATCCTCCTGATGAAAAACTTATTTCAAAAGGTATTGCAAGCGTACGATCAAGAGTTAATAATTTAAAACCATATTTAAATGGTATGAGTCATGATGCGTTAGTAAACTATTTAGAAACCACACTAACAAATCAAGTCTATGAGTTAAGTACAGCAGAAGTGGAAAAGTTATTAGAAGATGCTAAAGTTTATGCTACCGATGAATGGTTATATCGTATGCAACCTGCCTATACCCAAAAGTTAAGCAAACGCTTTGATTGGGGACATATTCAAATGCGTTTTAATATCGTAAAGGGCATCATTGAATCATTAGATATTACCGGTGACTTTTTCGAACTTAAAGAAGACTTAAAAAGTTTAGAAAATGCCTTTTTAAACCAAGTTTGGAGTTATCAAAACATCACAAAAATTATTAACAATTTACCAATTGAAGACATTATCTTAAATGCTAGTCAAGCGGATATGTTAACGTTATTTAAAGATGCATTTTTAGATACATAGTAGATCACTTCAATTCATATGAACAATACTTAAACATATTTACATAAATTGTGATAAAATACTTTAAATAGATTGACTTATTTAAGTCGATTTAATATAATTAGTAAGGTTGAGGTGATAGCTATGAAAATAGAGACGAAGTTATTAGAATCTAAAACCTTAATTGATACAGAAATTAGTTTAAAACATCTTATTGACAGAGCTGTTGATTTGATAGCTTTAAACCATGTACACATTCAAGGTACAATTTACCGCAACTTTGATGAGGTCACATTAGATTTAAATGTATCTTGTGAAGTTGTACAAAAATGTACCATCAGTTTAAAACCTGTAACATATCCATTAACTTTTAAATCAGATATTATCTTTTCAAATGATTTAGAAATTTATGATTATGTACCAACAGATATTATTGACTTGGATGAAATTATCTTTGCAGACATTTTATTACATAAAGAACCGAATGTATACCATGAAGATGCCAACAAAGAGGTGTTCCAAGACAAAAAAGAACCCCATCCCGCTTTTAAGGCATTAAAAGAACAATATAAAGATTAGGAGGTGACAAGCATGGCAGTTCCATTTAGAAGAACCAGTAAAGGAAAAAAACGCCGTCGTCGTTCACACTATAAGTTAAAGACTCCGACAATCGTAGTAGATCCACAAACAGGAGAATTTACCTTACCACACAGAGTCACACCAAATAGTGGCTATTATAAAGGTCAATTAGTTTTAGCTAAGAAGGTTAAAAAAGAAGACTAATCCTTTATTAAAGAAAAAGCACGAATAGTGCTTTTTTCTTTGGTATAATATAAATAGTTGAGGTGAAAAAATGAAACATATTAGTGTTTTACTAAATGAATCGATTAAAGGGTTAAACATCAAACCTGATGGCATTTATGTCGATGCCACATTAGGTGGTGGTGGTCACTCCCTAGAAATATTAAAAAAACTAACAACTGGCCATCTTTATGCATTTGATCAAGATGATTTTGCGCTTAAAAAAGCAGAAGAACGTTTAAAAGATTTTGACCAAAAAACTTTAATCAAATCTAATTTTGCAATGATGAAGGAAAAATTAAATGCACTAGGTGTTGAAAAGGTAGATGGTATATTATTTGATTTAGGACTTTCTTCATTTCAAATAGATGATGCATCCAGAGGCTTTTCTTACCTACAAAATAATATGTTAGATATGCGTATGAACAAAGATGCAACCCTTACAGCTAAAGAAATTGTTAATACTTATGATAGACAAAAGTTATCCGATATTTTTAGGATGTATGGTGAAGAAAATAATGCCTGGAAAATAGCTGGTATGATTATTGAAAGAAGACCGATTGAAACAACACATGAATTGGTTGAGATTACAGACGTTGCCAATAAAGGTATGAAAGGACACTCTGCAAAACGCGTTTTTCAAGCGTTAAGAATCGAAGTCAATAAAGAACTTGATGTTTTAGAAAAGGCCTTAAATAGCGCACTCAAACTTCTAAATATCGGCGGTAGACTATCCATCATCACCTTTCAATCATTAGAAGATCGTATGGTAAAACAATTTTATAAAGTACATAGTGAAGATAAACATCCAAAACATATTGATATTAGAAACTTACCAAAACCACCATTAAAAATTATTAATAGAAAACCAATCTTACCAAGCGAAAATGAAGTTAAAAATAATTCAAGAAGTCGATCAGCAAAATTAAGAATTGCAGAAAAACAAAGTTAATAACACACTTTTTATACATAGAAGTATTGACTGAATAGATAATAACCTAAAATTATTTAAACATTAAAAAATGGAAGTTTAACATCCCAAGATAACATTTTGGATATTAAACTTCCATTTATTTTATATCGTTATGTCTTATAATCTTTTTTAGCAGGTGTTGCCGCAACTAATATACGAATATATTCAATATCGTAATGTCTAAAAACCGGATGGGATTTAATTGCTTCATAGATTTCAGGATAATCAATTTCTTTAATGGTTGGATTATAATCATCTTCATCCTTAATGACCATATGTAAGTGAGAATCATGTTGATGGTATGGATTATCTATGCCTAGGTCATAATATTTGACACCATCTAAATTGATTTCGATAATAAGATTATTGTCAAGAAAAAATTGGAGATTATTATATAATGTTGAAATGTTTTTAAAGCCTTTTTTACTAAGCTCATCATGTATTTCTTTAAAAGTTAAATGACGATCTTTTAAAACTTCAAGTAGTGCTTTTCTAGCTCGTGTAAAGCGTTTATTAGCTTCAATCATTACTTTTGGTTTCATAGCTTTCCTCCTTTAAATCACTATGTTCATTAAAATAATTACTCATAATTTGATGAACCTTATCTTTGGTCAGTGCATAAGTTTTTTGTCTAGTTTCACCTTGGATGACTTCAACCGGTTCTAAAATATGTAAGTGAAGTCTTGGTTTTTTACTGTAGAGTTTTTGGATAAAGTTTGGTTTTTTATAAACATAGACAAAAGGTAGTATTTTGGCATCTGAGTCAGCAGCAAACCTAAAGGCACCACTTAAAAATTTACGTATGCCGACATGGTATGGACGAATAGAAGCCTCTGGCATAACAAGTACTGGTGTTTTCTTAGATAGCTCAGTTTTAAGTTCATCTAAAAAATGAACCATATGTTCTTTAGTTTCAGGAATTGGAATACCACCGGCAATTCTTAAGATGTTGCCAACATAAGGTAGACCTAAATTAGACTGTAACATGGTTACATATATTTTTCTTGGAAAAATTAATGAACCTAACCAAATAGCATCTAAAACATGCACATGATTAGAAACTAAGATAAAACGATCTTTTTTCAAGTGTTTTAAGTTTTTCTTACCACGAATACGTAAGCCACTAAAGAGTTTACCGTAAATAAAGTAAACAAAAATTTTAATGAGTATAACAACAAAAAAAGATCCTAACTTAAAAAAAGGATTCTGATTAAAAAAAGTATAATCTTTTTTTAATTTGATTTCTTTTACATTTTTTACAACATCATAATCGTGTTCTACTTTATGGTTCTTATTTGTCATAAAATACCCAGCTTTCTTAATTATAAAAATTATACCATTATTTATACGAAATATCACACATTATATAAATTATAGTATGCAAATATAGCCAAATCTATCGTTATATAGGTGTCTTAATGTTATAATACATAGTAGAAACGAGGATTTTATTATGGTACTTGTTTTTGGTGGAAGTTTTAATCCCCCAACCTTAGCGCATGAGGCAATTATTAAAAAACTTTATATTACATATAAACCTAAAAAAATAATCATTGTTCCAACCGGAGATTTTTTTAGTTGGAAAGATAATTTAGTGCCATATAAAGATCGCTATCATATGGCATCACTTATGATTAAAGATTTAGATTATGCTGTTTTAAGCGATATTGAAGATACAAAAGAGTTTTTAGGATCTTATCATACATTAAATCAGCTTAAGCAAAGCTATGATAATTTATATTTTGTCGTTGGCGCTGATCATATTAAGTCATTAGACCAATGGATAGATTATAAAAAGCTAATTAGAGACTATCGGTTTATTATTATGACAAGAAACGACTATACTTTAGATGAACCCTATCTAAAAAAATTAGGTGTTCGCTATGAAGTATTTAACTTTTCTAGTCCAATAAGTAGTACAACAGTTCGACAAGATTTAAAAAAACACTTGGACTTCTTAAATCCATTAGTAAAGGATTATATTTTAAAACATAACTTATATCAAGAGGTGAAATGATGACACAACACGGTATATTAAAGGTTGCACTTGCAAGCCCTAAAGTATATGTAGGTAATCCCCTACAAAATGTAAAACCAATTTTAGATATATTAGAAAACCAAAAAGCCGGTTTGGTCTTATTTCCAGAACTTTCAATTACTGGTTATAGTTCCGCTGATTTATTTTTTCAAGCAGATTATATTCAAAAATCATTAGATGCTTTAGAAAAAGTGATGACAAAAACTGCCTATGAAGGTGTCTATGTTTTAGGTATGCCTTTAAAAGTCATGGATACATTGTATAACGTTGCAGTTGTCATTCAACAACAAAAGATATTAGGGGTGATACCTAAATATCACTTACCGAATTCTAAAGAATTTATGGAAAAAAGATGGTTTCAATCAGGTGTACATTATCAATTAGATACGGTTGAAATTTTAGGTCAAGAAGTTTTATTTGGTGATATGGTCTTTAAAGATGAGGCACTTGATATTGGTTTTGGTGTCGAAATTTGTCAAGATATGTGGGCGATTCAAACACCAGGAGATTATTTAAGTTTAGCTGGTGCACACCTGATTTTAAATTTATCAGCTTCACCAGAAAATGTCGGTAAACAAAATATTCGTAAAACCACTGTGATGGATGCATCCAGAAGACAAATATCAGCATATCTATACACAGCCTCAGCATCCACAGAATCGACAACTGATGTGGTATTTAGTCCACATAAAATTGCTGCATCTTATGGTGCACTCATTAAAGAATCCAATATATTAAACCCAGTGGATGTTATGTATGTTGATATTGATGTTGAAGCCATTCGTTATCAAAGAAGAATTGACTCAACCTTTAGGGATGAACAAAATATAGAAACACAATCTATACCTAAAGTAGCTGTTAAATTTTTAAAAACTAATACATACACATTTGAACCAGATATCAATACCGCACCTTTTATACCAAAATCAAATGTTGAAGAAAACTTAAATATCGCTAACGAAATTCAAGTTCAAGGCCTGATTCAAAAACTTAAACATTTAAAAGATGCTAAAATAGTTATCGGTGTTTCGGGTGGTTTAGATAGCACATTAGCTTTATTAGTGGCGCATCAAGCGATTCAACGTCTTGGCAGAGATTTAAAAGATATTATTGGTGTAACCATGCCAAGTTATGTCACATCAGGTGCATCAAAAGTAGATGCTATCAAATTAATGGAAAAATTAGGTATCAAAGCATTAGAAATACCGATTGAAGAACAAGTTAAACTGCACTTAAAGAGTTTGGAACATAAAGCAAATGCAGATATTACGTATGAAAACGCACAAGCACGCATTCGTACATTGATACTTATGAACTTAGCCAATAAAGAAGGTGGCTTTGTCTTAGGTACCGGTGATTTAAGTGAGATTGCTTTAGGTTGGATGACATTTAATGGTGATCATATGAGTATGTACAATGTCAATGGTGGTGTACCAAAAACACTTGTACAAGCACTAATTGGTCATCATGCAAAACATCAATATAAAAATATCCAAAGCATTTTAGAAAGTATTTTAAAACGACCAATAAGTCCTGAACTTAAAAAGGATCAAAAAACAGAAGATGAAATTGGACGCTATGATATTAATGATTTTATGTTGTATCACTTCCTAGAAAATGGTGCAGACACACAAAAATTAGCCTTCTTGGTTGAACATACATTTAAGCTTTCTAAAAAAGAAAGCCAAACTTATGCCGAACGATTGGTCCATAGGTTTTATAATGCCCAATTTAAACGTCAAACCATGCCAGAAGGACCGAAAGTTTTAAGGGTAAGTTTATCACCTCGTGGTGATTTACGTCTACCTTCAGATATTAAAAGAAAGTAGTTGAATTGAATTGAAAAAGAAAGTATTAGTGGGATTATCAGGGGGCGTAGATTCATCTGTGGCTGCATTGTTACTCTTACAACAAGGTTATGATGTAGAAGCTGTTTTTATGCGTAATTGGGACTCGGCAACCAATATGGATTTTAGAGGTAACCCAACACTATACGATGAAACATGTGAACAAGAAAAAGATTATCAAGATGCTTTAAAAGTTGCTAATAAATTAGGTATTAAATTACATAGAGTTGATTTTATTCATGAGTATTGGGACCGTGTTTTTTCATATTTTATAGATGAGTATGAAAAAAATAGAACCCCAAATCCGGATGTGTTATGTAATAATGAAATTAAGTTTAAAGCGTTTGTAGATTATAGTGAAAAGTTTAAACCGGATTATATTGCGATGGGACATTATGCGCGTATAGATAATCGTGGAAGTGAGCCAAAACTCATTCGTGCAGTAGATGAAAATAAGGATCAAACTTATTTTTTAAGCCAATTAAAAACAGAACAGTTAAAAAATGTGTTATTTCCAATTGGACACTTACCAAAAGAAGAGGTCAGAAGACTAGCCAAAGCGCATAATCTAGCAACAGCCGATAAAAAAGATTCTACCGGTATCTGTTTTATAGGGGAGCGTCATTTTAATGACTTCTTATCCAATTACTTACCAGCAAAAGAAGGTCAAATGACACGTTTAGATGGTACCTATATGAAACAACATTATGGTTTAATGAACTATACTATTGGCCAAAGAAAAGGTTTAGGTATTGGTGGTACAACAGATACAACTGACGCATGGTTTGTTGTCGGTAAAGACTTAAAAACCAATACTTTATTTGTCGAACCAGGCTTTGATCATCCTTATTTATACTCTGATGAGGCAATCATTACTGAAGTTAAATGGCGTGGACCTAAAGAAAACGGTAAGTTTAGCGCTAAATTTAGATATCGTCAAGAAGACCAAGCAGTTGAAGTTGAATGGATTGATGAAGATACCTTTAAAGTCAAATACCCACATAAGGTTCGTGCAGTAACTCCTGGACAAGTATGTGCAATTTATTTAGATGAAGTATGTGTTGGATCAGGTTTCATCTCAGAAGTATTTAACGAAGGGGAAAAAAGACAGTATAGCTAATGAGTGAAAAAATTAGTGGATATATTAAATCCTATGTATATAAAAATGAAACAAATGGTTATACAATTGCTAAACTTGAAACCAGCGATAAGGAAACATTTTCTATCGTTGGTTATTTTCCATTATTAAGTGAAGACTTAGAGTATGAATTTGAAGGTGAAATGACCACACATCCAAAATATGGAAAGCAATTTAAAGTATCAAGTTATAAAAGACTAGAAAATGCATCAGAGTCTGGATTAGTCCGCTACTTATCGAGTGATAATTTTTCAGGTATTGGCCCAGTAACTGCTGAAAAAATTGTAAAACTATTAGGTATTGATGCGATTGATAAAATATTAGAAGATGAAAGTGTATTAGCACCGATATTAAATCCGATTAAAAGAACGCGATTAAAAAAAGAATTAATAGCCCATCAAAGTGAACAACAAATCTTTATTAAATTACTTGATTTAGGATTAACATCAAGAATTTCTGCAAGACTCTTTAGCAATTATGGCCACCAAACATTAGAAAAGTTAGAAGAAGATCCGTACCGTTTAATGTATGAAATTGATGGCTTTGGGTTTATTAAATCAAGAGACATCGCTGAAAAGTTTGGTATACCTAAAGAAGATATACGCTCACTTAAAGCAGCGATTGTCTATTGTTTAATGCTAGCAGCAAATAATGAAGGTAATCTGTATTTATTTGAAGAAGAATTAACTTTAAAAGCTCAAAAATTATTAGATATCGATATGGACTTTAAACCTGCATTGGATCTACTTGTTGAAGAAAAGAAAATTGTTGTTGAAGAAGATAAATACTTTATTAAACAAATTTATAAAGATGAATTAGATATTGCCAAACGTATTAAAGAACTAAAAAGTTATCCAATCGATAAAATGGATAAAGATTTATTGGAACTATTATTAAGTCAAATAGCTATTCAAAAATCTATAGATTATACAGAAAAACAAATTGAAGCCATTTTAACGGCCATACAAAACCCAATTACCATCATTACAGGTGGTCCCGGTACCGGAAAAACAACGTTAATCGATGGTCTATTAGCTTTATATGCTGCTTACTTTAAAATTGATTTAAAATCAAAAGAAGCAACCAATGAAATAGCTTTAATGGCACCAACTGGTCGTGCATCGAAACGAATGAAAGAATTACTGGACTTTCCAGCTAGAACGATTCATTCACATTTAGGTTATGATTATGACCAAACATTTAGAAGTTCTAAATACCAACCACTGGTTCAAAATTTAATCATTGTCGATGAGTCATCTATGATTGATATCTTTTTAATGAAACGACTGTTAAATAGTATCTTAGATGGTGCTAGACTCATTATTGTTGGTGATGAGGACCAACTACCAAGTGTAGGACCAGGATATGTTTTAGGAGATTTAATTGCATCTGGCACATTACCAGTTGTACGATTAAATGAAATACACAGACAAGCCAAAGATTCTCACATTGTGAAACTAGCCAGTGCCATCAACAATCAAAACTTAAGTAGTGATGATTTAATTAGCCATAATGATGTGACATTTTATAGTGGTACACAAGATGATATTCACCGTGTTATCTTAAATCAAATTGGTGGAGCAATCCATAAAGGTTATGACTTAATTGAAGACATTCAAGTACTCATTCCTCAATACAAAGGTACTTTAGGTATTGATATGATGAATGCAAGTATTCAATCTAAATTTAATCCAAATTACCAAAAAGAACCGATGATGCGTTTTGCTGATAAAACATATTATTTAGGTGATAAAGTCATTCAACTCCAAAACGATAAAGAAAAAGGTGTCATGAATGGTGATATTGGTGTCATTAAAAAGATACGTAAAAATGACAAGGCTCATAAAGTATTAGAAGTAAGTTTTGATGGTCACTTAGTCCTTTATGAACAAAGTGATTTAGATCAACTCAATTTAGCTTACGTTATATCTATTCATAAGTCACAAGGTTCGGAGTATAAAATTGTATTCTTACCTATTATTAAAAGTTATATGCATATGCTTAAAAAAGAATTGATTTATACAGCAATTACTCGTGCAAAGTCTCACTTACTTATCTTAGGTGATTTAAGATTACTACAATATGCATCGAACCAACTGGTTGAAAAAAGACATACGATGTTAAAAAATAGACTACAACATGATCCAAAGTCTCATGATTTATTTGATGTTTTAAATGATGAAGAAGATGATGATATCTTAGATGAAGATGCATTAGATAATTTAAGTCCTTGGGATCTTATGAATTAAACGAATAAAAAAAGTTGCAGACAAGCAACTTTTCTTCTATATAAAGTATTAAAATCTAGGCATTGTTTTCTTTTTAGAGAAAATCCAATCAATTAATCCGGGTTCTTCATAAGCTTTCACCCAAACACCATGTCCTGTATCATTAAATTCTGTATACATAACATCTGCACCCATTTCAACTAATTTTTCAT
>Ga0209075_1003280_pt1 | contig 13623 bp, 10 predicted proteins | sample Stecom2011_FD_187523 | JGI IMG/M metagenome (GOLD analysis project Ga0209075, IMG submission 187523) | Agricultural soil microbial communities from Utah to study Nitrogen management - Steer compost 2011 (SPAdes) (version 2) | ecosystem: Environmental > Terrestrial > Soil > Agricultural land... | reverse complement strand
AAGAAACTGATAAAAACCAAAATATAAGGATTGCTGAAAAGATCAAAAACAAAATCGCTTGAAGTGGTGGCGGTAATCAGTGGGATACTCAGAATAAACAGAGCGTTTGCCGGTGTAGGTAACCCAATAAAACTGTCTGTTTGCCGGGTATCAATGTTGAATTTTCCCAAGCGTATACAAGCTCCCAAAGTGATGATAAAACCGATAAACGGTACCAGTTTCATATAAAAAGTTTCATCGGTAATATGATACTTTTCATTGTTTTCCTGAATATGAGCCAACATTTGATACATAACAACCCCCGGGACTACTCCTGAGGTGACCATATCAGCCAAAGAATCAAGCTGAACACCCAACGGACTGGAAACTTTTAATACACGAGCGGCAAATCCGTCCCAAAAATCCATAAAAATACCCACGCAAACCCAAAAGAAAGCCATTTGCAGATTATCATCAAATGCGTAAACCAGGGCAATCATCCCTGCCAATAAATTTAAAAGTGTAATTGTATTGGGAATGTGTTTTTTTATTACCATCAAATTTTATATTTTTATTATTCAAACAAATTTAAACAATAAGTTCTAAGTATTTAAAGTTTATATATTGTAAAATTTTGTAATCTTTGTAAAAATTAATTACGTGAAAAAATCATTATATATATTGCCTTTACTTTTGTGTGTCACATTTGCAAAGGCGCAGACCGCCCGAAAATACTCCAATGAGTTTTTGAACATTGGTGTTGACGCCGCTTCGTTTGGTATGGCAAACAGTGTGATTGCTCAAACAGGAGACGTTAATTCCGGGTATTGGAACCCTGCGGGACTGGTGCATCTGCAAGATAAACAAATTAGTCTGATGCACGCAAGTTATTTCGCCAATATTGCTCAGTATGATTATGCTGCGTTTGCAATGCCGGTGGACGAGCGAAGTGCGTTGGGAATTTCTGTACTTCGGTTTGGAGTAGATGATATTATGAACACGACCGAATTGATCGACCAAAACGGAAATATTGATTACAACAGGATTTCATTGTTTTCAGCTGCCGATTATGCGTTTAATATTTCGTATGCCCGACAGTTGTCTGTCGAAGGATTGTCGTTGGGAGCTAATGCAAAGGTAGTGCGCCGGGTTATTGGAGATTTTGCAAAATCATGGGGCTTTGGTATTGATTTAGGATTACAATACCATACCGAAAACTGGAAATTTGGTGCAATGGTACGCGATATTACTACCACTTATAATGTGTGGAATATTAACGAAGCCGAATTTGAAAAGATTAAAGGAGCTGTTGAGGGGCAAAATCAAACTTTGCCTGAAACAACTGAACTCACTTTGCCAAAACTGCAATTGGGGGTGGCACGTGATTTTGCTTTCAGTGAACAATTTATGTTGACGGCTGCTGCGGTGCTTCATACCGAGTTTTATGAAACCAATGCATTGATCTCTACATCGGCTTTTAGCATTCAGCCGTCGGTAGGTTTTGAATTTGGTTATGACCAAATGGTTTTTGTTCGTGGGGGAGTGGGAAATTTCCAAAATGAATTACAGATTGATGATACTCAAAGAGTCTCGTTTCAGCCTAATATTGGTTTAGGGTTTAAATACAGAGGAATTCAGGTAGATTACGCATTGACCGATATTGGCGATCAAAGTGCTGCATTGTATTCCAACATATTTTCTTTAAAACTTGATTTAGGAATTTTCAAAAAATAGAATGAAAAAAAGACAAAACATATTAAAACAACAAATCGTATGGTGGATTTGTTGTTTTTCTTTTTTGTTCGGTCAGGCGCAACCGCAATTTTTGTCTGAAGAGGCAGAAATAAGTGTGTTGACCTGCGGAACGGGTGAGGAGATGTACACACTTTTCGGACACACTGCATTGCGGGTTAAAGACAGTAAACAACAATTGGACGTGGTTTACAATTGGGGAATGTTTGATTTTCAGACACCTGATTTTTATTCAAAATTTGTAAAAGGCGATTTATTGTATTACCTGGATGTGAGTCGTTTTAATGATTTTCTGTATCATTACACTTTAGACAATCGCGAAGTAATTGAACAGAAATTAATATTAACCTACGATCAAAAGGTAAAAATATGGGAAGATATTAACGGACAATTGCGCACTGAAGACCGGTTTTATACCTATGAATTTATCCGAAATAATTGTACGACAAAAGTAGTTGATGTCTTAAATAAGGTTTTGGATCAGCCATTGCCAACGAATTTTCCTTCCAATAATCATTCGTATCGGCATATTTTAAACGAAGGATTAGACGATCATTATTTTGAAAAGTTGGGAATCAATTTGTTGTTTGGGTACAAAACCAACAAACCCAACGATCTGATTTTTTTACCTGTTAAATTGAAAGATGCCATAGCTTATGACAAGAAAATTTTAAGGTCAGAAATTAGGTTAAATCAAGTGACAACACCTGACAAAAACAGCTTTAACAGCATTTATCTCTTATGGGGAATTGTTTTATTGACCGGTTTTGGATGTCTTTCTAAGAAATTTCGGTTGATTTATTTTTCTTTGACGACTTTATTCAGTTTGTTTTTACTTGCTGTTAGTTTGTATTCGCATCATATAGAATTGAATTTCAATTTTTTGGTGTTGTTCTTTAATCCTTTGTTTTTATTAGGGCTTATTTTTAATTTGAAGAGAATGGTTGCTTTTGCAGCATTGTTGTCTTTTACAAGCTTGTTTTTCCTTGGGATTGAATTAATTTTAGTCTTATCGCCATTGATTGTTTTACATTTTTTATACGTATTGGCATTCTTTTTGATTATGAAAAATGAAATTCACATAAACGAGAAAAATAACAAGTTTAAAAATGCTTAACTTTTTTAAAAAAAATAAAAAAAAGCTTAAAGAGGTCATTCCGCAAGGCTTTGTTGACATTCATTCGCATATTTTGTACGGATTGGATGATGGTGCGAAGACAATTGAAGAAACAAAGGATCTGCTTCAGAGCTTAAGATCTTTTGGTTTTGAACAATTTATAGCTACACCACATACAACGCCTCTGGTATGGGAAAATACCAAAGAAGGCATTTTAAATCAATATGAAAATGTTTGTTTGCAAGCAGAACTAACACCAAAAGATTTAAGAGTAGCTTCTGAATATCTAATAGACGATTCGTTTTTAAAGCGTTTGGAACACGAAAGACTGTTAGCCTTAAAAGATAATTACGTATTAATAGAGATGTCGTATATCAATCCGCCGATTCAACTGTACGAAATTATTATGGAACTGGCTTCACAAGGCTATCAGCCGGTTTTGGCACATCCCGAACGATACAATTTTTATAAGAATGATTATGACAGTTTCAAACGACTTAAAAAGGCGGGATGTTTGTTTCAGTTGAACTTACTGAGTGTTACGGGATATTATGGAAGCGGAATCACGGAAGTAGCAGATTATTTATTAAAACAAAATATGTATGATTTTGTAGGAAGTGACGTGCATCATCAAAAACACATACAAGCCTTTTCTGCGGACATCCGGATTAAAAATATAGAAAGATTAGAAAATCTCGTTCACAAGAATGAATTTTTTAGGGCGTAAATAAAAAGCAGTAAAGCTATTAAAAAGAACCCGTCTGAGTTTTAACTCAGACGGGTTCTTTTTAATAACCTGTGAAATAAATATTAGTAAATACCTAAGATTCTCTTCCAGAGTGGTTTTTCTGCAGCTTTAGAGCCGTAACCATAACCATATCCGTAGCCATAACCTTTGGTAACATCTGAATCATTCAGGACAATAGTAAGCTTGTTTAATTTATTTTCTTTGTAAAGCTCGTTCGGAATACGCAACATTTCTTTGTCAATTTTATTGGCTCTAACCACATAGATTGAAGCATCAGCATATTTGCTGATAAGAAGCGTGTCTGTTACAAGACTCACCGGAGCAGTATCGACAATAATGTAATCATATTGCTGTTTTAATAAATCAAACAATTCTTTAATTTTCTTACTCATCAAAATTTCCGTAGGGTTTGGAGGAATTGAACCTGATGACAAAACATCAAAGTTTTTATAACCTTTTACCGGAACGATGTATTCTTCTATTGATTTGTTGTTGGTTGTGATATAATTACTTACTCCTAAAGGGTTTACATCTACATATTCGTATATTTTAGGATTACGTAAATCTAATCCCATCAATAGTACTTTTTTATCGGACAAGGAGAATGTAGCTGCCAGATTGGCTGAAACAAACGTTTTTCCTTCTCCCGAGATTGTTGATGTAACAAAAATCACTTTACAATCTTCTTCTTCTTTTTCAGATAAAATAAAATCAAGATTGGTACGAACAATGCGGACAGCCTCTGCGGCACTCGAACGGCTGCTGATTTCTATTAAATCTGTACTTGATTCGGACGTTGGAATATCTCCCAGAAAAGGAATATTAGAATTGTCTGTAATATCAAACCGGTTTTTAATTTTTGTGTCTAATAAGTTTTGAATATAAATGTAAATAAAGGGAATTAAACCTCCGATCACTAAAGCAGCTAAAAGCACAATCATTGTTTTAGGAGCAACCGGGGTGTCTGTCGGGATTGCTTTATCGATCACTTTAGCATTCGTATCCGTAGCAGCAAGCGTAATATTTGTTTCTTCGCGTTTCTGAAGTAAAAATAAATATAAAGCTTCTTTTACCTTTTGCTGACGGTCAATCATCCGGAACTCGCGTTCCTGGCGCGGAACCTGAGACAATTTTGATTGCATTTCGGTTTCCTGACGTTTATAATCATTCTGAATGATTTTAAGGGAGCTAAGACTTCTGCGCAATGTACCTGTCAGGTTTGCTTTTAATGAGCGGATTTGCTCCTCGATTCTTACATACGTAGGGTTGGAATCCGTTGCACTGTGAGACATTCTTTGTTTTTCAAGAATCAATTGGTTGATTTCCCGAATCAAACTTTCAGAAGACACATCATCGTTTAACAATCCGGAAGGAATCAAATCATCATAATTTGTTTTTGAAACGTGATTGATGATTTCGTTGACGATGTTGATTTTGGTTTCGTTTGCCAAAACAGCTCTTTCTACTTCAGAAAGCTTGTCAAGATAAATCTTCACTTCTGTTTGAATATCCGATAAATTATTGGTGTTTTTGTATCCTTCTACTTCCGACTCAACATCGCCCAGTTCATTGGAAATAATATCTAAACGGGCTGAAATAAATTCAGAAGTGTTTTCAGAAATGTAACGTTTGTCTTTAATGCCTGCCAAATTGTAATTATGAACCAGAGTATTGATAAAATCGGCAGCTTTTTCAGGGGTATTATCAATTATGGAAATCTCAATCACACTCGAAGTTTTACTGCTTGGAGCAATATTAAGACGTTTTTGAAAATTTTCTGCCTGCCGTATTTTAGGAAAGACATTTATTTCGATTTCGTTAAGTTCGATAACACCGGTTCTGTTTACCACAAAATTTCCAAATTCGGAAGAAATGGTTTCTCCGAAAGAACTCTCTCCCAGTTTAGTGTCATTGACCGTTACAGAAAAATTATTATCTTCGATATTATCAACGACTATAGTAATTTTTTCGGTAATCTTTTTATTGTCCCAAACAATTTGTATCGGTGTTTTTTTATATAAATCTACAGGAACAATGTTGGAGTTATCAATGTATTTAATATCAAAATTCAAAGAATCGAGAGTGTTGTAAATTAAAGTCCTTGATTTTAGAATCTCAATTTCGTTTTCTATATTGTTTTTTCCATTACCTAAGATACTCATTTCTGAAAAAGCACTCAATTGATTCGCCAGATCGTTGCTTTTTTCATCTTTGATCAAAATTTTTGTCGCAACGTTATAGCTTTTCGGAGTGAATTTTAAATAGAGTATGGCACAAACCAAAGTTAAAAATACACTGAATACAAACCAACGCCAGTGTACCAGATACTTAAGTAACTCTTCTTTTAGATTAATAGTGTTCTCTTTTTCTTCAATCATGATTATTTTCTAGTGTTTGTAAGGATTAAAGCTGTGGTTGTCAATAATAGTGATATGGCTGTCATATAAATAGAAACGTTGGGACCAACTGCTGATGAGTTTACACGTGTTTTATTTGGCTCTACGTAAACAATATCGTTTTGTTTCAGATAATAAAATTCTGAATTAATAAAGCTTGTTTGGGTTAAATCTACGCGATAGGTTTTTATAGTGTTGTCTTCCTCTCTGGTAATTAAAATATTATCTCTTTTTCCATAAGAGGTCAAATCCCCCGATAAAGTTAATGCTTCCGGCAATGTTATCCGTTCAGAAGCAATAGTGTGTACTCCGGGTCTGTTTACCTCGCCTTGTACAGTAACCTTAAAATTCATAATTCTGAGGTTGATGATAGGGTTTTTGATGTCTTTGGAAATAAGTGTTTTTAAGTTTTCTACAATTTCATCTTTGGATTTTCCGCCCATTTTCACTTTTCCTAAAATTGGAAAATCCACAAAGCCATCCTCATCGACCAGATACAATTGTTGTTGCCTTTGTGCACCTCCTGACTGATTAGTAGGATTTACGGTTAAATCAGTCATTAAATTATAGGGTGCAGCGGCCTCCGGGTCTTGTGCAGATACAATAATCATCAACAAATCATCGGGTTTAACGATTGTCTGAAACTGCTCTAATGTTATGTTATTAGTTTCAATATCCTGATAATATACAATTCTTTCTCTCGGCACGCACGAAGTCATTAAGGCTATTGCCAAACCTACGGGGATAATAATCCTTCTTTTCATAATTAAGCTAATCTAATTTTTCAAACGATGAATTTAAGCTTTTAAATTCAGGTACTATTCTTTTCATAGTTGCAACGGTATCCATTATGAGGAATGCTGTCGCATATTCTTTTAATTGTTCAATCTGTTGCGAAATATATTCGTAATCTTCGTGAATGTCCTGCGCAATCATTATTTTTTCATGATGTGTCGCCAGTGTGGTGGCACTGTCGTTTAGTAATTCTTCAAAAAGTTTTTCACCCGGACGTAAACCTACAATTTTTATGGCAATATCTGTTCCTGGTTCCAAGCCGGCTAATTTAATCATTTTAGTAGCTAAATCGACAATTTTAACAGGTTTTCCCATGTCAAAGATATAAATTTCTCCACCTTTACCCATAGAACCAGCTTCTAATACTAATTGACAAGCTTCGGGTATAGTCATAAAATAACGAATGATGTCCGGATGTGTGATCGTAATCGGACCGCCGTTTTCTATCTGTTTGGTAAATAACGGAACAACGGAACCATTGGATCCCAATACGTTGCCAAAACGTGTGGTAATGTATTTTGTGGTTTCATTTCCTTCGTTTTTTAATTTTTGAGCCAGAGACTGAACGTATTTTTCAGCAATACGTTTGCTCGCACCCATTACATTGCTCGGATTTACAGCTTTGTCGGTCGAGACCATTACAAAGCGTTCTGCTTTATATTTCAACGCAAGATCCGCCATGTGTTTGCTGCCCAATACATTTGTGAAAACAGCCTGTTGTGGATTCATTTCCATCAGAGGAACGTGTTTATAGGCTGCTGCATGATAAACAATATCAGGCTGGTATTCTTTATAAACCTTTTCAATACAATCCAAATTCCGGACATCGGCAATAATAGAGATGATTTCAGAAGTAGTGGGACATTTTAAAATTTCTAAAGTAATTTGATGTAAAGGTGTTTCTGCCTGATCTAACAAGATGAGCTTTTTTGGGTTAAATGCTGCTACCTGCCACACAATTTCGCTTCCGATAGAACCTGCAGCTCCCGAAACCAAAACAACCTTATCCTTTATTTGATTACAAATTACGGTGTTGCTGACTTCGATCGGCTTACGCTCCAATAAATCTTCAATTTTAATTTTCCGGATATTGGAAACTACCTTTTTCTGGTCGTTAATATCTGTCAGTTGTGGAAGATTATATACTTTAATATTATAATCAATACAATCTTCAATGATTTCCAGCTTTTCTTTTTTAGAAAGTGTGTCCTCCGCAAAAATTAATGTGTTAGCTCCAAGAGAACGTACCAAAACAGAAGTTTTCCGTGTTTTGGATATAATTGGGAGGTTCAATAATGTATTGTGGGAATTTTTTGATACCGGATTGATGAATCCCTGTATTTTGTGCTTCTTTGGAACTTCTGCATTTAAAGCATTGGCAACGGCAATCGCCCGTTCACCACTTCCATAAATAACAGCTTTGATCTGGTTGGTTTTTTCAGAATATTCGGTAAAGAAATCAAATCCCAGTTTTACCATCAGTCTGAATACCAACAGCATCATATAAGTGACAAAAATACAAATAAACAATACGGTACTCAGAAACAGTCTCTTTTCTGTAAAATACTCAAAGCCTAAATTGATCAGGTAAAGACTGATGAATGCTAATGATTCTATAAAAAACAATTTGGCAGCATCCATTACAGTTGTATGACGGATGATACCGGTATAAGGTTTGAAAAACCAAAAAAGCAGCAGATGTATAAATACAAAAACACCAAAAGCCGTAAAAATACGACCTGAAGGAGTTGCATTAATACCCATTCCTTTAAGAATAAAGTATCCGAATGTAACAGAAAAAACAACGATCAACAGATCAATGGCAAAAATAATCCAGCGTGGTAAGTACTGAATGTTCTTAAGGCTGGCAAAATTGTTTCGTATATTGTTGGTTAGACTCATTCTTTTTTTAAACGATGCTTTCTCAAGTGTTTTGCAAAATTATAATAAATTAAATTAAAACCTAATTTGACTTGTCAAAATTACCGTGGACTTGTCAAAATTCCAGTTTTTTCTTCCTCAATTCAAAGTTTTGCCCCAGATAAACCTTTCGAACCATTTCGTCTTCTGCCAGTTCTTCCGGAATTCCGGCTTTTAAGATACCGCCTTCAAACATCAGATAGGTTTTGTCGGTTATTGCCAAAGTTTCCTGTACATTGTGATCCGTAATGAGAATACCGATGTTTTTGTTTTTGAGCCGGGCTACAATGCGTTGAATGTCTTCTACTGCTACAGGATCCACACCGGCAAAAGGTTCGTCAAGCAAAATAAATTTGGGATCGGTGGCAAGTGCGCGGGCAATTTCCGTTCGTCTTCGTTCCCCACCCGACAGTAAATCACCGCGGTTGGTACGTATATGCTGCAAACTGAATTCGTCAATAAGCGACTCCATCTTTTCTTCCTGTTCTTTTTTTGATAATTGTGTGAGTTGAAGTACAGAAAGAATATTTTCCTCAATGCTCAGTTTTCTGAAAACGGATGCTTCCTGAGCCAGGTAGCCAATGCCGTGCTGAGCTCGTTTATACATGGGAAAACTGGTTATATTAAGGTTGTTCAGATAAATGTTGCCGGCGTTGGGCTTTACCAGTCCCACAATCATATAGAACGAGGTGGTTTTTCCGGCACCGTTTGGTCCCAGCAGCCCCACGATTTCGCCCTGATTAACCTCTACCGAAACGCTTTTTACTACTTTTCTGCCTTTATATGTTTTTACTAAATTCTCAGCTCTTAATTTCATACAGCACTACGGTGTTGTTTCGTTTGTTTTTCTTTCCTTTTTCAAATTACGTTTCGTAATCACTTTTGCTATAAATATACTGACTTCGTACAGTAAAACCAGCGGTATTGATACAATAATCTGACTGATCACATCCGGTGGTGTTACAACAGCGGCAATAATCAATATCAGTACATAAGCATACCTTCTGTATTCTTTCAGGAAACTATCGGTAATCAGTCCCAGATAGGCTAAAAAGAAAATAATGATAGGCAGTTCAAATATTAATCCGGTTGCCAGCGAGGTTGTTTTTACCAGACTAATGTATGAATTAATATCAATCTGATTTTCCACAATTGTGCTGACGGTAAAGTTACTTAAAAAATTAATTGAAAGAGGAACTAAGACAAAATATCCGAAAAGAACTCCTGAAAAAAATAAGAGACTTGATACAAAAAGGAATGTTTTGGCATGTTTTTTTTCGTTTTGATAAAGTGCGGGACTGATGAATTTCCAGAATTCCCATAAAATAAAAGGAAATGCCAGTATGAATCCGGCGGTTAAGCACGTCCAGATCATCACAGATAATTGCCCGTCCATGGTTCGGTTCTGAATCTCGAAGGGAAGATCTTTGTTGCAAAAAGACTGATCAAAATCAAATTTCTGTGCAATTTCACAAAAAAACTGATAAGTAATAAAATCACCTTCTTTTGGACCGAATATGATAACGTCAAAAATGAATTTGTTAAATATAACGGCGATCACAGAAGCAACAATAATAGCGATGCTGCTGCGAACCAAAAGCCATCTCAACTCTTCTAAATGTCCCAAAAAAGACATTTCTTTGTTGGTTTTTATATTCTTCACGATACAATTCCTTCTTTTAAAATGTCGTGCAGGTGAATAATCCCTGCATATACTTTATGATCTGTTACCACAAGTTGGGTGATGGCATACGATTCCATCAGATTTAAAGCATCCTCTACCTTGGATTGAATATCAATGGTTTTGGGGTTTTGTGTCATGATTTCTTGTGCTGTTATAGTGCTCAGATCTGAGGTTTTTTCCAGCATTCTCCGAATATCCCCGTCGGTAATAATTCCTTTAATATCCTTGTTGTGAACAACAGCCGTAACACCTAACCGTTTATTGGATATTTCAAAAATAACTTCTTGGATGCTTGATTCCGGATGTACCTGGGGAATGTTGTTCTGATCCAGAATATCGCCAATACGCAACAATAATTTTTTACCTAAAGCACCTCCCGGATGAAATTTCGCAAAATCATCGGCAGTAAACTTCCGCAGTCCGATTAATGCTACTGCAAGTGCGTCGCCCAGTGCCAGTTGAACGGTAGTGCTTGTCGTAGGAGCAAGGTTGTTCGGATCGGCTTCTTTTTCTACAAAAGCGTTGAGGATAAAATCGGATTGTTTTCCTAAAAAGGAAGCCTCATCGCCTGTCATTCCGATTAAAACATTCCCGTCGCGTTTCAGTAAAGGAACCAAAATTTTAATTTCAGGACTGTTTCCGCTTTTGGAAATACACAAAACAATGTCTTCTTTTGTCAGCATTCCCAAATCTCCGTGTACCGCTTCGGCAGCGTGCATAAATAAAGAAGGAGTGCCTGTGGAGTTCAAAGTAGCTACAATTTTCTGACCAATATGCGCACTTTTTCCAATTCCTGTAACCACCAATCTTCCTTTTGTCAAAAAAACAGCCTCTACGGCTTTAGAAAAATCTTCATTTAAAAGCTTAATGGTTTTGTTAATTGCTTTGCTTTCAGTTTCTAAAGTGTTGATGGCAGAGGATAGTATGTTAAAATTATAGTTCAAAACAGATTCGTATTAGGTAATTTTGTAATTACTAAAAGATTTGTGTATCTTTATGTTTTGCAAATTTAGATAAAATAGCATAACAAAAACATGAAATCAATCGAAATTGACTTACATAAAGAGTTAAAAAAATATTTCGGATTCGGTCAGTTCAAAGGATTACAAGAGCGAGTGATAAACAGTATTATTTCTGGAAATAATACTTTTGTAATCATGCCAACAGGAGGAGGGAAATCATTATGCTACCAGTTGCCGGCTATGATGCTGGATGGAACAGCAATTGTTGTTTCGCCGCTTATCGCCTTAATGAAAAATCAGGTAGATGCCGTACGTGGATTATCAAGCGAAATGGGAATTGCCCATGTTTTAAATTCCTCGTTGACAAAAACTGAAATCAACAAAGTAAAGGAAGATATTAAAAGAGGGGTCACAAAATTATTGTATGTGGCACCGGAATCACTGACCAAAGATGAATATGTAGAATTTCTGAATACCGTTCCTTTGTCTTTCATTGCGATTGATGAAGCACACTGTATTTCGGAATGGGGACATGATTTCAGACCCGAATACCGCAATTTGCGTAATATCATTCGCAAGCTGGGCGATATTCCTATTATTGGTCTTACGGCAACTGCCACACCCAAAGTTCAGGAAGATATTCTTAAAAACCTTGAAATACCTGATGCTAATGTTTTTAAAGCATCGTTCAACAGACCCAACCTTTATTATGAAGTGCGTCCAAAGACCAAAGATGTGGAGTCACACATTATTAAATTTATCAATCAGTTTAAAGGTAAGTCGGGCGTTGTCTATTGTCTGAGCCGGAAAAAGGTAGCTGAAATCACGCAGGTATTACAAGTCAACGGAATTTCGGCTGTGGCATATCACGCAGGTTTAGACCCTAAAACCCGGGCAAAACATCAGGATATGTTTTTGATGGAAGACGTTGATGTAGTAGTGGCAACAATCGCATTCGGAATGGGAATCGATAAGCCCGATGTGCGGTTTGTAATTCATCACGATATTCCAAAATCATTGGAAAGCTATTATCAGGAAACCGGACGGGCAGGTCGCGACGGAGGAGAAGGATATTGTGTGGCGTTTTATGCATATAAAGATATAGAAAAATTAGAAAAATTTATGACCGGCAAACCGCTGGCAGAGCAGGAAATAGGATTTGCTTTGTTACAGGAAGTGGTAGCGTATGCAGAAACTTCGATGTCGCGCCGTAAATTTTTACTGCATTATTTTGGAGAAGAATTTGATGAAATCAACGGTGAAGGTGCCGATATGGACGATAATTCCCGTAATCCGAAATCCAAAAAGGAAGCCAAAGATCAGGTAGTTTTACTTTTGAAAACTATTGAGGCAACCAAACAAGCATATAAATCCAAAGAAATTGTTTTTACGCTGCTCGGTAAAATCAATGCGATTATCAAGTCTTATAAAACGGATACCCAAAGTGTCTTTGGCAGCGGAAAAGATTTTGACGATAAATTCTGGATGGCACTGATCCGTCAGGTTTTGGTAAATGGGCTGATTACCAAAGATATTGAAACTTACGGAGTTTTGAAGTTGTCTGATAAAGGAAAAGCGTTTCTCAAAAAGCCTTCGTCGTTTATGATGACAGAAGATCACGATTATGGCAGCGCAAACAGTAATGCAATTTTAACCGGTACCAAAACTTCTACTGTAGCAGATGAAACATTAGTGGCAATGTTGAAGGATTTGAGAAAAGCAGTAGCTAAAAAAATGGAAGTGCCCCCTTTTGTAGTTTTTCAGGATCCTTCTTTGGAAGACATGGCATTGAAATATCCTGTTAATCTGGAAGAACTTGCAACTGTACATGGAGTAAGTGATGGAAAGGCTAAAAAATATGGTAAAGAATTTGTAAGTTTAATCAGTAAATATGTAGAAGATAACGACATTATCAGACCCGATGACCTGATTGTAAAATCAACCGGAGCCAATTCTTCTTTAAAACTTTATATTATTCAAAGTATTGACAGGAAATTGTCATTACAAGATATTGCTTCGGCAAAAGACCTCGAAATGGATGCGTTGCTCAAAGAAATGGAACTAATTGTATATTCCGGAACCAGACTGAATATTGATTACTGGATTGAAGATATTTTGGATGAAGATCAACAGAAAGAGATCAGCGAGTATTTTATGGAAGCCGAAAATGACTCCATACAAACAGCTTTAGAAGAGTTTGACGGGGATTATGATATTGAAGAACTTCGATTAATGCGCATTAAATTCATTAGTGAAGTAGCCAATTAAAA
>Ga0209075_1003279_pt1 | contig 13623 bp, 18 predicted proteins | sample Stecom2011_FD_187523 | JGI IMG/M metagenome (GOLD analysis project Ga0209075, IMG submission 187523) | Agricultural soil microbial communities from Utah to study Nitrogen management - Steer compost 2011 (SPAdes) (version 2) | ecosystem: Environmental > Terrestrial > Soil > Agricultural land... | reverse complement strand
GCGTTGCTAGTATTCCCCTTGGCAATTCTGATGGTATACCTCGTTTTGGCTGCGCTGTATGAAAGCTGGGTGCTTCCGCTCGCAGTTATCCTGATTGTTCCGATGTGCTTGCTGGCCGCACTTGCGGGCGTATAGCTGACCGACGGCGATAACAATATTTTTGTCCAAGTGGGTTTGGTTGTGCTCATAGCGCTTGCTTGTAAGAACGCAATCCTTATCGTGGAATTTGCCCGCGACCTTGAAATACAGGGCCGGGGTATTGTGGAGGCTGCATTGGAAGCGTGCCGTTTACGCTTACGCCCTATCGTTATGACATCAATTACCTTCACTGCGGCTGTGGCGCCCCTGATGCTGGCCACTGGCGCTGGAGCGGAGGTACGCCAAGAACTGGGCGTCTCTGTATTTGCAGGCATGTTAGGCGTGACGTTGTTCGGGTTGTTCCTCACTCCTGTATTTTATGTCGGACTGCGCAAGCTGAGTGGCAGCCCGTCGCTGATACGCCACGAGTCGGCCGCTGAAGTAAAAGATATGAAGGCTTTGCGAGGAGGTAATAATGTCTAAATTCATCGTCAGTATTTTAGCCATGAGCATACTGTCTGCTTGTACTGTGGGGCCGAACTACAAGCCGGAGGAAGCAGGTCTCCCCGAGGGACTGCAGGCTTCATTTCATGCTGAGCATGAGTCTGGCGACGTCCTTTCTGCCCAGCAGCATTTTTGGCAGGGCTTTGAGGACCCATTACTAGAACAGCTGGTCTATCAGGCATTGCAGACGAACCGAACGCTCATGGATGGGCTGGCACGGTACGAACAGGCCAATGCGCTGCTCGGGGGTGCCAGACGCAGCCAGCTGCCTAGTGTGACTACTACGGCCACTGCATCTGAGACGCGGCCTTCGAATCTGGAACGAGCCGCGACTGGTGCTCCGGCGAGCGTGGAGACTTATCAGGCTGGCATCGTGGCGAGTTGGGAGCTTGATTTGTTTGGCCGGTTGCGCCGAATCCGTGAGGCCCATGCCGCCGAGCTCGAGGCGGCCGGGGCAGACCTGGAGGCCATGCGAATAGCTATGGTAGGCGACCTTGCCAGCAGTTACTTTCGATTGCGGGGACTGCAGGCTCAGTATGATGTAGCGAACCAGAACGTCGCACTCTACGAGACGTCCCTGGGTATTATCAGTGCCAGTGTGGATGCGGGTCGGGGAACCGATTTCGACCGTTTGCGTGCACGGGCGCAGCATGAGCAGTCACGGGCAGCGCTGCCCTCGTTACGGGCTGCGATTCGTGTTGAAATGCACCGTATCGCAGTACTAACCGGGCAACAGCCGGGGGCTCTTGTCGAAATATTGAGCGAACCGCAGTCGCTACCCCTCACTGTCCCTGTTATTCCGGTGGACAGTCCTGGCGAACTGTTGCGTCGTCGACCTGATGTATTGGCTGCAGAGCAACGACTGGCGGCAGCTACAGCGCGGATTGGCGTCGCAACCGCTGATCTCTTCCCGCGTTTCACGCTGGGTGGGTTAATAGGTTCATCTGCAAGCAGTACAAGTGATCTGTTTTCTGCTCCGGCGGAATATCGAAGCGCGGCTTTAGGGGTGGACTGGGCTTTTCTGGACCATGGTCAGGTACGAGCACGCATTGAAGCGGCCGATGCACAAAGCCGTGCGTCACTCGCCGGATACCAGCAAACCATATTAAACGCGCTGGAAGAAGTAGAGAACCGAATAGTTCAGTACAGCCAAATCCAGCAACAACTCCAGCTTTTGGTTCAAGCCGAGGCGCTGGCTCATCAGGCTACAACGCTGGCGAGGACCCGCCATGAAAACGGCTTGATTGCTTACTTCGAAGTGTTAAATGCTGAGCAGGAGCTTGCAGCAGCCAGGGAGGCTGCTGCACAAAGCCGTACGGCACAAGTAGTAGCAATGGTTGATCTCTACCGGGCTCTGGCAGGACCGCCGGACACAGTGAGCTTCGCCCAGCTTTAAAGAGAAAACATCAAGTGCGCTCGGACCTGTTCACAGGTTCGAGTGTCCACTCAAGGCAATATCCATGATGACATTTAGGTACAAAATAACAAGCATCTGCATCTCAATTGTGGTGGCGTTAACAGCGTCGGTCCCTTTGAGTTCGGCGAAGGCTCATGAAGTACACGTGGCGGGCGCATACTCCCCCGATCAGATACAAGGAACCAGAATAGGCTACCGATGGGTGGATGTTTCGTCGGGGCCTTTGAGAAATTGGGCTTGGCTGAAACAGCCAACACTTCATGTTGAAGGTGCTATAAACAAATGGCACGATTCAAGCAATTATTCCGATAATATTCATGCACTAACCGTGAGCCCTGTGCTCGCTTGGCAGCTTTCGCAAGGGGTCCGGCCTCTTTTTTTTGAAGCTGGCATCGGAGTGAGCTATTTAGAGCGGTACACGATTAATGGGCGAAATCTATCTACTAGATTTCAGTTTGAAGACCGAATCGGCATCAGCTGGCAGTTCTCGGCCCGCTCGTTGGAACGGATTACTCTATCGTACATTCATTATTCGAATGCCAAAATAAGAGGGCCGAATGATGGACTAGACTTGGTAGTCATCGCTTTAACTAAATCTTTTTAGCGTGAAAGTTAAGCTTGGCTATTGTTAATCCTCGGCTAGTCACCATCACCGTTACGCACCGTTGCTGCGAGAGCTTTGCCAATACTGGCGATTGCCGCGTTACGCTGCTCGATTGAGGCCTCGGTCTGTGTGATGTATACAGAGGCAATCGCTGGGGCTCGTTGAGTAGGCCATATTACTGCCACGACGCCTCGCGAACCGTGCCCTCCAGCGCCCGTCCTATCACCTATTATCCAATCTTCTGGGAGGCCTGAGCGCAACAGAGGACCTCCAACTTCATTACTCACCAACCATCCCGCCAATGTCTCTTTAGCGGACGATGATAAAAGGTCTCCTAATAGCAGTTGTTTTAAAGACGTGGCCATTGCCGCTGGAGTAGTGGTATCCCGCACATCGCCGGGCGTAGCTTGATTGAGGTTGGTTTCCCATCGGTCCAGACGCGTGATGTCGTCGCCAATGGAGCGGATAAATGCGGTGACCGCAGCGGGGCCACCAAGCGCCTCCAGTACCTTATTGGCGGCCGTATTATCGCTTGTTCGCATGGTAGCGTCACACAGCTGATATAAGGACACTTCCTTGCCTAGCCAGTTTTCGGTCACCGGCGAGTAACTGACAAGATCTGACTGCTCTATTAGCACCAACCGATTTATATCCTCTATGCCATCATCATTTTTTGCAAGCAGCATCCCGCACGCCAGAACCTTAAAAGTGCTGGTCATTGGAAACCGCTTGTCGGCGTTGTAATACCAACTGGATCCGCTTTCAGTGTCGTAGACAGCCAAACCCACACGGGCTTCAAGCTGTACTTCTACTTGTCGAGCGGTTTCCTGTAACAGGCTTTCTTTCGATTGGACCCGTTGTGAATGGGCCGCACATAGGGTTGCAAGTACTAACGCAAATATATGCGTCCTTTTAATTTTGGCTGTCATTACGGCTAGCTTAGAATATTTGCTCTATCATACTTTACCATGCCAGGCACTCAAGTATAGCCGCTATAGTAAGGTGATTCGTTGTGCGTTGGCGAGATTCTGTTCCAGCTCAGCCTTTGTCTGATGCGCGTGCGCATTCCATGCAGGTTGTCCGGGGCCGAACCGCCACGACTCGCTAAGCGGGCCACCGTATGCAGTATCAAAACCAAACTGGTCGTACAGGCGCGTGACGAATTCAAGCGCCTCGGGGAAGTCGCTGGCTACCGCTAAGGCATGACGGTTGGGAGTACCGGACGGGCTTGCCGAAAGAGGAATCCGTGGTGCTTTGATTTGAGTGAAAGCAGTCGCTACCATAGAAGTTGGTAGCTGTTCCTGCCGTATTTCGTGTATTGTTTTTTCTCCCGAATCAACTACAGGATAATTACCATCACGCCACGCCATGTAGTTATTGGTATCCAGAACGATTTTTCCTGCGAGCTCGGCCACGGGCATATTATTTTTCAGTTTTAAGGGTACCGCTATAATGACCACATCGCCCGCGGCAGCTGCTTCCGCTGCGGTCGCGGCACGAGCTGCAGGACCCAGCTCATGTATGAGAAAAGCCAATGTTTCGGGCCCCCGTGAATTGGCCAAAACAACCCTATACCCACTCTCAATAGCTTTCTTTGCGAGCTCGCTGCCGACTTCGCCTGCACCAATAATACCGATGGTAGTCATGTAAATTTCTCCACTAATTGTTAAAAAAGTAAAAAGATGCAGACTCCGCGACAGTGCGGCGAAGCGTCCTTTAATTATGTAGCAATCACTACAATAACAATCATTACGCAACTGGGCTTTTAATGTCAAGAAATTTACATCAAGCGTTATGAAATTAAGTGATTTGATATCTTTCCGGCTGGCTTCAGTCGTGAACAACTTAACGCCTTGCCAGGCAGGCGTTATCTATTTGGTCTGAAACCGAGGCAACGACGCGATGCGCTCTTTTAGCGGGCCCGCCACGGAATCCAAGAAATGTCTCACGCGCGCGGAAAGCAAACGACTGTGTGGAAATACAAACTGGACGGGCATAGGCGACGTCTGGTAGTTAGTTAAAATCGGTACCAGAGTTCCACGCTCCAAGTCTTCTTGCGCCTGATAATTCAAAACCCTGCAAATACCGAGCCCGTCACGGGCTGCGGTCAAAACAGTACTGACCTGATTAGTGACCATTGCTGGGCGGATGCGTTGCTCCCGAATTTGTCCTTCTATCTCAAAGGGCCACATATCGCTGGCTTGGAAAAAACCGATAGTAGGCCAATCTGATAGTTGCTCAGGATGGTCCGGTGTTCCTCGTTTGGCAATGAGCTCTGGACTAGCGCAAAATATATAAGGGATGCTGCCCACATGCCTTGCTACCAAGCCACTATCAGCCAAGTGCCCAATACGCAGAGCCAGGTCAAAACCTTCCTCGATAATATCGACAAAGCGGTCAATAAGAATCAGCTCTGCAGTCATGCTGCTATTCTCTTTGAGCCACTCGTTGAGCAACGGAGCGATATGCAACTGACCGAACATGACGGGGGCGGTAATGGTAATTTTTCCGGCTGGATCTGTACGCCGGGTATCGAGCCGAAACTCCGCGGCCTGAATCTCCGCCAAAATTCGGCGACAGTGGTGAAGATATTCCGTTCCTTCATCAGTAAGAGATAAGCGGCGCGTAGTGCGATTAAGGAGGCGAACGCCTAAATACTCTTCAAGGTTGGCGAGCGTACGCACGATGGCCGCTGGTGAACGATTCATTTTGTCTGCCGCCGCAGACAGGCTGCCTGCGTCCAAGATCGCGACAAAGGTAGTCATAGCTTTGAGTTTATCCATCCACAGGCTCTTTTAATAATCCCGAAGCCATAAATAAAAAGGTTTCCACGGCTTTTGGGGTGACATCCTCGGGTGCCCCACTGGCAGCTATCCAAAGCGCTGCATTGAGCGCTGCACCGCTGAGTAACCTTGCTGCAGCCTCCGTATCCATAGGCTTCAAAATTCCTTTAGAAACGAGTTGCTTTATCCGTTGTTCGGTGACCTCCAGACAACTGCTTTGACTTGGCCATTGTGATGGGTCGCCCAGCACAGCAGGACCGTCCAGCAATACGATACGTTGGACTTCGGGGTCCTGGGCCATGCGTATGTAAGCGACGCCTTCGGCAAGTAGGCCTTGCCACAGATCGTCGGCCGTTTTTGCCATTTCGTTTGCGCGTTGAGCCATTTCGGTATCAATTTGCTCTACGACTGCGGCGAAGAGACCTCGTTTGCTACCAAAGCTGTGATATAAAGCACCTCGGGTTAAGCCTACTTCCGCAGTGAGCTCATCCATGGATGCCGCCGCATAACCTTTTTTAGCAAACGCCTTTCTCGCTGCAGCAACGAGTTTTGCGCGGTTTTCGGCCATGCTTTCGGCGCGCTTAGTCAAAGGCTTCCCCTTAAATGACTCAATATAACGTATATATTTCTAGTGTACTGGCTAGCATACCGTTAAGGAATTCTGGCAATAACTTTTATTTCAAAATCGAAACCGGCTAGCCAGGTGACACCAATGGCTGTCCAGTTTGGATACGGTGGTGCACTAAATACTTTTTGCTTTATTTCCATAATGGTATCGAGCTGATTTTCAGGATCCGTATGGAAAGTGGTGAGGTCGACGATATCGTCGAATGTACATCCACCAGCAGCCAGTGTCGCTTTCAGGTTATCAAACGCCTTTGCCACCTGACTCGCAAAGTCAGGTTCAGGATTGCCATCCTCACGACTTCCGACTTGCCCCGAGACAAATAGCAGATCACCGGAACGAATCGCCGCAGAATAGCCATGCTTATCATAGAGTGCATGGCGGTTGGGGTTGGCAGGAAATATTGCTTCACGTCCTTTCATAATTTAGCCCTTTGTAGAATAGGTGATGGTCAGACCGGAAATGCATAAACATACGTCGCGTATGCATAGTAAACCGCATACATGGCGTATGTCAATTAAATATACGCCATGTATGTGAGGTGGATTTTATCTCGCAAAAGGGCCTGTAGCCGCTTATAAGACATCAAGCATTCTGAACTAGTGCTTCAGCATCTTCCCCCGCCAATACTTTTCGCGGCGTGGTATGGTCCGTGGCTGCTCGCCATATTGCATCAACAACGTCTTTGGGGTGAGTAATACTGCTATCATTCCTCCCTTTGAAGACTGACTGCGCAAAAGATGCATAGGGCTGTGGAATAGCGGTGGCCATTCTAGACTTTGAGTTTTCACCGAAACGGGTTGCGGGTGCACGTCCAGGTAGAACCAGATGAGCCCGTATACCAAACTGCTCCAGTTCGATGGCTAAGGACTCGGTAAACGCATTTACCGCCGCTTTACTGGCGGTATAAACAGAAAGCAGAGGTAGAGGAAGCTGGGTTATCACCGATGAGACATTGATAATCACGCCTGACCTTTGCTCTCTGAACATCGGCAGGAATGCTTTAGTCAGGTTGATAGTTCCTAACACGTTAACCGCAAAGACATCTTGGATTGTGCTGGTTGTGATGCCTTCCAGAGCACCCATCACACCTATTCCGGCATTGTTAACCAATACGTCTATTGGGCCGGTTGACGCAACCACTTTCTCAATACTGCTTATATCGCTGACATCAAGCGGTAATATGGTTAAGTGCTCAGAATCCGACAGTAAATTAACTGCCGGAGTTCGCATAGTCGCGATCACACTCCAGCCCTGTGATAAAAAATAATTTGCGGTTTCCATGCCAAAGCCTGAAGAAGATCCGGTAATAAGTACAGTTTTCATAAGTGCCTCTCTATCTCAATTACGTCGGCATACTGTAGTCATTTCGACTGATACTATATATAATGAATGGTCCTCAAAAAACCATAAAAAGTACAGATCATGATGGATCCTTTATCAGAAATAGTGTCGCTTCTTAACCCACAAATTGCTTTCTCAAAAATTGTGCACGGTGCTGGAGCATGGCGGATTAAGCGTGAAGATTCCGGTGACCCGTTTTATTGCATAGTCATCAGCGGTGAATGCGTGTTAACGGTAGGTAATAACGAGCATCTACGTTTAGCCGCAGGCGATTTTGTGCTTATACCAGAAGCTTTCGGTTTTACCTTTAGCAGCATAAGTCCTGTTCCCGGTGATGAGTTGCACTCCGTGCCTGAAGTCATTTCGCCTGGCAAATTTAGGGTGGGGGAGAAAGAACAAAAAACAAATGTGAAGTTGCTGGTCGGGCATTGTCGCTTTGATTCTGGGGACGCAAAAATTCTGGTTTCATTACTGCCAAAACTGGTACACATACAAAATGCAACAAGGCTTGCCATGCTGGTGGAAATGCTCACAGAAGAATCATCAGCTCGCTCCCCCGGTTATGTACATGTTGTGCGTCATCTTCTCCAGGTTCTGCTGATAGAAGCTTTCAGAAGTAAAATTAATACGCCCGCAGTGCCTGGCTTGTTAGTCGGATTAGCGGATAAGCGAATCGCTGCAGCAATTCGCGCAATGCATGAGGATATGAGCCAGACCAAAACTGTTGGAGACTTAGCTAAAGTGTCAGCGCTTTCACGCTCCGCATTTTTCTGTCGGTTTAAACAAACCGTCGGGGTTACTCCCATGGAATATCAAATTGCATGGCGAATGACGGTTGCAAAAGATCTGTTGAAAACTCAGTTTTATACTTTGGCGGAAATAGCCGATCGTGTTGGGTATAAATCAGCAAGTGCTTTTAGTCTCGCATTCACTAAATATACGGGAGTTTCTCCTTCAAAGTACAAAGCAAATAGGTAAGTGCGGGATGCTACGGCCTTCCGATTCGTATTATTGTGCAATCAGACAGTAACACCGTGTTAACCAATTAAGGCCGCGAGCTGCCACAATGTATTCTGTATAAAACGTGTTTCAAATCAGCAAAGAGAGCATCTGCTATGGGAAATCAAAAAGCAAAGACGTGGTTTATTACAGGCGCCACACGGGGACTCGGTTTTCAAATCGCTAAGTCGGCAGCAGCGGCAGGAGACAATGTTATTGTAAGCGGTCGTAATATTGAAGCATTGCGGGCAGCTTATAAAGAGCATGGCGAAAGCGTGCTAGCGCTTGAGCTCGACGTCTGTCAACACGAGCAAATCGAAAGGGCTGTGCAACACGGCGTCGATCATTTTGGCCGAATTGATGTGTTAGTTAATAACGCAGGATATGGCCAGCTGGGAATATTCGAAGAAGTTGCTGAATCCAAAGTTGAATCGCAGTTTCGAACTAACGTGTTTGGCCTGATGGAAGTGACTCGTGCGGTTCTACCTCACATGCGTCAGCAAAAGGCCGGACATATTATTAATCTTTCGTCCATCGGCGGAGTATACCGCCTTCGAAAGATCTCCAAAACCTCAAGAACGAGGCTAATATTTTTGTTGCCGCGTAAGCGACGCCCCATTCCGAAGATCTCACTGGACACCTGGCATGGAAACGAACCCTGGTAATGCCTTTATGCGCTCGATCCAGCCGCCAATAGCGGGGTATGCTTCGAGTGCAATGTCGCCCTCCTTTGCCAACGCCACATACGGGAAAACAGCGCAATCTGCGATGGTCGGACGCCCGATCGCAAGCCATGAGTGCGTGCTGAGATGCTGCTCCATTAAGGTTAGAATGCGAGAACTTACCTCCAGCGCATGCTCTTTATTCAGTGTTGAGCCAAATTTGTTTATTAAACGAGCTACATTGGGGCCTTGATTAATTTCGTTAGCAGCAACCGATAGCCATTGCATTACTTCCGCTTGGTGCGCCGCACCATCTGGCCACCACTGGTTCCCACCGTACTTACGCGCCAGATATACCAAAATGGCTTGAGAGTCGCGCAGAACAACCTCGCCATCAACCAGTACAGGTATTTCATTCCAAGGGTTAAGGTCAGCGAACGAGGCTCGCTTATGCTCGCCTTTAGCTAAATTCACCGGCTCCAGTTCGAGCTCCATGCCAACTAACGCAGCGAATAAACGAACTTTATAGCAGTTACCGGAAAGCTCTAAATTATATAGTTTCATTACGCCTACCTTATGCAGTTGCTGCCGATTCGGGCAGTAGTTGGTTGAATTCAAGTACATTTCTATCAGGGTCTCGAATAAACAACGCGATTCGCCTCGGGCCGATACGATGAATACCTTCTGTGATTGGAATATTTGCCTGTTCCAACCAGCTTTTTAAGCTATACAGATCGTCAACAATAAAAGCTGGATGTGTCATACCAGGCAATTTGACGGGTTCATCTAGTAATACGTTACGGCCATGAAGTAAGCGTGTTGCGTTAAATATGAGGTTAATGCGAACGCCATCTTCGGTTTCCATCTCGTTGGCTTCGTACTTTTCGAAATGCCGAATTTCTTGAAATCCCAGTAGTTCATAAAACTCTACCGCCTGTCGGCGATCACTCACACGGATACCCACATGGTCAAACTGACGTATTGATTGAGGTTGCTTCATCGCGAACTCCACTTAATTAAAACCTGTAAAGGTAATTAGAGACCTTTTATTTAAATTAATAAATATCGGAGTGCTGATAACATTATTCAGTTTTATGCACAACTTGAAGTTCGGTTTGGCATCAACAAGGGGCGACTGTGTACTCAGACGGGAAGCGCAAGTTCTATGGCGCGGCTTGCAAGGCGTGCGGTGTTCAGCAGTTGGTCGATGTCGTGCCCTTGACGCGCCTTTGCGGAAAGCCCCGCCATGGTAGTACTGACAAAGTCCGTCAAAGATTTCGCCTCATCCGGATAGCGCGCGGCGATATAGATGCGGACGATATCCTCTGCAGCAGAGTGAAAGACGCAAGCCGCCTCACGCGCCTCCTTGTCGTCGCAATGAATGCCTTCCAACACCAAACAGCCGGTTGTGTCAGGATCGCCAGCGTAACGCCGAGCGGCCTCCTCTAGCACTGATGCAAGACACTCGGCTACCGGTCGGTCATCTCTTAGCAGATCCTGAAGCGGAATTGCGTTGTTGCTGGCGTAGCGGTCGAGAACACGGGCATACAGCCCAGCCTTATTGCCAAAAGCGGCATAGAAGCTAGGAGGCTTGATACCGAGCATTTCTGTAACTTCGGCGACGCTAACTGCATCGTAGCCGCGTGCATGAAAGAGGCGTTGGGCGGCAGCAACCGCTTGCTGCGGATCGAAACGACGAGGGCGCCCCCGGGGAAGAGACTTTTTCTTAGTGATCACTACAGAAATACCTTGACAGTGGTTTTTAGTATGCTTAATGTAGCGCTCCCTACAAAATATCTCAAGGAAAATATGTATGTCTGCGTTTAAAAACAAGTCCGTTCTGGTACTCGGTGGTTCTCGGGGAATTGGCGCGGCAATCGTCCGACGCTTCGCGTCCGAGGGCGCGGCGGTCACGTTTAGCTATGCCGGGTCTCAGAAAGCCGCTGAGCAACTGGCGAATACTACTGGTAGCAAATCTGTGCATGCTGATAGTGCTGACCGCGACGCGGTGATCAAGCAGGTGCGGGAAAGCGGTCCGTTGGACATCTTGGTTGTGAATGCTGGGGTTGCTCTTTTCGGCGATGCGCTCGAGCAGGACCCTGACGCAATCGACCGCCTATTTCAAATTAATATCCACTCACCTTATCACGCGGCTGTCGAAGCAGCCCGGGCAATGCCCGAAGGCGGGCGAATCATTGTTATCGGTTCAGTAAACGGTGATCGGATGCCTGTGGCAGGTATGGCGTCATACGCGCTCAGTAAGTCTGCCCTGCAGGGTATGGCGAGAGGACTGGCGCGTGATCTTGGCCCCCGTGGAATCACCGTGAACGTAGTGCAGCCCGGTCCTATTGACACCGACGCGAACCCGGCGGACGGACCAATGAAAGATGTTCTGCATAGTTTCATGGCTATTAAGCGTCATGGGCGCCCCGAGGAAGTGGCAGGCATGGTTGCCTGGCTGGCAGGGCCGGAAGCGAGCTTCGTTACAGGAGCCATGCACACGATTGACGGTGCATTTGGTGCCTGATTAAACAGGAGGTGGAACAGCCGGCGTCCGGGTTGTTCCACCAATTCGATCGAGCGCGTACACTCGTCCACGCATAGTATTTTATGTACGCGAATAAGAGCGGTCATCATCTCCTATGTAAGCGAACCGAATACACCATTCCGGCGTTAAGACGACAAATCCGCGAAGCAATGCCTTGGACTTCAGGAATAAACAAATGCACGGCCATATCTCGAAGATCTGTGATTTTTAAAACATTATCCTTTATTTTGCTTGGATTGGTGAAAACTCTATCTAGTGCTTCCCTAGGTGAATTAGTCTCTTTAACCCTTGTTCGAGTCTTTTTATATCTCGCTTTCACCATCCCGCTCAATGAGCACTGCTTTAAGCAACTGCTCCCAAGCAGTGCAAAAGAGCATAACAAATCCATCAATTTCTATTCTCCAAGGATGGTCGATTTTAGAGTTCCAGAGCCAACAGCATATTATGCTCTGGACTTCCGTAGTACGGCCCTTGGCTAACTTTGACTTACAATTATGGCCCAGTGATTGTTCGTGCTTGTTTTAAGAGAGCTTCTTCTCATACTGCTTGAAAGTGACGCTGAGGGTATTTGAAGCTTCCAGCCCATGATCATCAACTCGGCTGACAAAAACTAACAGTGGGCCCTTTGCTAGACACTATTGAAATGGTGCGGCGTTCCATCCGGTAGCTTTGAGTATATCATTTTTCGTAAATGATTCGTCTTTAACTTCCTTCCGCTTAAGAAACTCGAAGAACTTTTGTTGACGCTCGTCGGCTGCCATACATTTCCTTGTTGTCGTATTACATTTCACGTTCTCGGCTTTCAAACGATTTGAATTTAGGAGAACACCTAGACTACCTAATATCAGCGGAACTGCTCAATAGGTAAATTTAGTGAATCTCAGTCAGCGGATGAGTCACACGAAGCGCAGAAAGCATTGACCAGTTTAAATTCGCGAACTGAATAAACGCATCAAGCGCCTTGAGCTGATAAGAACATGTTAAACAAGGATTCAGCTCTGTTGATGTCGGATTCCACGAAACACTTTCGTTAATCGAGAAACTGAGTCAATCCAATCTATGGATACGAGGTGTCTAGCAAATCAGTGGCGATTCAGTAGTTACTTCAGAAAGACCTGTCGGGCACGAATAGTTAAAAAATTGGCCGATCCCATTATCTTCGTAGGATGAGTCGGTGCGTAAATATAGTAACGACTTCTTGAAGTCCAAAGTGTGTGATATAAGCTTAATCTTTTGCAGAGCCCGTTCGGCTTTTTTATAGCTTGAAGGCGGAATGCCCCTGAGTAAATTTCGCGCTTTTTTGGATTTTATATCGCTTATACGCACTGACCCAGAGCTTTTAAACTGGTTTACTTTGGGTCTAGAGTTCTTATTTTTATTCATCGTACTCACAATCATTGACGCATGCGTACAATTGCCTCTGCGTAACTATAAAGACACACCCTTCGGAAGCTACTATTCCGGCGCTAAGTAACTAAGTAAAGCTTGGCTACGACAGACTCTCCCGCCTAGCAATACAAACTATAAAAGCCCATTTTTTATCGATCATAAATACGTCATTATGAAGCCGCTGGTTTGCAAATACGGTGATGTGCTTTTATCCTTGACTCAGCCTAACCGATATTTTATTTGCGCGGAATTATTTTTTGGTAGAAATTAATTCAGAGTATTAATCCACAAAAGTTAGCGCACCTTGACAAAAAATCGGGCGGTAGTAATTGAAGGGCAAACCGAAAGCAGTGTTCTGATAATGAGTTCGCATTTATCTCCACTCGCGCCATCGATACTATTTAGTGCTCCTTCTACTGCTCCTTCTTGAGAAATATCCAGCAGTTCGAACCGGTAATCAAGCTGCTTTCCGTTATTTATGATAAAGCATTGTCCAGCGCTCTCGCTCAAAGAAGGGTAGATATCGGTACCTGATATTGAGTCGCTAGATGCTGAAGAGAGCGTTAGATATTCCTCAACACAATTGTTACTGAAGTTACGGGCGTTGCTACTTACGTCATAAAAACCTTGTGATTGAAGAATGTACCTCTCCCCGGGGGTACAGGACGCT
>Ga0209075_1003278_pt1 | contig 13624 bp, 11 predicted proteins | sample Stecom2011_FD_187523 | JGI IMG/M metagenome (GOLD analysis project Ga0209075, IMG submission 187523) | Agricultural soil microbial communities from Utah to study Nitrogen management - Steer compost 2011 (SPAdes) (version 2) | ecosystem: Environmental > Terrestrial > Soil > Agricultural land... | reverse complement strand
TCACAACCCAAAAACAACATTCAGATAAACATTTCGTCCTGTTCGGGGAATATTGTTCCAGTCAGCAAAAGAGGTATAATAACGGTCAAAAATATTTTCTACACCTGCTTTCAGGCTTAAAGAGGTTTTTTCAAACCAAAAGGAATAACCGGCATTTAGCCCGAAAATGATATAATCGCTGGTTTTGTTTTCTCCGTAAAAGGGAGCATAACTGTTGTGTTTTGCGTTTCCGTTGGCAGTGATTTGTGAAGTGAAATTTGTTTTTGAATAATTCAATGCCAGGGAATAACGAAACGGACTGATAAAGGGCAGATTGTTGCCGTCGCTTCCTTTTCCATAACTGTACACCAACTGTGATTCTGCTTTAAAATTATTTAAAAAATGATATTCCAAAGTGTAATCTGCTGTAAAAATAGTGGCATAATCCAAAGCCGAATAGCGTTTGACACCCGTTGCACCAATAGTCATCGGAAGTACTGAATTGTCTATTAAACCTACGATATAATCCTGAATATGAAAATACGAAGCGGATAATCTGGAATGAAAAGCATTAGAATGATAATGAACCGAAACATTCATTTCCGATGATTTTTCGTTGGACAAATCCGGATTTCCTACATAATCATAAAAATCATTGCTGTTATAAAGGTAAAAACCATAACCTTCCGAAACAGAAGGAGCTCTTTCTCCATAAGCCAAGCCAAAATCATAACTCCACTTGCCTTGCTGCAAAAGATAATTTCCTGAAAAACTCTTTAACAGGCGGTTTTTGGTATCATCCATATCAGGATAAAAAATCTGAAGACTCGACAATCCGAAATCATCCGCAATTTTGTTGGAATGAAATCCAATATTTGCCGAAAATTTTAATTCGTTGTTTTCGTCTAAACGATAAGTGTTTCCAAGAAACAATCCACTGTAAAGTGTTCGTACGTCGGGCCAGGTGTACATAAACATCAGATTTTCGTTCGGATTGTTGGGATACATCGTCATTTCGGCTACCGATTTGTTGTAAAACGTATTGAGATTGACCGAAAAATGATGTTTTTGTAATTTCCCTTTTATTTTTGAATACATTCCGTAAGTGTCTGACCAACCCGGCATATCCATGTGAACAGGAACATTGGGGCGTTTGGTATCGTCCATGGTGTGGGTAATGGAGTTGTAATACAGTTTGGTTTCCCAGTTTTCAATTGTTTTTGAAACAGGAAGATGCTCGTATTTAATGGAAGTAATCAAAGCCTCAGCAAGCGAAACATCCATAGGAAGTGCGGGATAGCCCACATCGGTTGCTTTGTCGTAAATCACTGAAGTTTCCACGAGGTTGCGTTTGTTCAGAAAATAACCAAAAGTTCCCGAAACATTGTATTTGGTAAATTGCGAAAAAGGAACTTCACGGTTTTTTCCGGCTTTGTAATTTTCTGCATCGCGATACATAAAATCGGCATTGGTATAAAACAAGCTGTCGTTATAACCGGCAGAAGCTCCAATAATCTTCTGTTCATTGTTGGTTTCATAACCGCTGATCAATCGCCCGTTCCAACCTAATGCTCTCTCGCGAACAGTACTCCGCTTTAGATTCAAAGCCCCTCCGATTGTTGCTCCGTGGCTGTTGCCTTGTTGCCCGGAAATCACTTCAGCTTTGGACAAATTCGAAACTTCCACATAAGATGTAATCGGATCCATTTTATCCGTACACGCCCCAAAAATCCGCATTCCGTCAATAGTGATGACAGTTCGTTCGGTGGCCATACTGTTGATGAGCGGTTCCCAGGCATAGCCGCCTCTTTTTACCATATTTATTTTAGAAGATTTTTCTAAAAACTCGTCTAAAGTAGAAAGAGGTTTAAATTGTTTCTGATCCAAAGATTTCGCAGTTCCCGCAATAATGATTTCATCTAAAGTAGTATCGTTGAAAATACTGTCAGTAGGATTTTCCTGGGAATAGGCATTTATCCCCAGAAAAATCAACAACCCACAGATGGTGTTTTTACGTTTCATCATTTGTGTCTTTAGAATTCTATTTCCAGATACAAACTGCTCGATTCATTTTCGGCAGTTACTTCTTCGCCTTTCAATACTTCATTTTGCTGATTTAAAAGCTGTAAGTTGATTTTCCAATAACCTGTCATAGTTAGTGATAGTTTCCCATGATAAAAACCATCGGCTTTTTGGGTTAAATCAATATTGTTTGGCGAACCGTGATTACCCATACTTGGCATTCTCGGGTCGATTTTAATGGTGTAGTTATTTACTGTTGAAAAGGTCATCATATTTTCCATTTTAAATAAACCTGCAACCATATCATTCTGAGAAACGGTTGGCGTATCAGGTTCAATCAATGCCAGAACATAGCGCGTATCGTCTGTTCCTGTAAATGTAGCAACCCGTTGTTTGTCGGATGGATGTACCTGAATTGTTTCAGAAACAGTATAATTGTTGCCGTTGATGGAATAATTGACAATCAATTCCCAATATTCAGAACCGTGCGAAGCCATTTGAAAAACAATATATCCGTTGTAAAGCGTTTGTTTACCGGTAGTTTTCACAATTTCTGATTTCGGACAGGAATGCTGCATATTCGCCATATACATCACAGGATTCCAACTTAGAGAAGCGTCGGTTACAAAATCATTGGAATCTTTATCTTTAATACGAAGTGAAAGGGCATTGTATCCTTGTTTCAACGTTCCGCTTTTTGAATACAATTCCACAGTATGCGTGTCGTTGGAAAATTCCTGAATTTGAACTAAACCATTCAGTTCATCAGTGTTTACAGGGGTTGTTTCATCATCTGAAGAGCACGAGAAAGTCAACAGAGATACGAATAAAACAGAGAGATATTTTAAAGTTTTCATTTTAATAAAAGTTTAATTATAGATATAAAGTGTTTGATCTTGAAGAATATTCAAAACCTGAAAAAAGTGGATAATAGCTGTTTTTCTGTTTGGGGTATGAAAACCCGTCTTTTGCAAAACAAAAGATTAAAGCAGATTAAACAGCAATCTAAAATTAAATAAAGACAGGAGGATGAAATACCGAGGTAGTTTCGGAATAGGAATAAAGATTGTTGTACACTGAATTTACTTCGTGAACATCTTTCATCACCGGAACGAAATTGATATAGGTTTGTTGTGTTTCCTTGAAAAATACCAAATTCAACTCTACGGGAAATGTTCTTTTTTCCTTTCCGTTTTCAGGAGCATCCGAGGCTTTTGCCAATTCTTTTACCAAATGACATTTTCCGTTACATTCCATTTCTGCGATTTCTTTGTTTTCACAAAGTTCGTTTTTGATGTAGTCATAAAAAACAACGTATTCCAAAACCGGAATTACGGGCTTGAACAACATAAAAAGGGCAAATATGAATGCAAACTTTTTCACGGGTGTAAAAATACGTTGATTATAAATCTTGGACAAAGATACCTCTGCATTTTTAAAGGTTTTATGATTTAAATCAGTGTTTGGAAAATTTATGATAGCTGAATAAAAATATAGAGGTTATCAGATAATTACATATTTTTAAAACTTTGTAAAACGCTTTAACACAACGTTTGTCATTCCGTAGGAATCTCTTATCAGTGCCGGTAAAGATGCTTACAACCTAAGTTCGATTGTTATTTAGCTAATAATTAATGGTATATATTTAAACACATCTTTCCGGTAATGCTCCGGAGAAGCCTCCTGTTCTTTTTACAGGTCGCTCCTAACGGAGCTTTTATTTACGAATAATTTATTTTTTCTATGAACAGCCTGTCTCTACGGGACATTTGAGTTTATAAAAACAGGCATAGCTAAAAGTTTTGTGTTGTTCTAAATATTCATTACACATATAGCACAATGCTGAAATTTATAACAATAACCTGAAAGGGTCATAATATAATAGTCCAATGCAACGCATTGGGAAGGTGTTACAAGAAAAAACGCCCTGAAATCGAAGATTCGACGAAGTCAAAGGACAGTATATCAGTATTTAATATAGCATATATAGTCCTTCCAGGACAATTTGGTTTCGGGTTCTAACGTAAGGCAACGCCTTACGTTAATCATATCAAAGGCTTTCAGCCTTTCTATGTGTTGTAAAATCATATGTGAAAATTTACTCATTACACACTATTATAGCACAATGCTAAAAGTTTAAATCATTTCCTTCTGAAAAGTAATGTTTTTGAAACCTTGCAATAGTTATAAAAAACCTTGAAAATTAATAATATATGAATCTAACTCAGGTTTACAGTATGACAAACATAATGTTAATTTTAAAACACTATTGATTTATAGTGTTGTTTCAATAAATATATATGAATTTAAGTTATGACCTCTATAAAAATATTTTCAGGGTATGATTACAATCATAAATTAGATGAATAAAACGCTCTTATATTTGTAATGAAAATTAAATACATTTTTTTTTCAAGCTTCATGATATAACAAGCATTAGTCTATGGAAAGGCTGCCTGGAACAGGCAGCTTTTTACTTATGACCCAAATCATAAACTTGGTATGAAAAATGCACGAACTTTGACGTGTGAAAGAATTGAAAATAATGGCAGCAAAACAAGATATTTTAACCCGGAAAGATATTGAAACATTGGTCGATCAGTTTTATGAACGTGTTCGCAATGACGAAGTCATCGGATATATTTTTAATGATGTGGCAAAAACCAATTGGGAAGTTCATTTACCAAAGATGTATGATTTTTGGGAAGTAATTTTGTTTGGAACAGGTAAGTTTAAAGGCAATCCAATGTTGGTACACAAAGAAGTTCACGACAAAAGTCCGATGTCCGAGGCGCATTTTCAACATTGGCTGGCATTGTTTCACGACACTGTGGATGCGCTTTTTGAAGGAGCAAATGCCGAAGATATTAAATACAGCTCCTCCAATATAGCCAAAAGTTTAATGTACAGAGTGTTGAATATGTTTTAAATTTAAATACCATTTTTTTTAAATAATTCTAAATTAATCCTATAGTTTTAGCCGTTGGTGTAATAATTTTATACCAACGGTTTTTGTATTGAAAAAAAAAGTATCTTTGTTATTCAATCTATTGGCTATGAAAGGACCCTTGTTTTACTCAAAAATCTTGTTGTTTGGAGAATACGGAATCATCAAAGATTCCAAAGGTCTGTCTATTCCGTATAATTTTTATAACGGAGCATTGAAAATTGATGAGCAGTTAAACGAAACCAAACAAAAATCCAACCAAAGTCTTAAGGCGTTTGCTACATATTTAAGTCAGTTGTCTGCCAACGAACCCGGTTTGGTGCAGTTTGATATGGAGGCACTAAACCGCGATATTGAAGCAGGAATGTATTTCGACTCCAGTATTCCTCAGGGTTATGGTGTGGGAAGTAGCGGTGCATTGGTGGCAGCGGTTTACGACAAATACGCGAAGGATAAAATCACGGTTTTGGAAAATTTGAACCGGAATAAATTATTGGTACTTAAAAAGATTTTCGGAAGAATGGAATCGTTTTTTCACGGAACATCTTCTGGTTTGGATCCGTTGAATTCTTATTTGAGTTTACCGATTTTAATCAATTCCAAAGATCATATCGAACCAACCGGAATTCCGTCTCAAAAAGAAGAAGGAAAAGGAGCAGTGTTTTTGATTGATTCAGAAATAATTGGTGAAACCGCACCTATGGTCAGTATTTTTATGGACAATCTCAAAAACGAAGGATTCCGCAATATGATGAAATCGAAATTTACAAAATATACCGATTTGTGTGTGGAAAACTTCCTGAAAGGCGATTTTAAATCGTTGTTCAGCAATACCAAGCAATTGTCTAAAATTGCTTTGAGTCATTTCAAACCAATGATTCCCGAGAGATTTCACACCATTTGGCAACAAGGAATCGACAGCAATGATTATTATTTAAAACTTTGCGGATCGGGCGGCGGAGGCTATATTTTAGGATTTGCACCGGACTATGAAAAAGCAAAAGAAAGTTTAAAAGATTATAAATTAGAATTGGTTTACCGTTTCTAAGTATGAAAGCATCGCGGAAACTAAAATGGACACTGCTCCAGTTTTTAAGTTTTTTTTCCGTGATTCGCGGATACAACATAGCCGTAGTTGTCATCGCACAATATTTATCGGCAATATTTATTTTTGGCTCTCATTCGAGAGCCATTACTGTTTTAACTGATATTCATCTTTTTTTGATTATTTTCAGTAGTGCGCTGGCAATTGCGTCGGGCTATATCATCAATAATTTTTACGATGATGAAAAAGATCTCATCAACCGACCGTATAAATCGTTTATTGACAGAAAGGTAAGCAAGGCAACCAAGTTCAGGGTTTATTTCCTGTTGAATTTTTTAAGTGTCACAATTGCCTGGCTGGTTTCGTGGCGCGCTGCGGTTTTTTATGCCGCTTATATCTTTTTGTTGTGGTTTTATTCTCATAAACTAAAAAAATATCCGATTATCGGCAATGTCACCGCTTCGTTATTGGTGTTGCTTCCGTTTTTTGGAATATTGATGCACTTTCAAAATTTTAGCTGGGGGATTTTTGCACACGGATTTTATCTTTATCTGATTATTTTAATTCGTGAATTTGTAAAGGATTTGGAAAACCTCAAAGGCGATTTTGCGAATAATTATCAGACGATTCCCGTACGTTTCGGAATCAAAATATCTAAATACCTGATGACGCTTTTAGTGGCTTTAACGCTTTTACCGGCTTATGCCTTAATCACGTATTATGAAGTGGGTTATATGCAGTATTATTTTTATGTGAGCAGCGGATTGCTTTTGGCATTCCTCATTTTTTTATATCAGGCATACACCCAAACCGATTTTAAAAAACTACACATCTTACTGAAACTGATTATTCTTTTAGGAGTATTGTCTATTGTTTTAATCAATCCGCAGGTAATTATTCACGGGAAACAATTAGTAGAACCTTATTTATAAATTATCGCTATTTTTCCAATCAGCGTCTTCTATAACTTTAGGTTCCATATCAGTAATTGCTGGTTTTGGTTTCACCCGGGCAAAAAAGAAATAAATACAAGTGACAAACCATCCTGCCCAAAACAAATAACCTCCGGTATGAAACTGACTGTTCATATATTTATGGCTGGTCGATGTGAAATCATAATAGGTATAAAACAAACCCAGAAGCCCCAAAATAATGAATGCGAGGTTTACAATACTAAAATTTTTATAAGAAGTAATCCTTTTTACAATCCATAAAATAGCAATGAGGAGCAATTGTACGATAAAAACAGCAGCAAAGCCTTTGTACCAATGCTTTAAAAAACCATATTCGGTATAAAAAGTAGAAACACCGATTCTTCCCATCAAAGACATTTTGGAAAATAAAATTCCGGCAACAAGGCTGATGATTGCCTGAATTAAAGTCAATATAACCCACTTGTTTTTCATAACTTCTCTACAATTTGAATCTTAATGTAAAGATGCTAAATATTCTCGTATCTTTGTAGAAATTTTTTAAAATGAATTCACGGAGCGGAAATAAAGGCAACAAGGATAATAGAAAACCATCTTTTTCTAAAGGAGGTTCGTATGACAAAAGCAAACAAGGAGGCAAAGCCGCTCCTTCTAAGTTTAACAAACCTTTTAAAAAGGAGGCAAAGCCGTTTAAAAAATCAAACGATAATAAGCCAATTGCTGTAAAAGATGATACAATCAGGCTGAATAAATATATTGCAAATTCCGGTGTTTGTTCCCGGAGAGATGCAGATTTATATATCCAGTCAGGAAATGTTACGGTAAACGGAGAAGTGATTACCGAAATGGGACATAAAGTAAAACCCAACGATAAAGTGGTTTTTGACGGTGTTTTGCTTAATCCGGAGAAAAAGGTTTATGTATTGCTTAATAAGCCCAAAGGATTTTCTACTTCTGATGATGAAAATGTTTCAAGTGCGTATGATCTGGTACGTAATGCAGCTACATCTGTATTGAAACCTGTAGGTCGTATGGATAAAACTACGGTAGGATTATTGTTGTTTACCAACGACAATGAGATGATACAGAAATTTACCAATGCTGCACAGCATTCATCTAAGTTGTATCAGGTTTCGTTGGATAAAAATCTGAAATACGAAGATTTGGAAAAAATCAAGACCGGTGTTTACATTAACGAACATAAAGTCTGGGTAGAAGAAATATCGTATGTGGAAAACCAGCCCAAAAGCGAAGTGGGAATCAAAGTAAAAACATCCAATGTAAAAGTGGTTCGTGCTGTTTTTGAAAAATTAGGATACAACGTCATTAAATTAGACCGGGTAATGTTTGCCGGACTGACCAAATGGGGTTTAACCCGCGGGCAATGGCGTTTTCTTACCGAACAGGAAGTGATCAACCTGAAAAATCTGAAATAGCTGTAAATAGGCAACTTTATAAAATCAAACAGTCCCTAAGTATTTAAATTTAGGGACTGTTTTTTTTATTGTTTTATAAACTTATGACTGGAACTCTTTCCGTTGTGATTCACGATTAAAACATACGTTCCGGAAGCTAAGAAATCAATCGTTATTTGATGGTGACTTTGCTCGAAATGTTCTTTTTCAAAGGTTTTTACCAAACGTCCGTTTAAATCAAAAATAGAATATTGGGTTCTTCCGTTTTTTTCCGAGGAAAAAGAAATGTTCAAGACATCTTTAGCTGGATTAGGAAAAATTTTAAGCGTTTGTTTTTCAAATGACTCATTGCTCATAGCAGGATCCCAGATAGTCAAAGGTTTTGAAACCGTATAAAAAATATTGTTTACAGCTTCTATTTTAATTCTTCCGTTATAAGTGTTTTCCAACGAAGCAGGTAAGGTTATTGTTTCATTTCCGTCGTTGGGGGTATTGGCTATCAATGTAGTGTAGCTTTTCCCGTTGTCGGTCGAAATCAAAATATTTACATGCGAAACATTGATGTTGTTTGATGTTGTTCCGGCTACGTTCCAGGTAATTGTTTTTGAACTTCCGGTATGCCACACAGGTTCAGTTGTAGAAGGATTATTGTCGGGATAAGTAATCACAAAAGGACCGGTGTTTGCAACATTTATCGTTACTTCAGGTGTGTAAACCACCCTTCCTCCCAAAGGATTGTTGTCGCGTACTATGGCAACAAAATGATACGTTCGTGCTGTGGTTGCCAAACGTTCCCATGTATTGCTGACAATTCCGTTTGCGTTTGTTGTTCCTCCCAAAACAGTCGTTTCATTCGGAAAAGAACGGTAATTATTCTTAGTTGGAGCCACAGATCTGAAATTAGGACCTTCAGTAGAAGAGGCTGCCGGAGGCTGCGAAGAAATTTGTGTATCTGTTTGCTCAAAAGCATAGGTCATTTCGTCGCCGTCTGCATCGATCGCAGTAGTGCTAAGGATAAACGGCGTGCCATAAGGAATCGTTTTGCTTTGCAATGCAGGAACCGCAGGCGCACTGTTTGCGATTGTGGTTTGTTGAGCGCAGGTAGTTGTCAGCAAAAAGTTTTGCATTTCTTTAATGCTGATGTAATGGTAATAATCATTTACCTGCGATTGAACATCCGGAGAACAAATACCAGCATACGACATAATGGTGCTGCCGCTTCCTGTTTCCATAGCCGTTGAATTATTGCGGTTCCACTGACAAGCATTATTAAAGGTATGATTGGCACCAAACTGATGCCCCATTTCGTGGGCTACATAATCTACGTCATAAGCGTCACCTACAGGCGAAGAGGCTCCGGTAATTCCCTGTGCTTTAAAGTTGGCACTGCAAACCGATGCTAAACTTGCTAATCCGCCGGCTCCTGTGCTAAAGGTGTGTCCAATGTCGTAATTAGCACTTCCGATAACACTGTTGATCACACTTTGGCTTTGCATAATTAACATGTTTGCGTTGTTGTTACTGAAATTGTCAGAGGTTATAAAGATAATTTCTTTGTTATTGGCGACTAAATTCAGGTGAACATTCAGTTCGCGTTCAAAGATCTGGTTGATACGGGTAATGGTTACATTCATCGCAGCCAAAACAATATTCTTTTGTTGTTTGATTGTAAATTTCGGAACATTTGGCGGAGCGTTATTTACATGAAATTCAGCGTATTCCGTAGTGCAGGCTAAGGCTAATCGGTACGTCCTTTTTTTGTCGTCTGTACTTAATGACTGAACAGGAATGGAAGTAGTTGTATGCTCGTTAGCATCAAAAGAGTTGCCTGCTGTAAGACAGTTAAACCGGTTTTTAGGAAGTTCAAGACTTGTCCGGTCGTAAACGATTATGGTGTTTAAATCGTTGGTATAATTGTCGATATAATACACCGTTCCATCGGTTTTCGTTCCCATGGCGTGCATACCGAAAATATCAGAAAGGCTGATGCTTAAATTGTTGGAAGGATTTTCAACAGAAACGGCTTTTAGGCTTCTGATATTCGGAACATCTTTTGCCAATTCCGGTTCCATTGCGGGATTGTCATAAATCCAGTAGGTTTGAAATGCTCCGTTTGCATCGGGAATATTGAGGGTAATGGGCGATGCTTCGTTGGATAATGCGGGTACGTCTTTTACGATTTCTAATAAATTATTTAAGTCGAACGAATAAAGATAAAAATGCTCTGGATGATGCGTTCGGACAAATTTCTCCTCTTCTCTCCATTCGCGGTCGGTAGTTTTTTTAAAAACAGTTGGCTGGGCAAATAAACTCCCGGAACCCAATATAAGAATGATAAAAAACCTGTAAAATATTTTCATAACAAAACAGTCAAATTACAAAGGGCTAAAGTTAGGTAAATTATTCGTGTAAAAATCTATCCAATGAAGAAATGATACTATTTTATAGGCATTTGCCGTTTTATTGATAAATTTGCAAAAACATAAAAGTGAACGTTTTTCATTCGATACAAGATTTTAAAAGCTCTGAAAAAACCATTGTGACCCTCGGTACTTTTGACGGGATGCACATTGGGCATCGGGCTATTCTTAATAAACTAAAACTTCAAAAAAACAATCCCGGCTACAAAACGTTGGTGCTGACTTTTTTTCCGCATCCGCGAATGGTCTTAAAAACCGATCATAAGATCTTACTACTTAATACCATTGAAGAACGCATTCAATTGATCAAAGATTTTGGAATTGATTACCTGGTAGTTCAGGAATTTACACAGGATTTTGCCAATCTTTCCGCCGAAGAATTTGTCAAGAATGTTTTGGTTGATCAGTTCAATATTGCTAAAATCGTGATTGGATACGACCATCATTTTGGCAAAAACCGTTCGGCAAACATTCATGATCTGATGGAGTTCGGTAAAAAATATCATTTTGATGTAGAACAGATTTCGGCCGAAGAATTAGATCATGTTTCGATTAGTTCCACAAAAATTCGCAAAGCACTTACCGAAGGCAATGTGTCGCTGGCAAAAGATTATTTAGGCTATCCGTATATGATTTCGGGTAAAGTAGTCAAAGGAAAACAATTGGGCAGAACCATTGGTTTTCCTACGGCAAATATTCAGATAGCAGAAGATTATAAACTTGTTCCTGCCATTGGAGTTTATGTGGTGGGTGTAACAGTCAGAGAAAAAGAATATTACGGAATGTTGAGTATAGGAACCAATCCTACGGTGGGAGGTTTGGAAAAAACGATTGAAGTTCATATCTTCGACTTCAATGAGGATCTTTACAACGACAAAATTACGGTTCATTTTCTAACCAAAATCCGTGAAGAACAAAAATTTGCCTCTTTGGATTTATTGATCGAAGCATTGAAAGAAGATGAACAGTTTTCTAAAGAATATCTGTCAAACAACAGTTGATTATGTGGAAAAAAGCCTTTGAAAAAACAGATAACGCACCTTTGATCATTTTCCGGATATTTTTTGGATTGGTATTTTTGGCAGAAAGCATTGGTGCAATTCTTTTGAAATGGGTTGATCGGAACTTTATAGAAACTACGACCAATTTCACGTTTATCGGTTTTGAATGGCTTTTAAACATCCAGAATGAAACAATGTATGTCGTTTTTGGTTTGATGACATTGGCGTCTTTAGGAGTTATTTTCGGTTTCAAATACCGTTTTTCAATTATTGCGTTGACCGTTTTATGGGGACTGGTTTATTTCGGTCAGAAAACGTCTTACAACAATCATTATTATTTGATGTGGTTAGTAGCACTGGTTATGTGTTTCTTACCTGCAAATGCTTATGCTTCTTATGATGTAAAAAAAAATCCAAACATCAGGAAACTCTATATGCCACTATGGGTTTCGTGGGTGTTTGTTTTACAAGTCAGTTGTGTGTATTTCTATGCTACGATTGCTAAATTTTATCCCGATTGGTTAGACGGAAGTGTGACAAGAGGGATGTTCTTATCCATGAAAAATATGCCTCAGGCAATATTGGATGTTTTTCACAAGAAAGATTTTCAAATGTTTATCGCTTATATGGGTATTGCTTTCGACGGATTGATTGTTCCGGCATTGTTGTGGAAACGTACGCGATGGCTGGCGATTATCGCTTCGCTGATTTTTCATATTTTTAATTCCATCACTTTGCAGATAGGGGTGTTTCCTTATTTTGCATTGAGTTTCAGTATCTTTTTCTTTCCGGCAGAGCAGGTTCGGAATTTCTTTTTGCGCAAAAAATCTAAAATTTCCTTCGAAGGCGAATCAACCAATGATGGTTTGACCCTGTTTCGTTATTTTTTCATGCCTTATTTGATTCTTCAGGTATTGTTGCCTTTGCGCCACTGGACGATTAAAGGCGATGTGTTGTGGACGGAAGAAGGACACCGATTGAGTTGGCGAATGATGTTGCGTGCAAGAGGTGGCGAGGCGGAGTTTAAAGTTGTAGATAAAAAGTCCGGAGAAGTTTTGGCATTTTCAAACGAAGAATTACTCAATAAAAAACAAAGATCACGATTGAATGCACCGGATGTAATCTGGCAAATGGCTCAAAAAATCGAACAGTATTTTAAAGAAAAAGATACAGAAGTAGAAGTGTATGTTATCAGGAGTAATGTCAGAATCAATTCGCATCCATCGAAACGATTGATTGATCCTACCGTTGATTTAGCTGCTGAAAAATGGAGTCATTTTAAACATCACGACTGGATTCTGGATCGAAACGCTCCTCAAGACGCTTATTCGAAAAAGAATGTAATTCAAAGCCTAAAGGTGTTAGAACCCCAAAAGTAAAATAACGAATCCAGTCACCAAGGTTAATGTATAATGCTTGCGGATTGTTTTTTAAAGGTAACGTCATCGGTAAATGACGATGTCCGAAAATAAAATAATCAGCAAATTGTTCGTTTACTTTTTTGTTGGCATATAAAATCAGCCATTCTTTGTCTTCTCCGAGAAACTTTGCGTCTTCTTCTCCGGAAATCAGTTTGTTTTTTACGGACAGATATTCTGCCAGACGCACACCAATATCAGGATGCAGCCACCGAAACAGCCATTTTGAAAAAGGATTGGTAAATACTTTTTTCATTCGTTTATAGCCGTTGTCTCCCGGACCCAAACCATCTCCGTGTCCGATAAAAAGAGATTTTTCAAAAATTTGAAACTGTTGAGGTTCGTGAAAAACAGGAATGCCCAATTCGTCTTCAAAATAATCTTCCATCCACAAATCGTGATTTCCCACAAAAAAGTAAATCGGCAAACCGCTGTCGCGCATTTG
>Ga0209075_1003277_pt1 | contig 13624 bp, 11 predicted proteins | sample Stecom2011_FD_187523 | JGI IMG/M metagenome (GOLD analysis project Ga0209075, IMG submission 187523) | Agricultural soil microbial communities from Utah to study Nitrogen management - Steer compost 2011 (SPAdes) (version 2) | ecosystem: Environmental > Terrestrial > Soil > Agricultural land... | reverse complement strand
CAAAGTGATCAACTTTGAAGCAGGTTTTAAGTTGAGCTCTTGGTCAAACCTCATAAAATGAGGGGTTTGTAAATACGTTTAATCCATGAATTAACTTTTTTTTATGCTGTAGTAAACAAAACTAGGGAAAACCCTTGTATTTGAGCAGTCGAATTGCCTTAATTTTGTTTCATAATCAATAAAATAAAAAATTATGAAATTGAATCGAATCTTATTACTAGCCTTAGGGGTATGTGTGCTTATGGCATGTAAACGTGAAGGATGTACAAATCAGACAGCTGATAATTATGATAAAAAAGCAAAAAATGATGATGGAAGCTGTACTTTTAATGGTGTAAACCCAAATAACCCAAATAACCCAAATGATCCGAATGATCCGAATGACCCGAATGACCCGAATCAAACTTTGCCTATTCGTTTAACAGGAACTGAAACGAGTAATCGAACCATTACAAATATTGCATCAAACCCAGGTGTAATTGAATATTATATTGACGGTAGCTGGAATATTGATGCTGCGGTAACTATTGAGCCAGGAGTAAGAATAGAAATGCGACCTGGAGCTGCTATAATAATACAGAGTAATGGTTCACTTGATGCAACAGGAACAGCCAGCAATAAAATTAATATTATGGGGACTCAGGATGTTGCTGGATATTGGGAGTATATTAGATTTAATTCTAATAACTTAAATAATAAATTGATTCACTGTAATATTTCGAATGGAAGTGGTGCGTGGAATGTACCTGGAATGATTACAGTTAGTGGTAATGGACAACTTAAGATGCAAAACTCAACGATCACAAAAGGTGATGAATTTGGATTGTATTTGGATAATATTAATTCTAAATTACCGGATTTTAATTCTAATTTTTTCGATCATTTTACAAAAAGTCCATTGGTGCTAAAAAGTTTTGCACAAGCAATACACTTGAATAATTCAACAACATTTGGAGGTAATAATGTTATAAATCGAATTTTTATAAATGGAACAAATTACTCTACAAGTCTTTCAGTGCCTAAAATGCAAATTCCATATTTTATAAATGAAACTTTTGAAATAACAGGAGGTCATACTGGTATTGAGTCAGGAGTCGAGATGATAATGGGAGCAAATAGAATTATAACCGTAGGGAGTTCAGCATCACTTGCTTTTAACGGTACATCAGGACAAAGAAACACTGTTCGAGGAGATCAACCAACACAAGGTTTCTGGGAGTCAATAATTATAGAAAGTAATAACACTAACAATGTTTTTTCATATACTGATTTTAGTGATGGTGGAGGACCTTGGAATGCGCCTGCAACTATTTATCTAAGAGGAAGGTTAGAAATGAATAATTGTTCTATTAGTAATGGACTTGAAGCTGCTATTGATGGAAATGGTAGTGCTGTTTTAGTTGATGGCGGAGGTATTACTTATTTTAACAATGCTGGAGGTGATAATTTACTTCCATAAATAATTCCTAAATAGTTTTAACTTTACCCAAAAAATTAAATAAAGAAAAATGAAAAAATTATTAGTTGCAATTTTCACTGCTATAATGTGTCTTAGTTTTACCCCAAACACACAAGCACAAGAAGGTTATGAGGGGAAGAAAGTATACCTAGATTTAGGAATTGGACTTTCAAGATATGGATTAGCGAACAACTACCTATATAACTCATATGGTTATAATAGTTATTCACTGCCTACCCTTAGGGCTAACTTAGAATATGGCTTTAATCACTTTATTAGTGGTGGTTTGTATGCTGGTTACAACCATTATGGCTGGAAAGGAACTGATACCTATTATAATAATGGTCAATATTTAACATATGATTATAAAGATCATACAAGTTATTTAACTTTAGGAGCTAGAGCAACATTCCACATTTGGGCCTTTCTAAATAAACAGTTGGATCTAGGATTAGGTGTTGATCAATTAGATTTATACGCTTCTATTATGACAGGAGTTAAAATAAAAACAGAAGAACATGTAGATTTAACCTACAGTAGAACTGATAGAAATTTTAGTCCTCATTTTGGACCAACTGTTGGTGCGAGATACTACTTTGTTAACAACATGGCAGTATTTGTTGAAGCAGGTTATGGAGCTTCATCTTTTGCTCTTCTTGGAATAACATTTAAAATGTAAAAACTTATTTATCAACTTTTAGTTGATTAATTTAAAACGGAATCTCTTTTTAGGGATTCCGTTTTTTGCTTTAATAAGCTGGAATACTTAGCATTTATGTCAAATACTATTCTGTAATTCTTATCTTGCTCAAGATTAGAATTGTAGATTTATTATAGAAAAATAATTTTATTTGTTTTACATTTATAAAAAAATGTTGTTTTATGACCTTTCAGCTACTCACTAAATGCTTGTCTCTACTTACCTTTATTTTTTTTATTTATAGTCCTTGTAAGGCTCAGTCAGGATTTTACGAGGATTCTTTGAAAATTATCAAGAATGCGAATAATTTAATTGTTCAGAATATTCAAATAAAAGATCAAGACAGCTTAGTTGATTTTCTTGGACAAGGAATTCAAAAACCAAACGATGAATCTAAAGATCTAATTCAATTCTATTTAGCGCGTTTTTATTATATAAATCAGGAAACTGAGAAAGCAATTATTGTTGCAAATAGAAATATAGAAGATGACTATAATCCAAACTATAGTGATGCAAAATTCCACAATTTAAAAGGAGCGGTACATAGCCTTAAAAAGGAATACAGTTATGCAATCCAGGCCTTTCTAAAAGCCGCCAAAGGGTACCAAAATCAAGGCAATGTATTAAAAGAACATTCCGTATATAATAATATTGCAAATATTTACCTTGCATTAGGAGATCACCAGCAAGCATATCATTATAGTCAGTTATGTTTCTCAGAATTTAGACAGTACCCAGATGATGTCAATTATCTTAGTTTTTTGGGCATTTTAATAGTGTGTGAGAACAATATGGGTTTGTTAGATAGTGCAAAGGTTCATATCAATATGGGGCTAAAGGGCCTTGATACTTCAAAAAATATTCAAGGAAAGGTGATTATCAACTTTGTAAAATCTGAATGGGAGTATAAAAACGAGAATTATCATAAAGCAATTCCTTTCGCATTGAAGAGTTTGAAAATGAGTGAAACATATCATTTAAAGCAATTTGAAATTATGAGTGCTCTCCTTTTGATGGATATTCACAATAAACTTAAAGAATTCTCATTGGGATTAAAGTATGGATTGTCTGCAAAGGAAAACCTTAAATATTATAACAACCTATCGATGCAGCATTCTATTTCTAATGGATTGTCAACTGCCTACGCTGGATTAGGAACATTTGACAAAGCCTATTTTTATAAAAAAGAAACAGATTCTTTAAAAACCATAGATAGAGATGAGGTAAATAAAAGAAATATGGATCGTTTATTGGTCCAATTTGAAGCACTGAATAATAAAAATAAAATCCTTGGTCAGGAGGCAACAATTGCAATACAAAACCACACCATCGAACGGCGAAACAACACCCTTATTATCGGTACCTTCACGTTGTTGCTTTTGGTACTGTTTATAATAGGTTTTTTTATATATAATCGTCAAAGACTAAAACTTATTCATAACCGACAGGAAGTGAAATTGGTTCAGGCCATTAGTGCCTCTGAAGAAGATGAGCGGAGCAGACTTTCAAGTGAATTACATGATGGATTAGCTGCAGAGTTGACTGCTTTAAAGCTGGAGTTAGAACAAAATACTTCTTCCTCGGAAAGAGCATTTACAATGTTAAGCAAGGCGCACCTAATGACCAGAAGGATTTCTCATAATCTTTCTCTGTTTTTAGTCAATGAAAAAGGATTGGTTGAAGCAGTTGCTTACTTAGTAAACAACAACAACATCAATAACAACCTTCATTTCTATACCAATGTTTCTGAACCGATAAACCTTCCATCTAAAGTTGAAACAATTTTATACCGGAGTACCCAAGAACTTCTGCAAAACGCGTTGAAGCATTCAAAGGCAAGTGAAATAGTAGTTCAAATCATGCTAAATGATAACGTTTTAAGTATTAGCGTTGAAGATAATGGGGTGGGAATGGAAAAAAACCTTGTTAATAATTCAATCGGATTAGGTTCATTGAAAAAACGAATTGAATTAATTAAAGGGACTTTGGAAATTGACTCGTCACCTAGTCGAGGAACTACAACATTTATTAATATAAAATTATAAAAGTGAAAAATCAAACACTACATATTTTAATAGTAGACGATCATCAAATGTTGCTTGAGGGAATTAGAAGTTTCGTAGCAGGACAATTTCCTGAGGCGAATTTACTATTGGCTTCAACTCATCAGGAAATCATTAGTGTTTTGAACAAACGAGATATTGATGTCCTTCTTTTGGATCTAATTTTAGGAAATGAAGACTCAAGAACATTTTTGAGTCAAATTTTGCAGATTCAGCCAAAGATAAAAATTGTTGTAGTGAGTTCCTTAGAAGATGAAACTGTCGTGAATGCTCTGCTGCATAATGGAACCCATGGCTTTGTCGGGAAATCAAGTTCTACAATGTATATTGCAGAAGCTATTCGTACAGTTTTAGAAAATAAAATTTATATCGATCCGCTACTCAAAGACCATATTCAACAAAAAAATGATCGCCTTAATACTACTTCAATCATTCTGACTTTAAGGGAAAAAGAAGTTCTGAATGAAACCTTGAAAGAAAAACGCATCAAAGAAATTGCAGACTCACTTTTTATTTCTGAAAAGACAGTAGAGAATCACCGGTCTAATCTTTTTACTAAATTTGAGGTTTCGAATGTTACAGGTCTGGTTAAAAAAGCGCTATTAATGGGGTATATCCCAGATAATATCGATTAGTACTTAATGTGTTTTGATGGTGGTTAAGGATGGTGAATAATTCAAGTATTGATTATACAAAAGTATTTGTGGTAATTCCTGCCTTTAACGAAGAGCAGGCAATTGATAAAGTAATATTAGAAATTCCGAATGTTCCGAGAAAGAATATTATTGTTGTTGACAATGGCTCAACAGACAACACAAAACAGGTAATTGAGTCAACTGGTGCCACCGCATTGTTTGAGCCGCGCAAAGGCTATGGTTGGGCGTGCTTGAAAGGATGTGCACATGTTGAAGAAATGAAAGGAGAAACCATTGTATTTCTTGACGGCGACTATTCTGATTACCCTGAACAACTAACGCGAGTGATTGCTCCAATTTATGAAAACAACATGGATTTAGTCATTGGTTCTCGTTCTTTAGGGAAAAGAGAAAAAGGCTCAATGACCGTTCCTCAACAATTTGGAAATTGGCTTTCTTCAAAATTGTTGAAAATATTTTACAAAGTAAATTACACCGATTTAGGACCCTTTAGAGCCATCCGTTTTGACTCTTACAAAAAGCTTGGGATGCGTGATAAAACCTACGGTTGGACGATCGAAATGCAAATAAAAGCAGCCCAAAATAACATGAAATATTGTGAAGTTTCAGTGGATTATAAAACACGAATTGGGACATCAAAAGTAAGTGGAACGATAAAAGGTGCGGTAATGGCAGGAATTAAAATTATATTTGTTGTTTTTAAGTACAAATTTAGTGAATGAATTTGGTGAATTTTATTAGTAGCGTCGTTGGTGAGCCTACTTGGATGTTTAATTGGGGAGACGCTTTCGGCTTTGAACATTATTACGCTCATCTTTTAGCAAAGATCATATTGATTATTTATGGTCTCAGTTTAACATTGATTTTATTTTATAGTATTCTACAGCTTTCATTAGCTATAAAATACAAAGCAAGTAAATCCAAAGAAAAAAAACCATTACCGAAGTTTAATCCGGATACAGCTCCTTTTGTTACTGTTCAATTACCTATGTATAATGAATATTATGTAGCAGAACGTGTAATTGAACGTGTAGCTCAATTGGATTACCCTAAAGATAAGTTTGAAATTCAAGTTTTAGATGACTCAACAGATGAAACGGTTGAAGTGATCGCTAAAAAAGTTGAAGAAGTTAAAGCGAAATATGGTGTTGATATCAAACACATCCACAGAACAAATCGCGTAGGTTATAAAGCCGGAGCACTAGATGATGCTTTACCTCAATCAAAAGGTGAGTTTATTGCCATTTTTGATGTGGATTTCCTTCCAGATGTTGACTTTTTACAAAAGACAATCCCACAATTTGAAGATGAAAAAGTAGGCGTTGTGCAAACTCGTTGGGGACACATCAATAAAAACTATTCTTTATTAACAGAACTTCAGGCTTTTGGTTTAAATGGACATTTTGCTATTGAACAAGGTGGAAGAAATGCTGCGGGTCACTTTATTAACTTTAATGGGACAGGTGGTGTTTGGAGAAAAACATGTATCAAAGATGCTGGCGGATGGGAGCACGATACCCTAACAGAAGATTTAGATTTAAGTTACCGTGCCCAAATTAAAGGATGGAAATTTAATTATTTAGAGGACGTTATTGCTCCTGCTGAATTACCGATCACCATGAGTGCCTTGAAAGGTCAACAGCACAGGTGGATGAAAGGTGGTGCAGAATGTTTTAGAAAAATGGGAAAACGTTTACTTACTGCTGAGGGAGTGAGAACATCAGACCGTATTCATGGTTTGTCACACTTGTTTAACTCATCTGTTTTTGTTTTTATTCTCATCATGAGTTTGTTGAGTATTCCAGTTTTACATATTAAAGATAGTTTTACAGATCTTAACTATTTCATACAATTTGGAAGTGTATTTATTTTTGCAACTTTGTTTTTGATGTACTATTATTGGAATTCATACCGTGATAAAACAGACAATAAACCGAAGTCTCTTTTCCATTTCTTTACTCGATTCTTTCAGTTTTTAACCATTTCTATGGGCTTGTCCTTAAGTAATGCAGTTGCAGTTATTGAAGGATATATGGGGATAAAAAGCTCCTTTGTGAGAACACCAAAATTCAATGTGTCTGCTAAAAATGAAGTAGTTGAAAACAAATACGACAAGAAATCCATTTCTTTAGTCACAATTGGAGAAGGGATTTTGTTTTTAGTATTTGGATTTACTGCAATCAATCGATTAGCATATGGAGATTTAGGAATGGTTCCTTTTCACCTAATGCTGGCAATCGGATACGGAACAGTTTTCTTTTACAGTATTGCTGAAGTTAGACCGGCATTGTTTGCATTTGTTCCTAAATTCCGTACGAGTAACGTAAATGCATAAACATGCAAGCGAATTTAAAGTATTTAGCTATTGCTTTACTGCTTTATGTTTCTGCTCTTGTTTATCTTAACTATGGCATTCAGCAAGATGCTTTTTTTCAGACATTCTCTGTTTACGCAATCGCTTTTATAGCTTATCTCTATTGTATTCGGGTTCGCTATGAATATGCTGTAAAAACATGGACACTGGTTGCGCTGGTATTGTTCCTAATACCCTTCTTTTCTGTTCCACCACTTTCTCCAGATATTTATCGTTTTCTTTGGGACGGGGAATTGGTAACTATGGGAATTCATCCCTATTCATTCACCCCAAATGAATTAATGGAAGTAAATCACGCTGTGAATTCTTCTTCCTATATGCAATTCTTGTATGAGAACACCACTGATCTATCAAAAGGCAACTACACCATTTATCCAACGATTCATCAGCTCTATTTCTTACTGCCTGCATTTCTAACAGATCATTTCCTGATCTCCTTGTGGATATTAAGGTTGATGATGCTCGGAACAATAATTATTGGTTTAAAGTACTTTCTCAAAACACTTCAACTGCTCAACTTACCTGCACAAAATATTGTTTTGTTGATTTTGAATCCAATTCTAATTGTTGAAGTAATGGGAAACTTCCATTTTGAAGGAATTATGTTGGCTTGGTTAATTCCAGGAATCTATTTTTTAATCAAAAAAGAGTGCTTAAAAAGCAGTGTGTTCTGGGCTATTGCCATTAATATCAAGTTGACACCTTTGATTTTACTGCCTTTCCTCTTGCGTTATTTAGGTTTTAAAGAAAGTTTTAAATTCTATCTCGCAACTTTGTTTTTTAGCACAGGACTGCTCTTAATCTATATGTGGCCATCTGTTTTCCTCAATTTCTTACAAAGTTTAGAACTGTATTTTGATAATTTTGAGTTTAATGCTGGAATATTTTATTTCGTAAAATGGATAAGCTCTTTCTTTATTACTGGAAACCCTACTTTGATTGTCGGACCATTGCTTTCTATACTTGCTTTTTTCGGGATTTTATTCATCGCTTTTTACCGACCAATTTCATCCAATAAGGAATTGTTAAACAGAATGATGTGGGGGTATATAATTTATTTGATGTTAGCAACTACTGTGCATCCTTGGTATGTTATTTTACCTTTTGGAATTGCAGTTTTTAGCGCCAACCTTGGAGTGATGTTATGGACCTTCTTGATTATGTTGTCCTATGGCTTTTATGCTTTTGAGAACCCCCTGTGGAGCTATTCCTTAATCGGTTTAGAGTATACTTTGGTCTTACTTTTTCTTATGTTTCCAAACAGTAAGTTACAAAATAAGGCACGCACATTTCTTAGGATTGAATCAATTTAAAGACTTATAATTGGCGATCCATTTTGGATCTAAAACATCTTTCAAGAGTTTGAAAAAACTAGAGTCCGAAAAATAATCTTGGTCATATCCCCGAACACCATACCGGTCGTAAATATAAGCTTGTTGTTTTAATGAAGGTCTTATATCTCCCAAACTCCAGCCTTTACCAAGTCGGTGATCAAAAGGATGAACATTGAATCTTATTTTCCATAAAGAATCAAATGCAGCACCATAATCTAGAATTGTTCCATCTTCAAGGGTGTCATTATACATTCCGTATTCTTCAAAATAATCATGAAAAACTGTTGTGTTAGGTACAGGCCATTCCCCCGTTCCTATTTTAATGAGTCGCTCTAGATTAACCTCTTGAATGGATTGAAGTCGTTGGTTTTTATAAAACACCAAAGCATATTGCGTAAGTCCTCCAGTGGGCAAAATACCAATTTTAACACCAAAAGAAACTTTATCTGGCGCACCATTTTGTGTTGGAATAGACTTTTTTGTTAAGCTTAATCCAGCAGCTAATAGTATAAATACAGCAACAAAAAACAAGCTTCTTTTCATAATTTCTAGCTCTAAATTACAAAAAGCAGCGAATCAATTCAAAAATATCATGATTGTTCTAAGTGAGATTTATTTAATAAATCTAAAACTGTTTTTACAGGAGTGAAAGTTTCTGATGGAACCTCAACAAAGATGCTTAACCAATCTGACATACTTCCATTCCATAAGCCTGGACGTTCGATAAATCGAATTTTTTTATTGTGGTAAGATTTTTCTACAATGAAATACTTACCAGAATCTGAAAACTGATGAAGATCGAGTTTAGTTCCATCAATATCTTTCGTAGAAACCGCCATTAATACAGGATTAAAGTATTGACTTTGCACCATCAACCTATATTGATTCCCGTTTTTACCAATTTGAGATTTTTCAACTATTTGCTTGGATAATTTACCGTTTTCTTCTACCCAAAACGGACCACCACCTGGCTGTCCTTCATTTCTAACCATTCCACAGATGCGGATTGGACGATAAACCATTGCTTTTAATTCCTCATCTGTTAGTTCTAAAAAATTCGTTTTTGGACTAGCAAACTGATACTGTAAGTTTAAAGTATTTAATTGAGCCCCTGGGTTGTCACTCATCATCGCTTCTTTCAATTCTAACTTTACAATATCCAGCATCCCACCTAAATACTTCAGGTTTTCATTGGAAGGATTGGCTTGAGCTTCATGTTGAATATTATCAATATTTTTAATAAAAATGATATCGCTTTCAATCAAGTTTAAGTTGCCCAATAAAGCACCGTGACCAGAAGGACGAACTAAAATATCCCCTAACTCATCTGTGATTGTGTTTTTATCCTTATCGAAGGCAATTGAATGTGTTGAAGGATCTTGTTCAGACCACTCTATATTGCACTCCCTACCTGTAAGTTGACGAATTGAGTCTAATGCTGCAGCAATTTCTTTTTCATGTGATTTATTGATGGTAAAATGAAAGTTTATTTTATCCTCTTTTAGCCTTAAACCTTGCAATAACTGTTCTTGAAAAGCATTTAAAATAAAACTTCGTGAACGGTGAAAAGGAACTAGTCCTTTCGGAATTAAACCCAATCCCAAACCTTCTGGTTTTAGCAGGTACGACACAAAATCATCAAGACTAATATCGTATTCACGTACTTTCTTTTTGAGTTCATAAGGCAGTAATTCAAAAAAAGCAAAGGATTCAATTGCATTTAAAAATCGCTCCGTTTTACTGCGTGACTCTTCATTTGGATTGGCTAAAAACTCATATAAAAACTTAAACATACGAGAACCAGTTCCAGATGCAGGAATAAAAAAATGAATTTTTTGATGACCATTTTCGAATTTCATCTTGAAACGGTTTTTTTCAAAATCAGAATGTCGAATTATTCCTTCATTTAATCTACATGGGCTCACAAGATTAATTTCAGGCTGGCTTTTAAACACCATTTTTTTATGTTCTTCAATTAAAGTCGACTTTTTATTTAATTCCATAGCATTTGAATGTTATGATCACGTTTTTTATTGTAGATTCGGGGTGAATATGTTAAATTTAATTTGTGAATATATAAAATATTGCTTGATTGCAAAGCGCAGACACCGTATTCATTCTCCATTTGTATATGATTTTGGAGATAAATGTCTGAATTTGCCAATTCCAGAATATGAGTATGGTGTTTTTAAGGCATTAAGAGCTTCTTTTTTAGCAGATAAAACACTTGTTAATGTTGATGATTTAGGAGCAGGTTCAAAAAAACTCAAACAACAACGAACAATTCGACAAATCGCAAAAACATCTGGAAGTAACGAGAAATATGGCAAATTGCTTTATCGATTAGTTGCACATTACCAAGCTAAACATGTTTTGGAATTGGGGACTTCTTTAGGATTAGGGACCTATATGATGGCAGCAGCTCATGAAAGTGTACAGCTTACAACCATTGAAGGTTGTCAAAGCACTTATGATATAGCAAGAAGACGTTTTCCTTCTTCACAACACCATAAAGTTAAATTCATTAACAGTCCATTTGTCGATTATTTAAAGACATTAGAAACCACCACATCCTTCGACTTAATTTTTATTGACGGAGATCACAAAAGTCAAAGTTTATTAAAACAATTAGAGCTTTTATCTCCTCATATTCATGACGAAACCATTATTGTATTAGATGATATTCGTTGGTCAAAGGATATGTTAAAGGGTTGGAGACAGTTAGTTAAGAGTGATCAATACCATCTTACTTTAGATCTTTTTCAGGTCGGTTTGTTAATGAAGCGTTCTCATCAAGAGAAAGAACATTTTGTAATTCGTTATTGAATTCCACCCCCTGTATTTAACGATAAAACACTCTTTTATTCCGATAAGTAAAAGCAAATCATAGACGAGTTGTTTATGGTGTATTTGAATTATTTTTTCTTTTTTCTTATTAAATGTTAAAATACTGTAATATATTTTTCATATATTGGTGTGACCAACACTTAGAAGATGAACCGATATGTTGAACAATTAATTGAAGATCTGATCAATGCGGAAGCATCTCAAATTGAAATAAGGAGTCACCTAGATATTTTAGGTGAAAGTGAGATGTTTGAAAATGAGGAGGATGAAGAGGGGTTTTCCGAATGTGATAAAACTGCTCCACTTTCAGAAATTATTGGTTTTAAAAAAGAAATATTTCCACCTGAAGAGAAACTGAGTGACGATCAAGTCGAATCGATATATATCCACTTATTATATGTTCTAGACAATTATAATTTCTTTCTTGATTTTCCAGACCGCGTAGATACCCGGCTGAAGTATACCCTGCTCTTAAGTATTTTTGATGAAGAAACAACATGTTCTAATGCCTTTGTGACCAATCTCGAATTTTGTGATTACGACTATGACACTTGTCCTTTTGGGATTGAGCTATGCCAATGTAAGATTTACGAAGATAGATGTTAATCTTGTTGAATTTTATTTTTATTTAAAACATAGATAAACAGCATTTTACATGTAAGTATTTCAATGTTAATATTTCCTTAACATTAAAGAAGAACATATTATTAATTACGGATGTATTTTTGTCTCGGATTTTAATATTGATTAATGAAAAATAGTATCATTTTATCGCTCGCACTTTTGGTGTTCTCGATTTCAACATTTGGATTGAGTGCTCAGAGTCAAGAAACTAATGAGAAAAAGGAGCTCAGCTTTATTGAAGAATTAGATGCAGGATTTATTGAAAACATAAGTTCTAAGGCCATAATCGAGGGCTTTACTGCTTCATGGAATCTAGATTATGAGTTGTTTCAGCAGTTAAAAGAAAATGGATACACCCTTTCTATAAAATACAATACAAAAATTGGTGCGAAACGACATGAAAAAGGATATGAAAATTCTGATTGGACAACCATTAAAGGAATAGACTTACATGAGACAAGTTACACCATCAATAATCTTGCGGGAGAAGAGTCTTTTGTTTTTAAGATCGGTATCGCTAATGGAGAACAAGAGTTCTGGTCTGAAAAAAAATCAGCTCAAACAGAAAGAGGTTGGGGGATCTTTAGGTTTTTAGTATTGATTGGTTCACTTGGGATGTTCATCTATGGGATGAAAATCATGAGTGAAGGTCTTCAGCAAGCAGCTGGATCTAGATTGAGATACTTGTTGGGATCCATTACTTCTAACAGGGTTAAAGGAGTGTTGACCGGTTTCGGAATTACCTCAATTGTTCAGTCTTCGTCTGTAACAACAGTTATGACGGTTTCATTTGTAAACGCCGGATTAATGACTTTGGTCCAATCCGCTGGTGTAATGATGGGGGCAAATATCGGAACAACAATTACAGGGTGGTTAATCAATATATTTGGATTTAAAGTGAGCATCGGTTCTTATGCACTTGTTTTGATTGCCATTGGTGCACCAATGATGTTCTTCGGAAAACAAAAGATTAAAGCATGGTCTAGTGCTATTATTGGATTCTCATTATTGTTTATGGGACTTGGATTCTTAAAAGATTCTGTTCCAGAATTAGGTCCAGACTCCGCTTTGGTTCAATTCTTTATTGATTTTAAGGATATTCCTGTTTTAAGCACTATACTCTTTGTGATTTTGGGAACCATGGTCACGGTAATTGTTCAGTCTTCATCAGCCGCAATGGCCTTAACAATGACACTGGTTGCTGGTGGAATTATACCTTTTGAAGTGGCTGCTGCAATGATTCTTGGAGAAAATATAGGTACAACAATTACTGCAGAATTGGCCTCTACTATTGGAAATGTCCATGCGAAACGTTCTGCACGTATACACTCCCTGTTTAACGTTATTGGAGTAGCTTGGGCAATCTTGCTTTTCCCTTTCCTTTTACAAGCAATTGAATCATTTATGGTCGCTATTGGTGCGGGTAACCCATTTGATAATCCTAAAGAATATGCCAATACAGGAATTGCAATTTTCCATACGGCATTTAATCTACTCAACGTTTTAATTTTGATCTGGTTCGTGCCTTGGTTAGTACGAGTTGCTGAAAGAACTGTTAAGTCCAAAG
>Ga0209075_1003276_pt1 | contig 13629 bp, 9 predicted proteins | sample Stecom2011_FD_187523 | JGI IMG/M metagenome (GOLD analysis project Ga0209075, IMG submission 187523) | Agricultural soil microbial communities from Utah to study Nitrogen management - Steer compost 2011 (SPAdes) (version 2) | ecosystem: Environmental > Terrestrial > Soil > Agricultural land... | reverse complement strand
AATAACATCAGACAGCTCAAGGGTGGTGTCGCGATGAAATATTTTAAAGCGTACAACATGGGCCTCTGCCCCCGGCGGCTGATAAAAACTCATGGCGATATCTTGTTTATCCTCTAGCTCCGCTATAGACGCGATATCGTGTACAGCTGTACGTGCGTCATAATTTTCTTGATAAGCCGACGGAAACGCCTCGCGATATTGATGCAGTAAATGCATCGCATGCTCTTCACCATGAGCCTCGACAAGTGCGTCCTGCAGATGATCGTTCCACGAGCGTGTAAGTTCGGCGATACGCCCTTGTAAATCTTGCCGGTCATATTCAAGCCGTCGGTTAGGATCAACTTTAAAAACCAGATGTACGCGTGCAAGAATTGACTCGGAAAACCAGGTATTAAATTCGCACTCTTGCGAACCTATCGCCTCACCGATGAGCGCCTGGATTTTGATGCGTAAGCGAGTGGTAAAAACATCGCGGGGAATATAAACCAGACAGGTCACAAATTTTCCGTAGAGATCGGGGCGAATAAACAAACGCACCATGTAGCGCTCGTTAATCTGTGCAACACCGCTGACCAGTTCGTATAACTCCGAACCTGTGCTTAAAAATAATTCATCACGCGGAAATGTATTAAGAATTTGTTGAAGTGTTTTACCATCGTGACTGCTGGGGTCAAGGCCGCTACGCTCAAATACCTTTGCCACTTTTTGCGCGATTAGCGGTATCGAACCGGGATTCATGGTGTACACCGCCGACGTATAGAGCCCGAGAAAGCGGGCCTCACCGCAAACTTCGCCCGCTTTATTGAAGCGTTTTACCACCACATAATCGGAATAAGCCTGGCGATGTACGCGCGAACGAACAGCGGATTTGGAAAAGGTCAAAACCTGGGGCGCAAGATGAAAACGTGCAATGCCGGTGTTTAAATCATCCACTTCGCTGTAACTGCCACTGCCACCTTTTAAGGCAAGAATTCCTAAACGGTTTTCAACGCACTCGCGCAAAAACTTCACACCATCCTGCTCGCCGAATTCATATTCGGTGTAGCCCAGAAAAGTGAAGTTGTTGGCGCACATCCAACGTAAAAATGCCTGACTCTCTTCCAGGTTTGTAACGTTCGTTGGGTTAGCCCGAAGCAAGTTCTGCTCTGTCTGCCTGACTTGTTCGACCAGCGGCTGATAGTCAGCGACAACAACGTCCACCTCTGCAAGCACCGAATTAACGCCCACCACCAGATCACGCAAATCATGCTCATTAGTGCGCAGACCGATTTCAAAAACAATGCAGGCTTCTTTGTGAAAATCGGCCGCAAGGGGTTTGTGAAAATCTGGCGCGTGGAGATTTGGTTGTTGAAAATCGTCCTGAGAGGTGTCCAGAGGGTCCGGCAATAGCTCGATTAACTTGCCGCTCGAATCGCGCGTGGTATGAATTACCGTGCTCTTGATGCTGTGGATGGAAATATTGCGACGATTTAATTCAATGCGAATTGAATCTACCAAAAAAGGCATATCGCGCTGTAAAACCACCAGCACTGTGCATGGGCAAACCCATCCGTCTTCATCAAGATTGGGGTTAAAGGCGCGAATTTTTGGGGTATCGCGATTAAATACCTGAATAAACCGCCACCATTGATAAACTGCGCCACACACATCGCTTAAATGGCGACCAGCGAGTTCTTCCAACGGATAGCGTTGGAAAAATTGACGCGCGAAAATCCTGACAGCGCCAGCCTCCTCCGGCGTGAGCTGCCGGGCAATATATTCATCCAGCTCTTGAAAAAATTGCTCGGCACTGCGGACACTGGTCAATCGTCTGTTCATGGACACCTCCCGGTGAGATCAAAAAATGCACAAGCGTGTGACCACCAAAGCACGATTAAATTTTGCAGTGCAGCAAATTGGCACCTGCAGTCAGAATCGAACTGATCCACAGACTGAAGCAAGCATTGAAAATTGGTGGAACTGCCTTCACTATCACGGGTCTATCCAGCGTCGCGAGAATCATCTGGATAAAGTAGAAACCGATTTAACCGGTGCAGCAAAGACCGCAAAAAAGGCCGCGAATGAATAAAGAATTCTGCTGATTACATTTTGAACAATTACATTATTCATGACGTTGTTAAAAAACCAATAACGCCCATTCCACCTCTACGGGCACAGCAAAAGGTAACGAAAACCCATGCAGGCATATCAACAAATCCAAGCGCTTTATAACTGGCTCAATGATCAGATTATCGGCCAACAGCATCTGAACCAGCGATTGTTGATAGCGCTTTTGGCCGATGGCCACTTGCTTGTTGAAGGTGCTCCCGGCCTCGCGAAAACCAAAGCTATCAAGACGCTTGCTCAAGCCATCGAGGGCGACTTCCACCGCATTCAATTTACGCCGGATTTATTGCCGTCTGATGTGACTGGTACTGATATCTACCGCCCCGAACACGGTACTTTTGAGTTTCAGGCCGGCCCGATTTTCCATAACCTGGTACTCGCGGATGAAATCAACCGCGCGCCTGCCAAGGTGCAATCGGCATTACTCGAAGCCATGGCAGAGCGTCAGGTGAGTGTGGGCAGCAAAACCTATGGTTTACCGCCGTTGTTTATGGTGATGGCGACCCAGAACCCGATTGAACAGGAAGGTACTTATCCGCTGCCAGAAGCACAGCTTGACCGGTTTTTGTTACACGTAGTGGTCGATTATCCCGATGTCGACGCCGAGCGCCGAATTCTGCATCTGGCGCGCAATGAAGCCGCGGCCATAGCCCCAGCAGCGCCGGTAGAAGTGAGCCAAGAAACGCTTGATATCGCGCGCAAAGAAATTCTCGCCCTGCATATGGCACCGACGGTAGAGGAATATATCGTTCAACTGATCAATGCCACCCGTCGCCCCGGACAATACAGTGAATCCCTCGCTAACCTGCTTGAATACGGCGCAAGCCCACGGGGAACCATTGCCCTTGACCGTTGCGCACGCGCCCACGCCTGGTTAAACGGCAAGGATTTTGTCAGTCCAGATGACGTACAGGCGGTATTGCACGACTGTTTGCGCCACCGCTTGATTCTCAGTTTTGAAGCCGAAGCCACAGGCGTGAACACCGATAAAGCTATCGACCAATTGATTGCCGTAGTTCCCCTGGCTTAATGGCGATGATCGATAACTCACTTGCCAGCAACCTGAATCCGACCGGCGCTTACAGCGACCTTGCGCAATTACTGCGCCTGCGCTTTGCCGCTCAGGATTTGAAGCTATTTGCCAAACGCCCGGTGCGCAGCCTGCTCACCGGCGGCGAGCGCACGCGCTTTCGCGGTCGCGGTATGGACTTTGAAGAGGTGCGGCTTTATCAGCCCGGCGATGATATTCGTAGTATCGATTGGCGAGTCACCGCGCGTACGCAAATTCCTCATACCAAAATTTTTCGCGAGGAACGCGAGCGGCCGGTATTTATGGTGGCCGACCAGCGTTCATCGATGTTTTTTGGCAGCCATCGCTGTTTTAAATCGGTTCTAACCGCACATATTTGTGCCCTGCTTGGCTGGGCGGCGCTAGGCAACAGCGACCGCGTCGGCGGCTTGGTGTTTGGCGATCACAACCAGCGCGATATTCGCCCGCGTCGCAGCAAGCACGCGATCCTCGATTTGCTGCATCAATTGCATGATTTCAATCATCGTCTGCAATCGCCCATTGCACCCGCCGATGCTGCCCAGCTGGTGGATATCCTTGCCGATACGCGCCGCATTGCCAAACCCGGCTGCGCCTTGTTTATCGTTAGCGATTTTCACGATTTTAATGACGCCTGCGAGCAACAGCTGTTCGAATTGACCCGTCACACCGATGTGACCCTGATTCATGTGTTTGACCCACTGGAACGTCAGCTGGCAAGCAACTCCAGTCTGACCATCAGCGATGGCCAACGACGCTGTAAAATCCCGGCCAATGACCGGCGCTTTCAACAGGCTTACCACCAACAATACCAACAACATCTGGATAAGCTGACGCGCAGCTGCCAGCGCCTGAAAGTGTCATTGCTGTCGTTCAGCACCGACGACGATATTCAACAGTTATTGCGTGAACGTTTTGGTAAATCTGCCGCGCGCAGATCCTGAGTGTTTTTTCGCGCTATTTCGAGTTACAGATCATCATGGAAAACACTGACCCACTTAGCCAGTTAAAAGACATACATCTACCCGATCCTGTTGGCCTCTGGCCTTTGGCTTGGGGTTGGTGGGTGCTGCTGGCGCTTATTGTTATCAGCATCATTACCGGCATTTATTTGTGGCGTCGCCATCGCGCGCGCAATCACTATCGTCAACTGGCCTTGATAGAACTGCAAAACGCACGCGCGCAGGTCGATCAGGATGGCGAGCTTGCTCATTACCTTCAGCAGGTCAGCATTATTTTGCGCCGCGCAGCCCTAACCGGCCTGCCCGCCCGCTATCACGCCAATCTTAAAGGCGAAGCCTGGCTGCAATGGCTTGATGCACAATCGTCCGGCGCTGATGAATTTGGCAGCGGTGCGGGTCGTGCATTATTGACCGGCCCTTATGAGGCTCATCCCAACGCCGATATCGAAAGCCTGCACCAGCTCGCAGCACAGTGGATTGCCCAACATCGCAATCAATGGCAGAGCCCGGCTAAAGACAAACAAGAAAAACAAAAGAACCAGGAAAAACCGGAGGCACTCCACAATGCTTGAGTTTCAATGGCCCTGGTTACTGTTACTGATTCCGTTACCGTTATTCATACGCTTGCTACCCGCGCAAAAGCAAGAGGACGCAGCACTGCGTGTGCCCTTCTATCGCAGCGCCGCAGCCCTACAGGAATCGCAAACCCTGCGCAGCAGCAAAGCGCCGGTTAAATATCTGGTGTTGTGGTGTATCTGGCTGTGTACTTTGATCGCCGCCGCCAATCCGCAATGGCTGGGCGAACCGGTGAGCCTGCCAGGCAGCGGCCGTGATTTGCTCATGGCGGTCGATATTTCCGGCAGTATGCAAATTGAAGATATGAGTTACCAGGGGCAAACGATTAATCGTTTGCAGGCGATTAAAGTGGTGGTCGGTGATTTTGTCCGCCATCGCAAAAGCGACCGGCTGGGACTGATTCTGTTTGGCACCCACGCCTATCTGCAAGCACCGCTGACTTATGACCTCACCACCGTTGACCAGCTGTTACAGGAAACCCAGATTGGTTTTGCCGGTGAGAAAACCGCCATTGGCGATGCCATCGGACTGGCGGTAAAACGTTTACGCGCGCGTCCGGATGCCAGTCGCGTTTTAATTTTGTTAACCGACGGCGCCAGCAATTCTGGCGAACTCACGCCACAACGCGCGGCGATTCTCGCGCAGCAGGAAAATATAAAAATCTACACCATCGGTTTCGGCGCAGAAGAAATGATCGTGCCGGGAGTTTTCGGCGCACGTCGTGTTAACCCCTCGCAAGATCTGGACGAAGACACCATGCGCGAAGTAGCAGAACAAACCGGCGGACAATACTTTCGCGCACGCAATCTCGAAGAACTCGCGCAAATTCACCAAGAGCTGGATCGTCTGGAGCCCATAGAATTTGATGAAGAAACCTTTCGCCCGGTACGCGCACTTTTTTACTGGCCGCTCGGCCTTGGGTTTATCTTGAGCCTTTTGTTTGCACTCAGTCATTGGTGGCGCCTCGGCGGTACTCATAATTTACCCAACAGCTATTCGAATACCGAAAAATCAAATCCAGGAGTTTCGTCATGAACAGCGTCGAGCTCATTAGCAGCCAATTTCACTGGCTGCGTCCCTATTGGTTACTTGCGCTGATTCCGGCGGTGATTGTTGGATTTGCGCTTTGGCGTCAGCGCCGTAAAGCTCATCAATGGCAACAGGTTATTGCACCCGAATTACTGCCTTTTCTGATCGATGGCGAATCAACCCGCGCGCACCGCTGGCACATTTGGATGATCGTAATCGGGTGGATTATTGCCACACTTGCGCTCGCCGGGCCAAGCTGGGAAAAGCGACCAATGCCGGTGCAAAAAAATCAGAATGCGTTGGTGGTAATTCTCGATCTATCGCCATCAATGCTCACCGAAGACATTAAACCTTCGCGACTGGTACGCGCGCGTTTAAAAATTGCTGATATCTTGCGTGAGCGTAAAGATGGCCTCAGCGCCCTTGTGGTTTACGCTGGCGATGCTCATGTGGTCACGCCTTTGACCGACGACACCGCCACCATCAATAGTTTATTAACTTCATTGCATCCCAATATTATGCCGCTGCCGGGCAGCAATACCGAGGCCGCCGTTGAGCTCGCTCTGCGTTTATTAGTTGACGCTGGTATCGCGCGCGGTGATTTATTATTACTGACCGACGGCGTTGTCGATGATGCACACAGCACTATCGAGAAACAATTATCCGACAACTTCCGTCTATCTATTTTAGGTGTTGGTGGAGAAACTCCCGCGCCTATTCCTTCGGGCAAGGGCGGATTCCTGCGCGATATCGGTAACGCAATTATCACCACCAAACTTGAAAGCGCGTCGCTGCGACAACTTGCACAAAGCAGCGGTGGCCGCTACCACGACATCAGCAGTAACAATAACGATATCGAAAGCCTGCTCAATCTGCCTGCACCAATCAATGAACAAAGCCGTCAAGTCGAGCGCGAATTTGACAGCTGGTATGACAATGGTCATTGGCTGGTGTTTTTGTTGTTACCCTTATTGCTTTACTGCTTCAGACGCGGCGCGGTGGCGGTTTTATTGCTCGCCCCTGCACTCTCGCTCTACTCACCCGAAAGTTCCGCGCTGACCTGGAAGGACGTCTGGCTGACACCTGATCAGCAAGCGCAGCAAACATTAACAGAAGGTGATGCAGCAACTGCCGCTGAACAGTTTGAAACACCGCAGTGGAAAGGCAGCGCGCAATATCGTGCGGGCGACTATGCTGCAGCAGCGCAAAGTTTTGCCCAGAGTGATACTGCGCAAGCGCATTACAATCGGGGCAACGCTCTGGCAAAAGCCGGCGAGCTAGATGATGCCTTGGCGGCTTATGATGAAGCTTTGAAGCGCAACCCCGATCTCGACGATGCAAAAGCCAATCGCCAATTGATTGAGGATCTAAAAAAACAACAAGAAAATAATCAGCAGGATCAAAACCAACAAGATCAGGATAAACAAGATCAAAATAAAGAGAATCAAGATAAAGAGAATCAGCAAGGACAGGACGGTCAAGATCAGCAGAATTCTGACGATCAACAAAACGGCGAGAACTCCTCAAACGATAATTCGCAACAGCAGAACTCTTCTACACCTGGCGATAGCAGCGACGATTCTCAGAATAACGAACAGAATTATCCTGAGAGCAACAAGCCCGAAGATAAAAACCAGGATGAACAGCAAAGCTCCTCTGAGCAAAATGCAGAACAAAGTGAAGAGCAGAATGAAGAGCAAAACGCCGAACAGCAAAATCCAGAACTCACTGACGAGCAAGCCGAAGAACTGCAAGCAGCCATGGAAGAAAGCGACCTGACTGACGAACAAAAGCAATCACTGGAACAATGGCTTCGCCGCGTGCCCGATGATCCGGGCGGTTTACTGCGCAACAAATTTCGTTATCAGTATCAGCAACAATTACAGGAAAGACACAGAAACCTTTGGCCGACGCCCAAAAATGAAGAAAATCAACGCTGGTAAACAGCGTTGTTAAGTGTGAATAAAAGATGCGGTGAAGGTCGCCGCATTTATTCTTCACCAGCTGGTTTAATTGGGGTTATTGATTGCTGTGCTCTTAGCCTTTTCGACCTTTCGATTTTATTGATTCATTGACGCGAGCTAACATCTCATGATCAACATGTTCTACCTCAACGGAATTAAGCAGCCTTTGGCGCGCTACGCTTTTCTCACCCTGTTGCTGATATTTTTCACAGCAAGCCATTCCGCCCGGGCAGATAATCTGACCGCCAGCGTGGATCGCGATGCAATCAGCCTGCAGGAAACCCTGACTCTGACTTTGCGCTTTTCTTCGCAGACCAGTGCTGCACCCGATTACAGCGCACTGCAAAACGATTTTGATATTTTAAACACGCAGCAAAGTAATCAAATGCGCATTATTAACGGCGCAATGGAATCTTATACCGACTGGCGTGTGGTGCTAGCGCCCAAGCGCGTGGGCACCTTAACCATTCCTGCGTTCACGGTGAAAGGTGAAAAAAGCGATCCAATTGACATCACCGTTGAATCACAAAGCCAGGCACCGCAAAGCACCAGCCAGGATGTTTTTGTCGAAGCCAAAGTCGAAAAAGATTCGGTCTACGTACAAGAACAAATTTTGTTGACCTTGCGTCTTTACACCTCGGTCAACCTTAACGGTGCAGAATTACAACCGCTGGAAATGACCGATGCATTGGTTGTGGATCTCGGCGATACCCAATTTCAAACCACGCTCAATGGCAAACCGCATATTGTTGTAGAGCGGGTTTACAGTATTTTTCCGCAACACAGCGGCGAGTTGGTCATCCCAAGCCTGACTTATAATGTTTCTTTGAGCGCTGGTCAGCGGGATATCTGGGGCAATCGTGGCAGCAGCAATCTTTTGCGTCTACGCACGGAAGAAAAGAAACTTACCGTTAATACCATTCCTCAACAATTTAATGGTCAGCCGTGGATGCCCGCGCAAAATTTTGAATTGCGCGAGCATTGGAGCAGCCCGACCGATCGCTTGAAAGTGGGCGAACCAGTGACACGCACCATTACTTTGGTGGCAGATGGTTTAACGGCAGGACAACTCTCTCCCCTGTCGGTGCCACAGGTCGATGGTTTAACTTTTTATCCTGATCAGGCACAAAATGATGATCAAAATAGCAAAAAAGGCGTGCAAGGTTCGCGCATAGAAACCATTGCCATCGTACCCAATCGCAGCGGTAAATTTACCTTACCCGCAGTGTCGGTAAACTGGTGGGACACGCGCAACCAGAAAATGCAAACTGCCATAATTCCGGCCAAAACGTTATATGTGGACGATACTGCCGAGTCGCTGGCAAATTCCATACAAAGGTCAGAAGCAAATCAAAGCAGTGACGCTCCCGCGTCAGCACTGCCAATTAATACTGATATAACCAGCCTGCCCTCTGTACCTGCGCCGGCACCGTCATCATCTGTGCTGCAATTAGCGGTGTTGGTGCTTGCGTTGCTGACAGTGATTTTTGCAGTACTTTACTGGCGTGCTCGCCGAGCGCTGGCAAAAGTTAACGCGCTGAATAAACAGGATGATACGCAAACGAACCTGGCAGAAAATGCGGCCTGGGTTGAGCTCAAACGAGCAAGTGCGCAAAAAGATTATCCGGCAATGCGTGCCGCGATACTGCAGTGGGCACAGGCTCACTGGCAGGATAAGCAGCTGTTGAGTTTAAACGCGGTAGCCGAGCGATCCAAAGACGCAGAGCTAACCAAACACCTGCAATATCTGGATGCAGCGATTTATCGCCGAGATCAGGCAAGCGATTGGGACAGTGGCGAATTACTGCAACAGGTCAATAAATGCCGCAAGCAAAAGCGTGAAGGGAAAACTCCTGCAGATGGGCTGGCGCCCTTGTATAAAAATTAGTTAAAAAATGGTGGATGCGCTTAACGCTTATCCACCAGTTTTATTTGTAGGTCGGATTAGCCGCGAGGTTACGAACGGCGTAATCCCACAACGATATTCGCAAGAAATATTCTTTCCATTCCACAATCAATGTCGGATTACGGTATTCGCCAAGGCTCACACCTAATCCGACCTACACTGAATGCGCAGGATTTATCTGTAGGTCGGATTAGCCGCGAGTTTACGAGCGGCGTAATCCGACAAGGATATTCGCAAGAAATATTTTTTCAACTCTTCAATCATTGTCGGATTACGGTATTCGCCAAGGCTCACACCTAATCCGACCTACACTGGATGCGCAGGATTTATCTGTAGGTCGGATTAGCCGCGAGGTTACGAGCGGCGTAATCCGACAAGGATATTCGCAAGAGATATTTTTTCAATTCCTCAATCATTGTCGGATTACGGTATTCGCCAAGGCTCACACCTAATCCGACCTACACTGGATGCGCAGGATTTATCTGTAGGTCGGATTAGCCGCGAGGTTACGAGCGGCGTAATCCGACCCATGACCTTTACGCCAAACTTTTACTCACGACTTCGAACACATCTTTGGATAATTTTGGCTCGGCCAGAATACGTTCCAGTTCTGCTTTCATCAGCCCTTGTCGCTGCACGTTATATTTTTTCCATTTGGTTAATGGCACCAGCAAACGCGAGGCGATTTGCGGGTTCTGTGTGTTGAGGCGAATAACTTCGTCTGACAGAAACCGATAACCTTCGCCCGCGTCTTTGCCAAGCGCATGAAAATTAATGGCATTACTGTTACAAAAAGCAGAAACCAACGACCGGATTTTGTTAGGGTTTTTCGCATCATAGGCGGAATGCTGCTGTAAAGTTTTTACCCTCTGCAATGTACCAGGCAACTGACAACCCGCTTGTACCGCGAGCCATTGATTCACCACCAGCGATTCCCCCTGCCAACGTTGATAGAAATCACTCAACACTTTCTCGGCCAGGGTTTGTGCCAGCGGATTATTACAATTCACCAACTGCGTAACTGCCGCCATGCTGTCAGTCATATTATTTGCCTGACGATATTGCTGCTCGCACGAGTGAATAATTGCTTCGTCGTCGAGCAACATCAAATAGCCCAGCGCCACATTTTTTAAAGTACGAGAGGCAATGGAATCTGCATCCGGACTATATGCACGCGCCGGATCATACGCCTTATAAATGGTTTCAAGTTCTTCACGCAACGCCACAGCAATCGCTTTGCGGACAGCCGCTCGGCCATAATGAATGGCCTCAACATTTATCTCATCAGCCAGCTCGCTGATGTAGGCCTCTGAAGGCAAGGTCAACATGTAAGCGACCATCGCCTGATCCAGAGTTTGATCTTGTAACACATTGCGATATGCAGATATCAAACGCTCATCAACGCGTTGTTCATTTACATCTTTGCCCTGCTGGTAAGCCTGCATCATGTCGCCGATAACCTGAAGCGCGAGTTGTTGGCTGGCATCCCAGCGACAAAACCCATCGCTGTCGCGACTCATCAACAACATTAAATCTTCGCGAGAATAATCGTATTGCAGTTTCACCGGCGCAGAAAATCCGCGCAGTAATGAAGGCACCGGCTTTTCACGCACACCTTCAAACACAAAGGTTTGCTCAGCCTCGGTCAGCTCCAGCACCACATGGGTGTTGTCTGCTGTTTCAAAATCCGGCTGCTGGCCTTTTATCTTAATCGGCAAACTGCCGGCGCTGCCCAGCAAACCCATGGCCACGGGAATGTGAAACGGCTGTTTGGTTTGGCATTCGGGTGTCGGCGGGCAAGTCTGCTTGATGGTCAAGCTGTACTCGCTGGCATCTTCATCGTAGCTATCGCTGACCTGCAAGCGCGGCGTTCCCGCTTGTGCGTACCAACGTTTAAATTGGGTCAGATCCCTGCCTGAGGCATCAGCTAAAGCGGCGACAAAATCATCGGTGGTAACGGCTTGTCCATCATGGCGATCAAAATATAAGTCAGTGCCTTTTCTGAAGTTTTCCGGCCCCAGTAAATTTGCCAGCATGCGAATAATTTCTGCGCCCTTTTCATAAATAGTCAGGGTGTAGAAATTGGAAATTTCGATGTAGGACTCCGGGCGAATCGGATGCGCCATGGGGCCCGCGTCTTCTGCAAATTGCAGGGTGCGCAGCAGGCTCACATCTTCTATTCGTTTTACCGTGGGTGATCCCATATCCGCCGAGAATTCTGCATCGCGGTAAACGGTAAAGCCTTCTTTCAAACTCAATTGAAACCAATCGCGACAGGTGACGCGGTTGCCCGACCAGTTGTGAAAATATTCGTGCGCGACAACACCTTCAACGCGCTGAAAACCTGCGTCGGTTGTGGTTTCCGGTTTCGCCAGTACACATGAGGTGTTAAAGATATTCAGACCTTTGTTTTCCATCGCGCCCATATTGAAATCATCGACGGCGACGATCATAAAAATATCGAGATCGTATTCACGCCCGTAAACTTGTTCATCCCAACGCATGGAATTTTTTAACGAGGTCATAGCGTGATCGCATTTGTCGAGATCTTTGGGTTCAACAAAAATCCTGAGTGTGACTGCGCGCCCGGAGCTGGTGGTAAACGAGTCTTCGATATGCGCTAAATCGCCGGCTACCAGCGCAAATAAATAGGCAGGCTTTTTGAAAGGGTCGTTCCAGGTGGCGTAGTGACGACCGTTATCGCTATCACCCTGATCAATTAAATTACCGTTGGATAATAAAATCGGAAAGTGTTTTTTATCGGCCACGATGGTGGTGGTAAATTCGCTCATCACATCGGGGCGATCAAGATAATAAGTGATCTTGCGGAATCCTTCGGCCTCACATTGCGTGCAATACATAGTGCGCGACTTGTACAGACCTTCGAAGGAAAGGTTGAGCTGCGGTTTTATTTCAATACGGGTTTCCAGCAGAAATTCCACCGGTGGAGATAACAGCGTCAAGTGTTCATCATCAACACGATATTCAGCATCGGTGAGTTCGCGCCCGTCAATTGTTACCGAGCGAAGCACCATGTCGGCGCCGTCCAATACCAGTTCTTTAGTGTCTTGTGTTGCTTCGGGATTGCGACGAATAGACAAGCGCGCAATCACCTGGGTGACCTCTTCTTCCAGCTCCACGCGCAATTCGGTTTTGTCGATTAAATAATTCGGTACGCGATAGTCTTTTAAGTAAATTGCTTGAGGTTGGGTATTAGCAGTCATGCTGACTCCTGTGTGATAGGCAAGAATGACGGTAGTGATTCCGTAGGTGGATGGTGTGCGCACTCATCGGTTCGATTTACCAGCTTGGTGGATGCGCAGGCTTATCCACCCTACTTTAGTCAAAGCAAATTCAGGTCCACTTTAACGGCTTCGGCTCATCATGTTCATGATCGCCATCACTGCCGCAATGGGTATGAGATTCGGGTTCGATGTAACCAGTATGCTGCTCCGGCGGCAGATTTTTGTGTTCATAAGCAATGACTGCCTGCATGCAAAGCTGACGCTGATCGGCTGTTAAACGATCGCCATTGGGCCACTTTCCCAGCTCAACGGCTTGCCTGAGATTGCGATAAATATCGGGAGTCAAACTCGCCAAGAGTTGTTGTAAATCCATGATCAATTCTCAATCTGACAAATAAGTAAAATATTTTTGCGCATTAAATCTTTAATTAATTGACGGTGCTGCAGGCTTCAACTTATTGAGCCGCCGCGCGCGCGCATGCCCGACAAAGCGCCCAGCAACATACCGATCACTAAACCGCCCGCATGAGCGGCGTTAGCAATCGAGCCGTCAATAAAGTTGTCGACAATGCCGGTCATGCACAGCACCAGCCACGCCAGCATAAAACCGATAATGCTCATGGGCACCGCAAATAACGGGTGCGGAGCCAGTCGCTGACGTATCCACACAAATCCGACCAATGCGTAAACCACGCCCGACATACCGCCAAATATGATTGCCCCGCTCCATAAATATTGCGCAAGATTTGAGACGATGGCGGATATCAAAAAGAAATATAAATAGCGACGCCCA
>Ga0209075_1003275_pt1 | contig 13630 bp, 15 predicted proteins | sample Stecom2011_FD_187523 | JGI IMG/M metagenome (GOLD analysis project Ga0209075, IMG submission 187523) | Agricultural soil microbial communities from Utah to study Nitrogen management - Steer compost 2011 (SPAdes) (version 2) | ecosystem: Environmental > Terrestrial > Soil > Agricultural land... | reverse complement strand
AGTCTCTGCTGGAAGGGTGCGCGGTAGGTGATCGTGTGGCCGGCGAACACCACCTGGTCGCCCTCTCTCATGACGACTTCCTGATGCTGGCTCAGATTGGCGGCGAACGAGATGCCCAGGGCCACCAGGACCACGCCGACGTGGCTGAGCTGGCCCGACCAGAAGCGCGCATCACCCTTCGTCACCCGGGCGATGGCCGCCGCCAGCCCCTCGCCGGTCTTGGATCGGCGCCGGCCGGCCTGGCCGACCAGGAGGGCGCCGGTGCTGGCGATGACGAACACACCGAGAACGACGGTGATGACCACCCAGCCGTTCCTGGTCACGGTCACGGCGGTGAGCAGCCCGGCGATGAGGCCGGCGACGAGCGGACCGCGGATCCGCTTCCAGACGAGCTGGGGCGTCGCCCCGCCCCACGGGGTCACCGGGCCGATGCCGACCAGGAGCAGGAGCAGGAACGAAAGGGGCACGGAGAGCCGGTTGAAGAAGGGCCCCCTCACACCGACCCGGGTCCCCGTGACCGCCTCGAGGATGATCGGGAACATCGTCCCGATCAGGACCACGAAAGCGAAGACGGTGAGGAGCAGGTTGTTGGCGAGGAAGGTCCCTTCCCGGGAGACCATGTTCTCGACCCGGGGCGCCGAGGCCAGCAGATGCCCGCGCTGTGCGAACAGGGTGAAGGAGCCCACGAGGACCAGGACGAGGAAGCCGAGCAGCGTCGGCCCGATGGCGCTCTGCGTGAAGGAGTGGACCGAGGCGATGGTCCCCGACCGGGTGATGAAGGTTCCCAGGATGGTCAGAGCGAAGGCGGAGATGACCAGGACGAAGTTCCAGGCCTGGAGCATTCCCCGGCGTTGCTGGACCAGGGCGGAGTGGAGGAAGGCGGTGGCCACCAGCCACGGCATGAACGAGGCGTTCTCGACGGGGTCCCACGCCCAGTAGCCACCCCAGGAGAGCACCTCATAGGCCCACCAGGCGCCGATGACGATGCCGAGGGTGAGGAACGACCAGGCGATGAGGGTCCCGCGCTGGCTCCTGCGCAGCCATTCGGCTCCCGGGACGGAGATGGCCAAGGCGCCGATGGCGTAGGCGAAGGGGACGGTGAGGCCGACGTACCCGAGATAGAGGAGCGGCGGGTGAATGGCCATGAAGATGTGGTTCTGGAGCAGGGGGTTCGGCCCCCGCCCGTCGATCGGGACGTCGGCCGTCGCCCACGGGAACGGGCTGGAGTCGAGACAACCGCGCTCGGCTGCGGCGACGCAGACCTCGAAGGGGTTGGCGACGGTCGTCATCAAACCGAAGAAGAAGATGGCGACGATCCCCATGACCGCGAGAGCCGCCGCCCCCAGACGGTCGGGTGCGCGGCGGTAGGCGGTGAACACCATCCAGGTGAACCCGGCCAGCACGAGGCCCCAGAGGAGGATCGAGCCCTCGAGGGCGGCCCAGGCGGTGGCCACATCGAAGGGAAATGGCGTCGCCGTTGCGTGGTTGTTGGCCAGGTAGGCGATCGAGAAGTCGTCGAGGGCCAGCGCGATCTGCATCGCCGCCATCGAGGTCATTGATCCGGCGACTACGAGCTTCACCGGTCCCGCGAGGTCGGCGCCGCCCTTGCCCCTCGCCACGACGGAGGCTCGCACGACCAGGAGGATCGCTCCGATCAGGGCTGCGGCCACCCCGATGGTGCCCAGGAAGGCCAGCATCAGCAGCTGGGGAGGGTCCCGCCCTCTTCCGGGACCTCGTAGTTCTCCTCGTGCCGGATCACGGCCGAGTCGGAGACGAATCTCTCGCCGTCCCAGGCGCCCTCGATCAGGACGGGGACGCACTCCTGGAACAGTGGCGGCACCGCACCGGTGTGGAAAACGGGGATGTCGGCGCCTCCGTCGGTGACCGTGAACTCGAGGGAGCCTGCCGAGCCCTCCAATGATCCGTTGACGATCAGCCCGGCGAGGCGGAAGCGTGCGCCATCCTCGAACTCCGCCTTCCGCTCGATGGCCTCGGTGGGGTAGAGGTAGTAGGTCAGGTTGTCGCCGATCGAGAAGGCGGTGATGGCGATAACCAGTGCGGCGAGGCCGCCGACGCCGAGGAGGGTCATCCGCCGCCGGTCCACGTCAGTCCTCCGTCTTGCGGAGCCTGCGGTGTAGGTAGACGGCGTAGCCGAGGATCGAGCCGTAGCAGGCGGCGTAGACCAGGAAGACGACGAAGTCGTCAGACATCGTGCACCTCGTCGAGACGGGGCGGGACCACTGCGTCCCCTGCGGCGAGCTCGGTGGTGCCCCGGGCTTCCTCTGCCCTGGCAACAAAGATGCGTGCCTGCACCAGCGCCACATAGAGCAGGGTGAAGGCGAGCAGGTTGACGAAGAACGCCGGTCGCATCTCGGGCGACATCGTCATCCCGTCGGGCCGGACGGTCTGGGTCTGGTGGAGGGTCCGGAACAGGTTCACCGAGAAGTAGACGAGCGGCACCTGGACTGCGGCGATGGCGCCGAGCACGGCGGAGCGTCGGGCCTTCGCCTGGGGGTCGCTGACGGCGCCGCGCAGGGCGAGGTAGCCGAGGTAGACGAAGAACATCACGGCGGTGCTGGCGAGACGCGGATCCTCCCAGTCCCAGGCCACACCCCAGACCGCCTTGCCCCAGATCATCCCGACCACCAGGCCGATGCCCGTGAAGAGAACGCCGCTCTCCACCGACGCGGAGGCGAGACGGTCCCACTTCGGTGTCTTCCGGACGAGCCAGGCGATGGAGGCGAATGCCGTGACCAGGAAGGCGAGCATGCCGAACCACATCGAGGAGACATGGACGTAGAAGAGGCGGAACCAGACACCCTGCAGGGCATCCGCCGGGGCGGTGAGCGCCATCCAGAGGCCGACCAGGAGAGCCAAACCCGCCAGGGCGAACCAGATTCTGACGCGGGTCATGTCCTTGCTTCCTCCAACGGTCCGGCGACTGCCACCCCGACCACCGTGAGCGCGATGTCCGTGGCGAGGAGCAGCAGTGACCAGGAGAGGATACCGGCGTCTCGCCCTATACCCGCCGCCGTCTGCGCCGCCCCCATGACCAGCGGCAACGAGAGCGGGGCAACGATGAGCGAGGCCAGGGCGCCCCGGTTGCGCAGCCCCGAGGAGACCTCCCCGGCGAGCGTGGCGAGGGCGGCGAGACCGTATGCGAACAGGACCACGGACATCGCCAGCGCCGGCACCGCAGCCCCGGTCAGCGGTGTGTCGTACAGGGCGAGGATGGCCACGAACAAGACCGCCAGGAACACCGTCAAGAGCACGGTCCCCGATGCCGTCCGGCCGAGGAAGCGGGCCGCCGGGTCGACCCCGGCGAGCGCGTAGAGGTCTCTTCGGGCATCGGTGTCGTTGGCGCTCTGTCTGAGGGCGATCTGCATCCCGAAAAGGAGCCCCAAAGTCCAGAAGACCGCCGGCCCCACCTGTCGGAGGAGGGCGAGGTTCGGCCCCTGGGCCAGCGGCAGGACGAGCAGCGCCGCCACGGCGAAGGGCACGATCACCCGGATGGTCTCGCCGACCCGGCCTTCGACCACCAGGTCGATACGGGCCACCTCCCGAGCCTGTCGCATCGTGCTCATGCAGACACCAACCGACCCGCGGAGATCGAGAGGACCCTGGTGCACCCCTGTAGGTGGGACGGGTCGTGGGACACGGTGACGACCGCCCCTCCGTTCGCCGTCACTCTCGTGGTGATGGCCTCGATGAGTCCGGCCGCGTCGGCGTCCAAACCGGAGGCCGCTTCGTCCAGCAGGAGGAGATCGGGATTCCTCAGGAGCATGTGGGCGATCTCCACACGGCGCTGCATCCCTCGGGAGGCGGCGCGGATCCGGCGTCGGGCGGCCCCGGCGAGCCCGACGATCTCGAGGACCGGCATCACCCGATCACGGTCCAGGCCGCCGAGACGGGCGATGTGGTCCAGGTTCTCGAAGATGGTCAGCTCTGGCACGAGGGCCGGCTCGTGGCCGACGAGGCCGATGCGATGCCGGACGCCAAATGCCCCCGGCGTGGCCAGACGGGCACCCAGGACGTGGCCGGTGCCGCGGTCGGGGCGGATCAGCGTGGCGATCAGACGGAGCAAGGTGGTCTTGCCCGACCCGTTGGGGCCGGAGACCCCGACGACTTCCCCCGGTGCGATGTCGAGGACGACGTCGTCGAGCAGGGCGTTGCCATCGCGGGTGACGCCCACCCTCGCCAGAGCCACAAGGGGTTGCACGGCCGCGAGTCTCACGCCCGGCCCGTCCGTCTGCAAGATCTGGCGGGCTATGCCACCAGACGGCGGATGGGTGTCGCCGGAAGAGCGAGCAAGCCGGTGCAGTCACGGATGCGGGTCGTCGTCCTGTGGAGCCAGCGCCATATGAGGGCTGCTTCCTCGGCGGTCTCCACCGTGAGCGGCACCACCGGGGGCTGGGTGATGGCCGGCGGCGCCCACAGACCGGGGCCCTGATCCGGGCTCCTCGTCTCGACCAGGACGCCGTGGTCGATCACCACGAGGCGACCGGACTCGTCTTCGACCTCGAGCATCCCCGCTCCGGCCAGGGCGTTCCACATTCGGCGGCTTTCCAGCGCCCGGGCCAACGCGTCATGACGGTCCCGGGTCCAGGCCGCCTGCTCGTACCTCTGCTCCGACGAGTAGCGCCGCATGCGGTCGACGAGGGGGCCGAGCAGGAGGTCGGGCTCGGACTCGATGCCACGCACCACCGTGTCGACCACCGAGGCGTACTCCTCGGGCGTCATCGACCCATCGCAAGGGCACCGGGCCACGCCGATCTGACCGCCGGCGCACTTGCCGCTGCGCGAGCCCGGCCGGCCGGAGCATCTCCTGATCGGCACCGCGTCCCAGATCGCCATCACCACCTCGTCTGCGGCCCGCTTCGACCGGAATGGCCCCAGCGTCGCCAGCGCTTCCGGGTCGTGCCTCCTCACCACCGAGAGTCTGGGGAACCTCTCCTTGGTGAGCTTGACGAAGTGGGGGCTCTTGGGCGGCTTGGATCGGCGGTTGTATCGGGGGCGGGTGGCGTGAATCGTCCGGAGCTCGGTGATCTCCGCCTCCAGCGGCGAGTCGCACACCACGAAGTCGATGGCGTCGAGTTCCCGGATGAGGTCGGCGATGCGCCGCCGCGTGTCACCGTAGAAGTACTGGCGGACCCTCGCCCGCAGGTTGTTGGCCTTCCCCACGTAGATGACGTTCCCGTCCCGGTCCTTGAACAGATAGACGCCGGGCCGGCGGGGGAGGTGCTCGGTGAGTCGGATCTTGGAGTAGTGGGCGGAGCCGCGGGCACGGGGGAGGGCGATCAGGTCGTCGAGGTTGGTGACACCGATGGTTCCGGCCCGCTCCAGCAGGCAGTGGAGGACGTGTGCCGTCGCCTTGGCGTCCTCGAGCGCCCGGTGGATGGGGTCTACGGGGCTCCTGAAGTGGGCAGCGAGTGTCCAGAGCCGCAGGTTGCGGACCTCCGAGCCCAGGAGCCTCCGGGCCAGGCCAACCGTGTCCACGGTCTTGTTCGACGGCACCTCGTATCCGAGACGGCGGGCTTCGGCCGAGACGAACGAGAGATCGAACCTGATGTTGTGCCCGACGAGCACGGCGTCACCGATGAACTCGAGGAAGGCGGGGAGCACCGACTCGATCTTTGGCGCCCCGTAGACCATGGCCTGCGTGATCCCGGTGAGGATCGTGATGAACGGCGGGATCGGGCCTCCCGGGTCGACGAGGGTCTGGAAGGTGCCGACCTCCTCACCGCCCTTGTACTTCACGGCCCCGATCTCGGTGATGGAGCAGTCGACGGGGGAGCCGCCGGTGGTCTCGATGTCGAAGACGCAGAAGGTCACGTCGTACAGGGGCGTCGAGAGCTCGTCGAAGCTGGCCTGGTAGGCGACCTCCATGCCGGAGAACATATATCGAACAGGTGTTCGGGGCAAGGACCGAGACCCGGGAGGCATACTGCGAGCGTGGATTTCGAGATCACGTCGGCTGCGAACCCCCGGATGAAGCGTCTGGCCCGTCTGGCGCGGGGAGACCGGGACGAGGGGCTGTTCGCCGTGGAGGGCGAGAGACTGGTCAGAAGGGCCCTCGCCGCCGGTCTCGAGCCGGTCGAGGCATACGGCGACGGGTCGGTGACGGTCGAGGGGCTCCATCCGGTGCTGGTCGCACCCGGGGTGCTCGATCGGGTCTCCTACCGGGAGCGATCCCAGGGCGTCATCGCCATCTTCGAGAGGCGCAGGAGCGATCTCGAAGACATCGTCCCGGGGGAGCCGGCCCTGGTCCTCGTCGGGGAAGGTCTGGAGAAGCCCGGCAACCTGGGGGCCATCCTCCGCACCGGCGACGCCGTGGGCGCCGACGCCGTGATCACGGTCCCGGGGGAGATCGACGTGTTCAACCCGAATGCGATCCGGGCGTCCACGGGTGCCGTGTTCACCGTGCCGGTGGCATCGGGCACGGTGGCGGAGACGCGTATGTGGCTCGGCCGTCACGGCATCGAACTGGTGGCTGCCGACCCGGAGGCGACACGAACGGTCTGGGAGGCAGACCTCACCGGACCGGTGGCGCTGATGGTGGGAGCGGAGGACGTCGGGCTCACCGAGGAGGCTCGAGCCGCCGCCGACGTCCTGGTGTCGATCCCGATGGCCGGCTCGGTCGACTCCCTGAACGCCTCGGTGTCCATGGCGATCCTGGCCTACGAGGCAGTGCGTCAGCGCTCGTAGCCCCCTACCCCCGCCTTCGGCGGCGGTACCTTCCCCCACTTCGTGGGGGACTAATCCTTGGCTCCACCTCCGGCAGGGGCGACCGTGCCTTCCCCCACTTCGTGGGGGACTAATCCTTGGCTCCACCTCCGGCATGGGCGACCGTGCCTCCCCCCACTTCGTGGGGGACTAATCCTTGGCTCCACCTCCGGCATTGGGGGCGGTACCTTCCCCAACCTGCGGTTGGGGAACTGATCCGAGTACGACCCACCGGATTTCTCCCCCATGGAACGGCAGTGGAGTGGGGGAGTACGGCCGAAGGCCGGGAGGGGGCGCGAGCGCAGCGAGCCGCTCAGGGGGACAAACCGGGCCGCTAGGTTGCGGGGAATGGAGTTCTCCGAGGTCCTGGCCCGGCGTCGGATGGTGCGCAACTACACCGACGACCCGGTCGACGATGCAGTGCTCGAGGAGGTCGCCCGGGCGGCCCTTCGAGCGCCCTCGGCCGGCAACTCTCAGGCGCTCGGCGTGGTGTTGGTCACCGACGAGGCGACGCGGAAGGCGATCGCCGACCTCGCCGGGGAGGCCGAGTACGTGGCCTCGGGATTCGACCCGTGGATCTCGAAGGCGCCGGCGCACATCGTGATCTCGGTGAGCGAGGAGGTGTATCACCGTCGCTATCAGGAGCCGGACAAGCTCGGTGAGGACGGTGAGATCGCCTGGCCCGTCCCCTACTGGTGGATCGACGCCGGGGCGGCGATGATGGCCGTGCTGCTGTCCGCGGTGGACCGGGGTCTGGGTGCGGGGTTCCTCGGCGTACATGCCATGCCCGACCTTGCCGCACTCCTCGGTCTCCCGGAGGACCAGAAGCCCATCGGGGTGATCACCGTCGGCCACCCGGCGCCCGATCGACGGTCCGGGAGTCTCGACCGCAAGCCGGCCAGGGCCAACGTGGTCATCCATCGCGATCGTTGGCAGGGCTGAAGCTTCCGACCTTTGATGCCGATGGTGGATACGGTGGGGGATCGATGACAGACTTTCGGGGAGAAATGGAGCGGCCCCCCGAATCCGATCATCTCTCGGTGGTGTGGACCAGGGGGAAGGGGTGTGCGGAGCTCTCCGAGCTCTTGGATGAGGCACCCCAGCGGATCGGTGGGGGGGACCTGACGGCGGAGTGCATCGACCACCGCGCCGACCTCCTCGTCGCCCGCAAGCTCCCGCCCGGCTCGTTCGATCTCGTCAACGTGGCGGTCCCGATCGACTTCCAGCCGGAGAAGGTGACCAGGGTGGTCGCCGCCGTCGGCGGGGGCCCCCACTCGCTGCTCGCGGCCGCCGTCGCCGCCCGTCTGGGCCGGTCACTCGGTGTTCCTGCGGAGATGGTGTCGGCTTCGGTGCCCGACGACGAACGGGCCGCGTCAGCAGTGCTCGCCGAGATCGGCTCGAGCGTTCCCGACATCTCGGGCCGCGTGGTGGAGGTGGAGTCCGTGGAACGACTCCTCGAAGGTCTCGATGAGGGCACCCTCGTGGTCCTGGGCGCCTCGGGTGGCTCCTGGCTGCGCCGGATGCTGTTCGGTCCCGGTGCCAGGCTGCGTCGCACCGCCCAGACCGGAGTGGTCGTGGTGCGGAGCGCTCCCGATCGGGTCTTCCGGTTCATGGGCGAGCCCGTCTACGTGGCTCCCCTTCGTGAGGCGACCGACACCTTGCGCTTCCACGACCAGCGCATCCTGGCCGTCGCCGAGGAGGGCCGCCTGGTCGGGGTGGTCCGGAGAGAGAAGCTGATCGGTGCCGGGTCGACGCCCGTGGGGTCTCTCATGGAGGAGGCCTTGTTCGTCCGCGTCGACGGCACGATCGAAGAGGCCTACGAGTTGGAACCGGACTTCGGGACCGACCCGATCCCGGTCACCGACCACGAGGAGAATCTGGTCGGCGGTTTGTCTCTCCCTGTGGGCTGAGGACGACCAGAATCGGGTCACGATGAAGTTTCGATCGTTCCTCAAAGGACTGCTCTGGACTCTGGTCGCGCTCCTGTTCGTCTTCCACGTCGGCGCCGGCTGGTACTTCTCCGACGTGCTGATCGCCGACGCCTTCGTCCCGGAGCCCGACACCATCGAACTGCCGGAGAGCGCCGGCGACCTCGGTCTCGAGGAGGTCACCTACGAGTCGGATCTCGGCGAGTTCGACGCCTGGTACATCCCCGCTTCCGGGGACGTGTGGGTGATCCACGTCCACGGGAAGGGCGCCACGCCGGCCGAGGCGGAGCCGCTCTTCCAGCCGCTCAAGGACGCCGGGTACCCGCAGCTCTCGATCACCTACCGGAACGACGCAGGCCAGCCGCTCGACCCGAGCGGGCACTACCAGTACGGCGTGACCGAGTGGAACGAGGTGTCCGGGGCCGTCGACTACGCCATGGACAACGGCGCCAGCGGTGTGGTCCTGTACGGGTACTCGACCGGCGGCGCCCACATCATGAGCTTCATGTCCCGGAACATGCTCACCGCCGTTCGCGGCCTGGTGATCGACTCCGGCAACTTCGACATGGGGAACACCGTCGACGCCGAGGCCGCCCGCCGCGACCTGCCGGTGGTCCCGCTGCCGGTCCCTCCGACCCTGTCCTGGGTGGCCAAGTTCATCACCTCGCTCCGGATCGACGTCAACTGGCAGACCATCAACTACATCGACGACGCCGGGTCGCTCCGCACCCCGGTTCTCCTCATCCACGGGACGGACGACGAGACGGTGCCGGTGTCGCAGAGCCGCCGGTTCGCCGAGGCGGCCCCGGACGTTGCCCGGCTGGTCGTCTTCGAGGGCGCCGGCCATGTCGACTCGGTCGAAGTCGACGAGGAGCGCTACCTGTCCGAGGTTCTCGCATTTCTCGCCACGGTGGACTGAGGTCGCCGGGATGAGGAGCCCGGCCGGATGATTCGCCTCGAGTCCGTACGGAAGGTCTTCCCCGGAGCCACCGCTCCGGCCGTGACCTCCCTCAGTCTCGAGATCCCGGAGGGCGAGTTCGTCACCCTGGTCGGTCCCTCGGGGTGCGGGAAGACGACCACCCTGAAGATGATCAACCGGATCATCGAGCCCACCTCCGGGACCATCGAGGTGGGAGGCCAGGACGTGTTGTCGATCGAGCCGCATCTCCTGCGGCGATCGATCGGCTATGTGATCCAGCAGGTCGGCCTCCTCCCGCACCGCACGGTGGAGCAGAACATCGCCACGGTGCCCCGTCTGCTCGGCTGGCCCAGGGATCGGATCGAGGCCCGGGTCGCCGAGCTCGTGGAAATGGTCGGTCTGGAGCACGAGATGCGTGACCGCTACCCGGCGGAGCTGTCGGGCGGGCAGCAACAGCGCGTGGGAGTCGCCCGCGCCCTGGCCGCTGATCCACCCGTGCTCTTGATGGACGAGCCGTTCGGGGCCGTCGATCCCATCGTGCGCGAGCACCTGCAGATGGAGTTCAAGGATCTCTGGCGGCGACTCGGCAAGACCGTGGTCTTCGTAACCCACGACATCGACGAGGCGGTGAGGATGGGGACACGCGTCGCCATCCTCAACATCGGCGGGATCCTCGAGCAGTACGACCGGCCCGAGGAGATCCTGGCCAACCCCGCCAGCGAGTTCGTTGCCCGGTTCCTCGGGGAGGAGCGGGGTCTTCGCCGGCTCGGCCTCCTCCCGGTGTCCAGCGCGACCCTCGAGCGCGGCCCCGTTGTGGACGTCTCGGCCGGGCCATCGGAGGCGCGTGCGGTGATGGATCGGCACGAGGTCGATTGGGTGGGCCTGCTCGACGGCAATCGCCTCCTCGGCTGGGTCCCTGCCTCCGAGATCGGGTCGACCCCTCTCCGTGATCTCGAACCCCGCGAGTTCCTGGTGCGCCTCCGCCCGGACGACTCGCTCCGTCGCGCCCTCGACGCGGTCGTCACCTCGAGAACGAGGGTGGGCGTCGTCGTGGGAGACGAGGGCTATCTCGGCATGCTCGACGTGGAGACGGTCGCCGAGGAGATAACCGAGTGACCATCGACTGGGACTGGATCCGCCGCAACCTCCTCGAGGGAAGCATCTGGCAGGCCACCCAGGAGCACCTGATGCACACCGTGATCGCAGTGGGCGTGGGTCTCATCGTCTCGTTCGCCCTGTCCCTGGCAGTGCTGCGATGGCCCCGGACCTACGCTCCGATCACTTGGGTGACGGGGATCCTGTACACGATCCCGTCCATCGCCCTCTTCACGTTCCTGGTGCCGATATTCGGGCTGACCAGCATCTTCACGGCCCAGGTGGCGCTCGTCTCCTACACGCTCCTGATCCTGATCCGGAACATCGTGGCGGGCATCCGGGGCGTTCCCGATCACGTGGTCGAGGCCTCGCGGGGCATGGGCATGACCGAGCGCCGCATCTTCCTCGACGTTCAACTCCCGCTGGCCCTCCCGGCGATCATCGCCGGCGTCAGGGTTGCCGCGGTCACCACGGTCGGTCTGGTCACCCTCACGGTCATCGTCGGGCAGGGCGGCTACGGGTTGTTCATCCTCCGGGGCATCGGTCGGCGGTTCCTCACGGAGGCTCTGGTGGGGACGCTCCTGGCGGTCCTGATGGCCATCGTGATCGATCGGGGACTGGTGCTTCTCGAGCGTCTCGCCACGCCCTGGGCACAGAGGAGGCGCCCGGCATGATCGACTTCCTTCGCGAGGTGGGGGCCTGGTTCGCCGACCCGGCCAATTGGACGGGCAACCGGGGTCTGCCCGGTCTCCTTTCGGCACATGTGGGGCTCACGCTGGCGTCACTCGCGGTGTCCGCCGTCCTGGCACTGCCGGCTGCGGTCTACCTGGGCCACAAGCGCCGTGGCGGCGCCCTCGTCGTCTCCGTGGTGAACATCGGTCGGGCGGTCCCGACTTTCGGGGTGATGGGTGTGATCTTCCCCCTGACCCTCGCGTTCTCGGCCACCGCGCGGCCGCTCGGCTACTGGGCGACGTTCGTGGCGATGGTCCTGCTGGCGATGCCTCCGATGTTCGTCAATGCGTACACGGGCGTGCGGGATGTCGACCCGGCCCTGGTCGAGGCCGCCCGGGGCATGGGGATGACGGATCGCCAGGTACTCACCGACGTCGAATTGCCCCTGGCCCTCCCGCTGGTGATGGCGGGCATTCGGACCGCCGCCGTCGCAGTGGTGGCCACGGTGACGTTGAGTGCGTGGCTCGGGTACGGAAGCCTGGGGACCTATGTGTTCGTCGGGTTCGCCCAGCGGGATCAGGTCCTGGTGTTCGTCGGTGGCCTGGCGGTGGCGGTCCTGGCGGTGATCACCGAGTTGGGCCTCGGCGGCCTGGAGCGACTCGTCGACCCGCTGCGGGCGATCCGTCGTCGGCGTCGTTGATCTGCGGAATGTGGCGATCCGTGGAACGGTTGTGATTTCGCGGGTCACCTGCGAGGGTGACCCCCGTTCACTATCGGAAGGAGAGACCCATGCGGACGAACCGCAGCCGCGCCATTGGGGCGGGTCTCCTGGCCCTCGTGATGCTCATGGCGGCCTGTGGAGACTCGGGTGATGGCGCAAACGATGGCCCGGAAGTGGTCATCGCGGCCCAGGACTTCGGTGAGAGCGAGATCCTCGCCGAGATCTACAAGGGCGCACTGGAATCGAAGGGATTCACCGCCCGGGTGCAGCGCGTGGGTGGGTTCAGGGATCTGGAGCTCGCTGCCTTCGAATCGGGTGACGTCAACCTCGCCCCGGAGTACGCGGCGTCGATGCTCGAGTACCTCAACGAGGGTGCGGGCGAGGCGACCGGCGACGCGGCGGCGACCACCGACCTCCTCAACGGCTACATCGAGGAGCTCGGGCTCGTCGCCCTGACTCCCTCGGACGCCGTCGACACCAACGCCTTCGTCGTCACGGCGGAGACCTCGGAGTCGCTCGGGATCACCTCGCTCAGCGACCTCGCGGAGAAGGGTGCGGACCTCACTCTCGGCGGCCCCCCCGACTGTGAGACCAACCCGTTCTGCATCCCGGGTCTGCAGAGGGTCTACGGGCTCGACCTGAGCGCCAACTTCACCCCGCTGCAGGCAGGTCTTCCCACGGCCGATGCCCTGGAGCAGGATGCGATCGATGTGGGCATCCTCTTTTCGACGAGCGCGATCATCGCCGACCGCGGTTACGTGCTCCTCGAGGACGATCAGAACATGCTGGCCGCCGACAACGTGGTGCCGGTGCTCACCAACGACCTCCTGGAGGCGTACGGCGACGAGCTTCGTAACCTGCTCGACGAGATCAGCTCGAAGCTGACCACCGCCGACCTGACGGCAATGAACAAGCGCTTCGAGATCGACAACGAAGACGCCGATGCCATCGCCGCCGACTGGCTGGCGGACAACGGCTACTAGGTCCATGGAGCGAGAGACCCCGGGTCGTTTCACCGGCCCGGGGTCTTTTCTGTCACAAGCGCCTCGTAGCTTCTCGGTCGAGGAGGACGGGATCTTCCTCATAGGAGGACGAGATGCTCATCGACTGCGATCACTGTGCACTGCAGGGCACCAGCGCCTGTGACGACTGTGTCGTCACGTTCCTCATCGGCTCGACGCCGGTGGATCTCACCGACAACCAGACCGAGGCAGTGGACAACCTCGCCGCCGAGGGTCTCGTCCCGCGTCTCCGTCTGGTCCCGGTGGAACGCGCCGGTTGAGTCCCCCTTTGTCCCCCTGAGCGTCAGCGAAGGGGGAAGGGACCCGACGGCGCAGCCGGCGGGTAGGGGGCAGTGTCAAACCCGTGCGGAAACCTCGTGCTGAGCGCCTGAAGGTACCGCAGCCCGAGCGAAGCGGAGGCTGGGGTAGGGGGCAAGACATCTCACGTCTCTCCGAGCCTTTACTTTGTGAGTGATGATCAAGGTGTACGCCGTGGCCCTCGTCCTGGGTGTCGTCGCTCTGGTCGGTGTCGTCATCCGCACCACGCTCACCGACAAGGCCCTCGATGAGA
>Ga0209075_1003273_pt1 | contig 13640 bp, 25 predicted proteins | sample Stecom2011_FD_187523 | JGI IMG/M metagenome (GOLD analysis project Ga0209075, IMG submission 187523) | Agricultural soil microbial communities from Utah to study Nitrogen management - Steer compost 2011 (SPAdes) (version 2) | ecosystem: Environmental > Terrestrial > Soil > Agricultural land... | reverse complement strand
TGGATGATTACTTTCTCTCGTAAGCGTAACGAAAAAACAATGGCTCAGCGTTTAGCAAATGAGTTTATTGCTGCTTCTAAAGAAGAGGGTGGTGCATACAAGAAAAAAGAAGATACTTTAAGAATGGCTGAAGCCAATAAAGCATTCTCACATTTCAGATTCTAAAGAGTAAGTTATGGCAAAAAGAGATTTAAAATATACAAGAAACATCGGAATTATGGCGCACGTAGATGCTGGGAAAACCACAACTACGGAGCGAATTCTTTATTATACAGGAATTAGTCATAAGCTTGGTGAAACGCATGATGGTTCTGCCGTTATGGACTGGATGGATCAGGAGCAAGAAAGAGGTATTACAATTACTTCTGCTGCTACAACTGCATCATGGAATTATTTAGACAAAGAGTACAAAATTAATATTATTGATACTCCAGGTCACGTTGATTTTACTGTTGAGGTAGAGCGTTCATTACGTGTTTTGGATGGTGCAGTAGCATTATTCTGTGCAGCATCAGGTGTTGAGCCACAATCTGAAACGGTTTGGAGACAAGCTGATAAGTATGGTGTGCCTAGAATCGGATTCGTAAATAAAATGGACCGTGCAGGTGCTGACTTTTTAGGAACGGTTAAGCAAATTAAAGAAAGATTAGGAGGAACTCCTGTACCGCTTCAATTACCAATTGGTTTCGAAGAGACTTTTAAAGGAGTTGTAGATCTTATTGTAAACAAAGCATTTGTTTGGAATGAGGAAGATTTAGGGATGACTTGGACTGAAATTCCTATTCCTGAAGATATGATTGAGCAAGTTGCTGAATACAGAAACTACCTTATCGAAACTGTAGCTGAATCAGATGATGCTTTGATGGAGAAATTCTTCGAGGATGTTGATTCAATTACTGAAGAAGAAATGATCATTGCGATTAGAAAATCTACAGTAAGTATGGCAATTACGCCAATCATGTGTGGATCAGCTTTCAAAAATAAAGGTGTACAAACACTTTTAGATGCTGTTATGGCATTCTTGCCTTCTCCATTAGATGTTGAAGCAATTGAAGGAACTAATCCTGATACAGGAGAGATTGAGAAAAGAAGACCATCTTTAGATGAGCCAATGTCAGCTTTAGCATTTAAAATTGCTACTGACCCTTTTGTTGGTCGTCTTTGTTTTATTAGAACATATTCTGGACAAATTTCAGCTGGTTCTTATGTATACAATACACGTACATTTAAAAAGGAACGTATTTCACGTTTATTCCAAATGCACTCAAGTAAGCAAAATTCTATTGAATTATTAGAATGTGGTGATATTGGAGCAGCAGTTGGATTTAAAGATATTCGTACTGGAGATACTTTATGTGATGAAAAACATCCTATCGTTTTAGAATCAATGTCGTTCCCAGAACCAGTTATTGGGATTGCAATTGAGCCAAAAACTAAGGCTGATGTTGATAAGCTTTCTATTGGACTAAACAAATTGTCTGAGGAGGATCCAACATTCCAAATTACATCAAACGATGATTCAGGTCAAACAATTATCTCAGGAATGGGAGAATTGCACCTTGAAGTTCTTATTGAGCGTTTGAAACGTGAATTTAAAGTTGAGGTAAACGAAGGTGAACCACAAGTTTCTTACAAAGAACAAATTTCTGTTGAAGTTGAGCATAGAGAGACATATAAAAAGCAATCAGGTGGACGTGGTAAATTTGCGGACATTGTTGTTAAAATTAGTCCTCAAGATGACGAAGAGAAAACAGGTTTAGAATTCATCAATAGCATTAAAGGTGGTAACGTTCCTCGTGAATATATCCCATCTGTTCAAAAAGGTTTTGAAACAGCTATGAAAAATGGTGTTTTAGCTGGATATCCTATGGATTCTCTAAAAGTTGAATTACTTGATGGATCTTTCCACGCAGTCGATTCAGATTCACTATCGTTTGAGGTTGCAGCAAAAATGGCTTATCGTCATGCTGTTCCTAAAACAAAACCACAACTTCTTGAGCCAATTATGAAGCTTGAAGTTGTTACTCCAGAAGAAAACATGGGGGATGTTGTAGCGGATTTAAATAGAAGACGTGGTCAAATGCAAGGGATGGATGATCGTTCAGGAGCAAAAGTTGTTAAAGCAACTGTTCCACTTTCAGAAATGTTTGGATATGTTACTACTTTGAGAACACTTTCATCAGGTCGTGCTAGCTCTACAATGGAGTTTTCACACTACGATGTTTGTCCAAAGAATATTGCAGACGAGGTAGTCGCTAAAATAAAAGGAAATGTCACCGCTTAATATATAAGTAATGAGTCAGAAAATTAGAATAAAATTAAAGTCTTACGATTACAACTTAGTTGATAAATCAGCTGAAAAAATCGTTAAAACAGTAAAAACTACTGGAGCTGTAGTAAGTGGTCCAATTCCACTACCAACACACAAGAGAATTTATACTGTATTGAAATCACCACACGTTAACAAAACAGCGCGTGAGCAGTTTGAACTTTGTTCTTACAAGAGATTGTTAGATATCTATAGTTCGTCTTCAAAAACTGTTGATGCTCTAATGCGTTTAGAGTTACCAAGTGGTGTTGATGTAGAAATTAAAGTTTAATTTAATAAAATAAAGAATGCCAGGAATTATTGGAAGAAAAGTCGGAATGACTAGTGTCTACAGTGTCGAGGGTAAGGCAACACCATGCACAGTGATAGAAGCTGGTCCTTGTGTAGTAACACAAGTTAAAACAAGTGATAGAGATGGTTACGATGCCATACAGCTTGGATTTGGAGAGCGTAAAGAAAAGAACACTCCGAATGCATTGCAAGGTCACTTTAAAAAAGCTAATACAACTCCTAAGAGAGATTTAGTTGAGTTCAATGATTTTGAACAAGACTTGAAAGCTGGGGAAGTTTTAAAAGCTGATTTCTTTAAAGAAGGAGATTATGTTAATATCTCAGGAACTTCTAAAGGTAAAGGTTTTCAAGGTGTTGTAAGGAGACACGGTTTTGGAGGATCTGAAACTTCACATGGTCAACAGAGCATGAGAAGAGCTCCAGGTTCTATCGGAATGGCTTCTACACCAGGTCGTGTTTTCAAAGGAAAAAAAATGGCTGGTCAAATGGGTAACAATAGAGTTACTATTGAAAACTTGGAAGTTTTAAAAGTACTTGCAGATAAGAATATCATAGTAGTTAAAGGTTCCATTCCAGGAGCTAAAGGTTCAACAGTAATAATTCAGAAGTAATGGAAGCAAAAGTATTAGATACAAAAGGGAAAGCTACTTCAGATAAGATCACTCTTTCTGATTCAATTTACGGAATTGAACCTAATGATCACGCAATTTATTTAGATGTAAAACAGTATTTGGCTAACCAACGTCAAGGTACTCACAAATCTAAAGAAAGAGCTGACATCACTGGAAGTACTAGAAAAATTAAAAAACAAAAAGGGACAGGTACAGCGCGTGCTGGTTCTATTAAAAGTCCAATTTTTAGAGGTGGAGGTCGTGCTTTTGGACCACGTCCAAGAAACTACCGTTTCAGTCTTAACATTAAGATGAAAAGAGTAGCAAGACGTTCTGCACTTTCTTTAAAAGCAAGAGAAGAGGCAATCCTTATCCTTGATGGACTTAAATTTGACACACCAAAAACTAAAGAGTTTAAATCAATTTTAACAGCGTTGAAATTGGATAGTGAGAAAGTATTGTTTATCGTAGGTAAAGAAAACGATAACGCATACAAATCAGCAAAAAACATCAAGAATACAAAAGTTGTTTCGGCTGACTCACTTAACACTTACGATGTGTTAAATGCTAAGAAAATTGTAATTGCAAAAGATGCAGTTGAAGTAATTGAAAAGATTTTAAACTAATTGGTGATGAACACAATTATTAAAAAACCTCTTATTACAGAAAAGGCGACTCACGATAGTGAAATGAATAACAGATTCACTTTCGTAGTTGACCATAGAGCGAATAAGATAGAAATTAAAAAAGCCGTCGAGAACATGTATGGCGTATCAGTTGATTCTGTACGCACGATGAATTATGGCGGTGGAAAACCCTCTGTTAAATTTACTAACAAAGGTATCGTTGAAGCACGTAGTAAACGCTATAAGAAAGCTATAGTTACTGTTGCTGAAGGAGAAACGATTGATCTGTTTACTAATGTTTAATTAATTAAAAGAAATGAGTCTTAAAAAATTCAAGCCTACAACTCCAGGGCAAAGACACAAACTCATCAGTGATTATGCTGAAATCACAGCGTCTAAACCAGAGAAGTCTCTTGTTTCTTCTAGAAAGAAATCAGGTGGACGTAATAACTCTGGTCGTATGACAATGCGATACATCGGAGGTGGTCACAAGCAGAAATACCGTGTTATCGATTTCAAAAGAGATAAAGCGGATATTCCTGCAACTGTAAAGACTATTGAGTACGATCCAAATCGTACGGCTAATATTGCTTTACTTTTCTACAAAGATGGTGAGAAGCGCTACATTATTGCGCCAGAAGGTCTAAACGTTGATGACACTGTTATCTCTGGAAAGAATGCAACTCCTAACACAGGAAATGCGATGTATATTGCGGATATTCCATTAGGAACTACTATTCACAATATTGAAATGACACCAGGTAAAGGTGGAGTAATTGCTCGTGGAGCGGGAACTTCAGCTCAACTTATTGCCCGTGAGGGGAAGTATGGTATTTGTAAAATGCCTTCTGGTGAGGTACGTATGATTTTAACTACGTGTCTTGCTACAATTGGTGCTGTATCTAATCATAACCACAGTTTATCAGTTTCTGGTAAAGCTGGACGTTCAAGATGGTTAGGTCGTCGTCCTCGTGTTAGAGGTGTAGTAATGAACCCTGTCGATCACCCAATGGGTGGTGGTGAAGGTCGTCATTCAGGTGGTCACCCACGTTCGCGAAATGGTATTCCTGCTAAAGGATACAAAACGCGTACACCAAAGAAATATTCGGATAAGTTTATCATCGAGAAAAGAAAGAAATAGGATATGAGTAGGTCATTAAAGAAACCACCATTTGTTCACTATAAATTAGTGCAAAGAGTGGAGGCAGCACAGTCCTCAAAGTCTAAAAGCGTAATTAAAACATGGTCTCGTGCCTCTACAATTACTCCTGATTTTGTTGGATTCACAATAGCAGTTCATAACGGGAATAAGTTTATTCCGGTTTATGTAACTGAGAATATGGTAGGGCATAAATTTGGAGAGTTCGCGCCAACGCGTAGCTTCAGAGGACATGCAGGTAATAAAAAAGATAAAAGAAGATAATTTAAACTTCGTATCATGGGTGCTAGAAAAAGATTAAAAGCCGAACAAAGAAAGGAAGAGAACAAGACGATTGCATTTGCATCGCTTAATAACTCTCCTATCGCTCCGAGAAAAATGAGATTAGTTGCTGATCTTATTCGTGGAGTTGAAGTAAATAAGGCGCTAAACATATTGCAACATAATCCAAAGTTTGCTTCAAAGAGCCTCTCAACGTTATTGCGTTCAGCAATTGCTAACTGGGAAGTGAAAAATGAAGACAAAAGCTTGGAGGATGAAGAGTTAATTGTGAAAACTATTGAAGTTTCACAAGCCGGAATGTTGAAGAGAATTCAACCAAGGGCTCAAGGTAGAGCGGCTAGAATTAGAAAACGATCCAACCACGTACGTATTGTAGTGGACGGAGTTAAAAATTAGAAAATGGGACAAAAAACTAATCCAATAGGAAATAGATTAGGTTACATCCATGGTTGGGATTCTAACTGGTATGGAGGATCTAACTATGCGGATAAAATTGTTGAAGACGATAAGATTAGAAAATACTTAAATGCCCGTTTATCTCGTGCTAGTATTTCTAAGATTATTATTGAAAGAACTCTAAAATTGGTTACTGTTACTATTAATACATCACGTCCAGGAGTGATTATTGGTAAGGGTGGTCAAGAAGTAGACAAGCTAAAAGAAGAGTTGAAGAAATTGACGAACAAAGAAATCCAAATTAACATTTTTGAGATCAAACGTCCAGAATTGGATGCTCATCTTGTTGCGGATAACATTGCTCGTCAAATTGAAGCACGTATCTCTTTCCGTAGAGCTATAAAGATGTCTGTAGCTTCTACAATGAGAATGGGTGCTGAAGGAATCAAAGTTAAGATTTCAGGTCGTCTGAACGGGGCAGAAATGGCGCGTGACGAAATGTATAAAGATGGAAGAACTCCATTGCATACATTCAGAGCTGATATTGATTATGCGTTAGCAGAAGCTCACACAACTTACGGCCGTATCGGTATTAAGGTATGGATTTGTAAAGGTGAGATTTTTGGTAAACGCGATCTTTCACCAAACATTGGGCTTGAGTCTCAAAAGAAAAGTGCTGGTCGTCGCGGTGGCGGACCTGGTGCTAAAAGAAAGAAAAAATAAGTCGAACTCTTAAAAAGTACTGAAAGATGTTATCACCAAAGAAAACCAAATTTAGAAAAGCCCAAAAAGGAAGAAACACAGGTATTGCTCATAGAGGAAGTACTGTTGCTTTCGGATCTTTTGGACTAAAAACCTTGGAACCAGCTTGGATTACATCCAGACAAATTGAAGCTTCACGTATAGCCGTTACGAGATACATGAAGAGAGAAGGTAAAGTCTGGATCCGTATTTTTCCTGATAAACCAGTTACGTCTAAACCTGCAGAGGTTCGTATGGGGAAAGGGAAAGGTGCACCAAGCCATTGGGTTGCTGTTGTTAAACCAGGACGAATTTTATTCGAAGCGGATGGTGTTCCTTACGATGTTGCTAAAGAAGCACTTCGTTTGGCAGCTCAAAAGCTTCCGGTAAAATGTAAATTCGTTACGCGTAACGATTATGTAATTCCAGGAAAATAATAAAACAAATGAAACAAGAAGAAATCACTCAATTATCCTTAGAGGATCTTAAAGATCGTCTTGATAACTCAACAGAGAAAATGGGAAAAATAATTTTGACGCATAAAGTGTCTCCATTAGAAAACCCACTTCAAATTAAATCGTTGAGAAAGACAATCGCTAGATTGAATACGGAATTGACCAAAAGAAACAGCCAAGCGTAAGCTGGCAATTTAGAAAATGCCTTGATATGGAAAATCAACATTTAAGAAAAGAAAGAACTGGTGTTGTAACTAGTGATTTGATGGATAAATCTATCGTAATTACAGTTGAAAGAAAAGTAAAACATCAGAAATATGGTAAATTCATAAAAAAATCTACTAAATTTGTAGCCCACGATGAAAAAAATGACTGTAACATAGGAGATACAGTTATGATACGTGAGTGCCGACCTTTGTCTAAGACAAAGAATTGGAGATTAGTAGAAATTTTAGAAAGAGCCAAATAATCATTAAGAAATGATACAACAAGAATCAAGACTTGCAGTAGCCGACAATAGTGGCGCAAAAGAAGTATTGTGCATCCGTGTACTCGGAGGTACAAAACGTCGATACGCTTCTATTGGAGATAAAATAGTGGTTTCTGTCAAGAGCGCAATGCCCTCTGGTAACGTCAAAAAAGGACAAGTAGCCAAGGCTGTGGTAGTAAGAGTGAAAAAAGAAATCCGTCGACCTGATGGATCCTATATTCGCTTCGATGATAATGCTGTGGTTATATTAAACCAAGCAAATGAAATGAGAGGTACTCGTATTTTTGGACCAGTAGCAAGAGAGCTACGTGATAAGAATTACATGAAAATTGTTTCATTAGCACCTGAAGTGCTTTAAAACTAAAAAGTCATGCAAAAGAAATTACACATTAAAGTAGGTGACACCGTTAAAATAATTAGCGGAGTACATCGTGGTCAAGAAGGAAAAGTTCTTTCAATAGACAGAAAAAAGGAACGCGTTATCGTGGAAGGTGCAAACGTTGTAAAACGTCATGCTAAACCAGATGCAGCAAATCCTCAAGGTGGTATAGTGGAGAAAGAGGCGGGTCTTCACATTTCCAACCTCATGCTTGTGCATAACAACGAACCAACGAGAATTGGTCGTAAGTTAAACAAGGATGGAAAGCTAGTTCGATACGCTAAGAAATCAGGAGAAGAAATTAAGTAATGAGTTATACACCAAGACTTAGAAAACAGTACCAAGAGGAAGTAATTCCTGCTTTGCAAAAGCAATTCGGTTTTAAATCTGTTATGCGTGTTCCAAAAATTGAGAAAATTATTTTGTCTCAAGGAATTGGAGAAGCGGTAGCTGATAAGAAAATCATTGATGGTGCTATCGAAGATATTACAGCTATTACAGGACAAAGGCCTATAGCAACAGTTTCAAAGAAAGACGTTTCTAACTTTAAGTTAAGAAAAGGAATGCCTATCGGAACTAAAGTAACACTTCGTGGAGATAATATGTATGAGTTTTTAGACCGTTTGATTTCAATCGCTCTTCCTCGTACTCGTGACTTCAAAGGAGTTCCTGCAAAGGGATTTGATGGACGTGGTAATTTTAATATGGGGGTAAAAGAACATATTATTTTCCCGGAAATCGATATAGATAAAGTAAACAAAATTTTAGGAATGGACATTACTTTTGTTACTTCATCTGAAAGTGACGAAGAAGCTAAAGCATTATTAGATGCTTTTAAATTTCCATTCACAAAAAAACAATAGTATGGCAAAAGAATCAATGAAAGCGCGTGAGCGTAAAAGAGAAGCCTTAGTTGAGAAATATGCTGCAAAGCGTAAAGAGCTTAAAGAAGCTGGAGACTGGGAAGGACTACAAAAACTGCCAGCAAACTCATCAAAAGTGAGGTTACACAACCGTTGTAATTTAACTGGTCGTCCAAGAGGATACATGAGACAATTTGGTCTTTCAAGGGTGACGTTTAGAGAAATGGCGCTTTCTGGTAAAATACCAGGAATTAAAAAAGCAAGTTGGTAATCTATAGTAATTAAAGATATGAACACAGATCCAATAGCAGATTTTTTGACTCGCATAAGAAATGCGAGCAGTGTAAACAAGAAAGTTGTTGAAATTCCATCTTCGAACACGAAGGTAGCAATGGCAAAAATCCTTTTTGAAAAAGGATATATCGCCAACTACAAAGTAGAAGAGGACGACAAACAAGGAGTGATTAAAATTGCACTTAAATATAATCCATCAACGAAGATTCCAGCAATTACAAAATTGGAACGTGTTTCTTCACCAGGATTAAGAAAGTATAGTAATTCAAAAGAGTTACCACGTGTATTAAACGGACTAGGTATCGCTATTATCTCAACATCAAAAGGTTTGATGACAGATAAAGAAGCGAAAGTTCAGAAAGTAGGTGGTGAAGTTCTTTGTTACGTTTATTAATTTATAAAGTAATAATTAGCAATGTCAAGGATAGGTAAATCCCCAATAAGCATCCCGAGTGGAGTAGAAGTTAAAATGGACGGAAACCTCATTTCAGTGAAAGGCGCGAAAGGAACTCTTACGCAAGAGTTTGATCCAGCTATCACAGTTGAAATAGAAGAGGGAGTAATTACATTCAACCGCGCATCGGAATCACCTGATCATCGTGCGAAACACGGTCTATATAGAGCGTTAGTTTCAAACATGATTGAAGGTGTAACGGAAGGGTATAAAAAGGTATTAGAAGTTATAGGAGTAGGTTTTAGAGCTGAAGCACAAGGTCAAGTTTTGACACTTTCAGTTGGACATTCTCACCCTATTGTTTTTGAAATGCCCCAAGAAATTAAGGTATCTGCTGAAACCGCAAAAGGTAAAGCGCCAGTTATCACATTAGAGTCATCTGATAAACAACTGGTAGGACACGTAGCTGCCAAGATTCGTTCCTTCCGTAAACCTGAACCATACAAAGGGAAAGGTATTCGCTTACAAGGTGAGTATGTAAGAAGAAAAGCTGGTAAAGCGGCAGGTAAATAACCTTAATTTAAGTAAAAATGGCATTTAGTAAAGTAGCTAGAAGAGCTAAAATAAAAAAGAGAATCCGTAAGAATTTAACGGGTACGGAGACGCTTCCAAGACTTACTGTGTATAGAAGTAATAAACAAATTTATGCACAAGTAATTAATGATTTGAAAGGAGAAACTTTAGTTTCTGCATCGTCTCAAGGAGTAAAAGAATGTGAAAATCTTCCAAAGATCGAGCAAGCAAAATTTGTTGGTAAATTAATCGCTGAAAAAGCAATTAAAGCCAAAATCGAAGCTGTGAAGTTTGACCGTAATGGTTATTTATATCACGGTAGAGTTAAATCGCTTGCTGACGGAGCAAGGGAAGGTGGATTAAAACTTTAAGAAAATGGCAGCAAAAATTAATAATAGAGTTAAACCAGCAGATTTAGAACTTGTAGATAAGTTAGTTGGAATTAACAGAGTTACAAAAGTAACTAAAGGTGGTCGTACATTTAGTTTTTCTGCAATCGTTGTGGTTGGAAATGAAAACGGAATTGTAGGACAAGGGTTAGGTAAAGCAAATGAAGTAACTGAAGCGATTTCTAAGGGAATTGACGATGCGAAGAAAAACCTAATACGTGTTCCAATTATTAACAATACTGTGCCACACACACAGAAAGGTAAATTTAGTGGAGCAAGAGTTTTACTCAAGCCAGCATCTGAAGGTACAGGAGTTATTGCAGGTGGTGCAATGCGTGCTGTTCTAGAAAGCGCTGGAATACATAATGTTTTGGCTAAATCTCAAGGATCTTCAAATCCTGCAAACGTGGTTAAAGCGACAATTGATGCATTATCTCAAATGAGAGACGCATTGTCTGTAGCTAAACAACGTGGGATTACCATGGATCAAGTGTTTAACGGTTAATATAATTTATAATGGCAAATAAGACAATTAAAATTAAACTTGTAAGAAGTGCTATTAACCGAACACAACGTCAGAAAGACACGGTTAAAGCATTAGGACTACGTAGAATGAATCATATTGTAGAAAAAGAGGCAACTCCTCAAGTTCTAGGTATGGTTGCAAAAGTTCAACATTTAGTTGAAGTAGTTGAGTAAAAATCTAAAAAATTAAAAAGCAATGAGTCTAAATAATTTAAAACCAGCTACGGGTTCTACTCATAGTCACCGTCGTATCGGACGTGGTCAGGGATCTGGCTACGGAGGTACAGCAACACGTGGACATAAAGGAGCGAAGTCTAGATCTGGTTATAGTAAGAAAATTGGTTTCGAAGGTGGGCAAATGCCCCTACAAAGACGTGTTCCTAAATATGGATTTACGAACATCAATAGAGTAGAGTATAAAGCGGTTAATCTTGATGTAATTCAAGCTTTAGTTGACCGTAAAAACCTTACTGAAATCAATCCTGAAGTACTACGTCAAAATGGTCTTTTAGGGAATAGAGAATTAGTTAAAATCCTTGGAAGAGGTGAACTGAAAGCGAAAATTAGCGTTTCTGCCCACAAGTTTTCTGTAACTGCTAAAGCAGATATTGAAGCAAAAGGTGGTGATTGTTCAGAAATCTAATTAAATTTGCAAACTATTTTACCCAGATGAAGAAACTATTTAAGAATATAAGTAATATTTGGAAAGTTGAAGAACTTAGGAAAAGGTTATTAGTAACCTTTTCCCTAATTCTCGTTTTTCGAATCGGATCGTTTATTGTTTTACCAGGAGTTGATAGTTCTAAGCTAGCTACTGATGGAGCAGACCCAGGAACTATTGAAGGTTTACTTGGTTTGTTATCAGGTGGTGGATTCACTAATGCTTCTTTCCTTGCTCTAGGAATTATGCCTTACATTTCTGCATCTATTATTATGCAGTTGATGGGAATGGCTGTTCCTGCTGTACAGAAAATGCAGCAAGAAGGGGAAAGTGGTCAAAAGAGAATCAATAATTACACGCGTATTCTAACAATTATAATCTGTGCTGTTCAAGCTCCAGGTTATCTTTCGTTATATGTCGCTGGTAAGAATGCTATTCCTGAAGCATTTATTAACTCACCTTTGTGGTGGACACAATCTGTTTTAGTTCTAGTTGCCGGTGCAATGTTCGCAGTTTGGTTGGGTGAACGTATCACAGATAAAGGTGTTGGAAATGGTATTTCTTTGTTAATTACAGTTGGTATTATTGCGCGTTTACCACAATCTTTTGTGGCTGAAACTGCACAACATTCATTCTTAATTGTAATTATTGAAGTAATTATCTTTATGCTTATTGTTATGGCAACAGTGCTCATTGTTCAAGGAGTTCGAAAGATCCCAATGAATTATGCGAAACGTGTTGCAGGAGCAAGAGGTGGTGCAGTAGATGCGCAGGGTGCACGTTCGTATTTACCGATTAAAGTAAATGCTTCGGGTGTAATGCCAATTATCTTTGCACAAGCAATCATGACAGTTCCGGTTATGTTCATTGAAAAGAATTTCGGAATTTTTGGATTCTGGTACAATTTAGTGTTGTTTATCTTAATTATCGTATTTACATATTTCTATACGGCGATTATGATCAATCCTAAAAAGATGGCAGATGACATGAAGCGTAATGGTGGTTTCATACCTGGGGTAAGACCTGGTGATGAAACGGCAAACTATATTGATAATTTAGTGTCTAAGATTACTTTACCAGGTTCAGTATTCTTAGCATTGATTGCAATCATACCTGCAATAGCTGTATTGTTTGGAGTAGGTGATGGGTTTGCTTTGTTTTTCGGAGGAACATCATTGTTGATTATGGTTGGAGTTGTTTTAGATACTTTACAACAAATTGAGTCTTACCTTTTAAATCGTCATTACGATGGATTAATGGAAGGGACTAAAATCAGAGGACGTCGTACGCAAGGCGAAATGTCTGGAATGTAATATTAAGTTATAAATGGCTAAACAACAATCGATAGAACAAGACGGTACAATTATAGAATCATTATCTAATGCAATGTTTAGAGTTGAATTGGAAAATGGACATATAATCACCGCGCACATTTCAGGGAAGATGAGAATGTATTACATTAAAATCCTACCTGGTGATCGTGTTAAGGTAGAAATGTCTCCTTATGACTTAACCAAAGGGAGAATAACATTTAGATATAAATAAGAGGACGTTAAAAAGAACGTATTAATAGTAAGTAAAATGAAAGTAAGAGCTTCAGTTAAAAAGCGATCGGAAGATTGTAAAATCGTAAAACGAAAAGGAAGAGTTTACGTTATAAACAAAAAAAATCCAAAGTTTAAACAAAGACAAGGATAAGTTAATTTATAAGTTATGGCGAGAATTGCAGGAATAGATCTACCGAAAAATAAAAGAGGTGTTATTGGTTTAACATATGTCTTCGGAATTGGACGTAGCAGAGCAAAAGAAATTTTAAATGTTAATGGTATCGATGAAAACATCAAAGTTTCTGATTGGAACGATGATCAAATTGGTTTGATTCGTACTACGATTAACGATATTAAAGTTGAAGGTGCACTTCGTTCAGAAGTTCAGTTAAACATTAAACGTTTAATGGATATCGGATGTTATAGAGGAGTAAGACACAGGTCTGGATTACCTCTACGTGGACAACGTACAAAGAACAACTCAAGAACGAGAAAGGGTAGAAGAAAAACTGTTGCAAATAAGAAAAAAGCAACTAAATAATAGTTATTAATATGGCAAAGTCTAATCAAAAGAAGAAGAAAAATGTTAAAGTAGATGCTGTTGGTGAAGCGCATATCCAAGCTACCTTCAACAA
>Ga0209075_1003272_pt1 | contig 13640 bp, 13 predicted proteins | sample Stecom2011_FD_187523 | JGI IMG/M metagenome (GOLD analysis project Ga0209075, IMG submission 187523) | Agricultural soil microbial communities from Utah to study Nitrogen management - Steer compost 2011 (SPAdes) (version 2) | ecosystem: Environmental > Terrestrial > Soil > Agricultural land... | reverse complement strand
TCTAGACTGCGAATGCTAAGCCTATATTATTTAGCCCAAATACACGGCTATCTTGTAGTGGGAACAGGAAATAAAATTGAAGATTTTGGCATAGGATTTTTCACCAAATATGGCGATGGTGGCGTGGATATTAACCCAGTTGCTGATTTGCTAAAAAGCGAAGTCTATAAAATGGCTGAGGACTTAAATATTATTGAAAGCATTCTTAGCGCTGCACCTACCGATGGATTGTTTGGAGATAGCAGAACAGACGAAGACCAGATTGGCGCCACCTATCCAGAATTAGAATGGGCAATGGCACAATATGAACTTGGAAAAAGTCCGAAAGACTTTACTGGCAGACAACATGATGTATTAACTATCTATACTAAAAGACATCTGGCAAACCAACATAAAATGCAAGCTATTCCGAGTTATAAAATTCCTGAAAAATGGATAAGTAAAGTGGAAAAATAAACTAGACTTTATATGCACAAGAGTATAGCATAGGAAACCTTGAATGCGGCTGAAGCCTATTTGAATATTATTTTAAATCCGTTGACTAAAGCCAACGGCAATAGATCTAAAAACAAGATGGTGCTTTATCCCTATCTCGAATATTCTAAAAATATCTTATCTGTATTTCAGTCTATATCACTCGGTCTAGATTGTTTGCAAGTAAAGTTTTAAGTTTTAAATAATCTTTTATCGCTTCCATTTGTTGCTGCTTAGTTTCTGCTTCCACTTCTGTATCTTGAAGTAACTCGGCCATTTCTGCAATCTTTTTGTCTAATAGATTGGCGCGTAAACTCAGGATGGTTTCTTTAACCAATTGCACAATTCCTTTGTCCTTGTCTTTCACAAAAATATCTGCACGTTCCCAATCGTGCAAGTCATAGCGTTCCTCCTCCATTAGTATATCCGATACAATTGCGGTTTCTTCTGCAGCTAATTCCTGTATAAAGTGTTGCGGTTCTAGGGTTCCTTTTTGATTATACTCATTTATTATCTTCTCGTAAAGCACTCTAAAAACAGAATCGGTGAACTCTATCTCGTCGTCGTGTAAGTCCAGATAGATCTTTTTGTAGACTTTGCTTATGTAGGACTCCTTCTTGCTTTCTACACCACCTTCCTCATCATGCACATCATAAATCGCCTCGAAAGTTTCTTCTTTTTCTCCATATAGCAGTAGAATTTCTAAGATTTTTCTCTCTAAAATTTGCTGTACGTTTACCTTCTCTACCGCCTTTGGCTCTTTCTCCACCACTTGCATCGTGGCTTCTCTTTGCGGTCTCCTTTCGCTGCGTCTTTTGTTTGCCTGATTTATTTGTGCAAGGGTACTGAACAAAACCTCTTCGCTGATATCCAAGGTTTTGGCCGTGTCTTGAATATACAATTCTTGCTTTATCAAGTCAGGTATTTTCGCAATGCTCTCTACTACTTCTCGAATGGTTTCGGCTCGTTGTACAGGATTATTTCGCACTTCCTCGGCAAGCATAGAGGCTTTAAAGCTGATAAAGTCCTTGCTGTTTTTGGCAAAGTATTTTTGAATATCTTCCAGGCTATTCTTTTGCGCAAAACTGTCGGGATCCTCTCCTTTTGGAAACGTACAGATTTGAACGTTCATTCCTTGCTCCAGGATAATATCCACCCCACGTATCGCAGCTCGTAAACCAGCATCGTCTCCATCAAAAAGCAAGGTTACATTTTTAGTAAGTCTGCTTATCAAACGAATCTGATCTGGAGTAAGTGCGGTTCCAGAAGAGGATACCACGTTGGTAATGCCACGTTGGTACATTTGAATCACGTCCGTATAGCCTTCTACTAGATAGCAATTATCTTCCTTAGCAATACTTTGCTTTGCGGTGAAAAGGCCATAGAGTATTTTACTTTTATCGTAAATAATACTCTCGGGAGAGTTTAGATATTTCGCGGCTTTTGCCTGATTGGAAAGGATCCTTCCGCCAAAACCTAAGGTTCGGCCACTCATGCTTTTTATAGGAAAAATCACCCTTGCTCGGAATCGATCGAACTGCTTGTTATTTCGAACCACCGTCAAACCTACTTTCTCTAGGTTTTCTAATGTATATCCTTTCTTTATGGCATTCTCTGTAAAAGCCTCCCATTTCTCTGGAGAATATCCTAGCTCAAAAGTCTGCATGGTCTCGGTGGTAAATCCGCGCTCTTTAAAATAAGAGAGACCTATTGCTTTACCTTCTTCGGTACTATGCATGGTGTTCTGAAAGAAAGTTTTGGCAAACTCGTTTATCAAATACAAGCTTTCACGCTCGTTCACTAGCTCTCTGTCTTCGGCAGTCTGCTCTGTTTCCTCTACCTCAATGCCGTATCTTTTCGCTAAATGACGAATCGCTTCCGGATAGGTAAAGTGTTCGTGTTCCATAAGAAACGAAACCGCATTACCACCCTTTCCACTAGAAAAATCCTTCCATATTTGTTTGGCTGGCGATACCATAAAACTAGGCGTGCGCTCGTCGGTAAACGGACTTAGTCCCTTTAAGTTCGAGCCACTTCGTTTTAACTGAATATAATCTCCTATCACCTCCTCTACTCGAGCAGCTTCAAAAACCTTGTCTATGGTGGTACGTGATATCATACTATATTATGGTGGGATTTTATCTTTTAGTGTGGGTAAAAATACGAAAAATAAAGCTTCCTATTTCACTTAAAAAATAGAAAGCCTTACGAATCTAATCAAACTAAAAAACCAATTCAAAATACTCTATACCCGTACGCATCTTTATATTTCTTTTGTTTTTCTACGAGTCTGTACTAAGACGCAAACCTATGGCTATTGTATTCTCTTTATTCAAATTATTTTTAAATAAATCGCTTAAAGCATATCGGACATATAAAGAGACTCCTCCTATTCCTACATAAGCACTAAGTCCATATAATGCCTGATTCATACCGCTCGACATATTTTCTTTGGAACGTTGGCGACTTCCATCTTCTTTAAACTTTAAGATTTGTGTCGTTTTAATATTCATTCCTGCATAGCCTCCAATTCCAAAACTCCAAGAGTCAAAATAGGAGTATACTTTTTTACCATTTTCACGAATGTTTAATTTTGGTTTTCTAAATTCCAAATGCAATGGAACCACTAAGTTTGTCATACGTAGCTTAGACTTTTTAAGATTCACAGTGTGCTCTTCTAAATTCAGCTCTTTGTCCTCCATTACAAAGTATTGATTGTCCGACGGTTTATAACCATCTATTTGCATACTTACTCCATATCTAAAATGCAACGAAGAATTCTCTTTAAAAGCAGTTCGCCAATTATATCCGAATTCAAAAAACCTACTTCCTGCCATTTTATATGGCGTGTCACTCAAACTATGGTTGTCGCCTATCGTATTGCTAAATCCAAATGCTATAAATACACCAGAGGATGTTATGGAAGGATAATAAGTAACTGAATCGGTCTCTTTTATGTTCTCTTCTTTTCCTCCTATTCCAATTACAAGGTTGAGTCTATTCAATGATTCATCATTCCGCTTTAAATACTCTATCGATTCATCTAGGATCAAAGTTCTTGATTTAATATTTTGCGCGTGCTTTTCTGCTAAAATTTTCTTTTCACTTTCAAATTCATGTACAGAAATCTCCTCTTCTTTTAAGCTTTTTTGCAAAGCTTCTATCGCCGTTTTAAGTTTTTCTCTCTCATCTAACTCTACATTTTTTCTAACTTGTCGTAGGCTGTCTATTGCTGGATTTTCTTGCTCGTGAGTAATTCTAATCTGAGCACTCATACTTAAGCTCATAAAAAAGCAAGTAATCACAAAAACGATTTGTATAATTATTCTTTGCATAACTGTGTGGTTTAATGGGTTGTTAGTTGATGAATAGGAATAGAAACCTTAGCAAAATCTAGAATATGCCTGTATAACCCTTCCTGTTAGTTTATTTTCTATTGACGTTTAAACAAGGACTGTACCTCTGCCACTCCAATTTCTATCGCTTTATTTAAAATGCTTTGTAGGGATTTATTGGACTCCAATTCCATCTCCGCTTGATGCAATAATCTTTCTGCTGAATAAGCTAACTGTGTCTCGCCTTGGGCTTCTAATTTGGCTTGCGCCTCTCGCAGCAAATTCATAATATCCTCCTCGCTCATCTCCTCCATAGCCAATGCTACCTGCTCTTGTTGTATAAGGGAATCCAATGTAGCATCGTCTATTGGCTTCAATAATTCTGCAAGTTTTTTATCCAAATCCGAAGCATCTACTTTACCTAAATTTTCTGCAAGTTGTGTATGCTCTTTTTGCTTTGTTGCTTTTTCTTCTTGTGTTTCTTCCGAGACCTGCTCTGCAATTCCTTTTGTATTGCGAGTCGGGTTTTCAACTTCTGTTATGGACGTTTTTTGAGACTTATGTTCTGTGTTTTCAAATTTTTCTACAACCTCACCTACCTCTGCTAAGTCTGTTTTTGGAATAACTTTTTCTGGCGACAAGGCTTCTTTAAGTTCTGTTTTAACCTCAGCTTCTACAATAGTTGCTTTATCTAATGCCGGCGTATGGGTAGAGTAAATATTTATTCCTATCGCCAGCATTATCATTGCCGCTACGGCAGCAACCCAGCCGACAACAATAGGTTTCCTTTTCTTTTCTCTCTTATCTGCTTCGTTCAATGCCTCTTGAAGTTCTTTCAGTGCATTGCTAGAAGGGATAATCTCTCTGTCTTTTAAAGACCGAAACATTTCATCTAACTTTCTATCTTCCATAGCTCGCTCCTTTTTCTTCTGTTTTTATCATTTCTTGTAATGCCTTTCGTGCTTTGTGTAGTTGCGACTTAGAGGTTCCTTCGGTAATAGCTAGTTTCTCTGCAATTTCCTTGTGCGGATACCCCTCTATTGCATAGAGGACGAACACTATCCGATAGCCATCTGGCAACTGATCTATACACCATTGCAAATACTCTTGGTTGTGCTGTTTGTCCAAGGATTTAGCAGTCTGTGTTTTCGCTAGTGTATATTCTAAATTTTCTGGGAAGTCTAATTCTTTGTGAGCCCGAATAAAATCGATTGCTTCTCTTGTCATGATACGGCGCAACCAACCTTCAAAACTTCCTGTATTTTTAAAATTCTTTAAATTCTGAAAAGCTTTAAAAAATCCACGAACCATAACGTCTTCGGCGTGCTGTAAATCTTTGGTGTACCATCTGCATACCGACAGCATCTTTGGCGCAAACATTTGGTATAGCGCTGTTTGAGCGATACGCTCCTTGTTTACTGCCTTGGCAATCAGGGTGTTTATTTCCAAACTGTTATGTAGGGTTCTTATTTTCACCTTTCTTATTATGGTCTCTACTTATATAGACGAGAGGTTTTGCAGAAAGGTTGCCTGAGGGATTATTTTTTTCGGTCGATTACGTAATCTACCATCAGAAGTAAGGAGTTTTTGTATGGAGAATCCGGATAGTCTTTCAGCACTTCTAATGCTTGTTCTTTGTAGTCTAGCATTGCTTTTACTGCATACTCTAGGCCTCCAACTTTTTTCACGTGCGCAATGATTTCTTTTACGCGCTTTTTGTTGGTATTATGATTCTTTACGGAGTTGATAAGCCATTTTCTTTCTTTTGGATCGGCCTGATTTAATGCATAAATCAGCGGAAGTGTCATTTTCTTTTCCTTAATATCAATCCCTGTAGGTTTACCGATGGCTTCGTTTCCGTAATCAAAAAGATCGTCTTTAATTTGGAATGCCATTCCGATAAGCTCACCGAATAAACGCATTCTCTCCACCTCTTCGTCGGAAGCGTGGACAGATTTTGCTCCCATTGCACAGCAAGCAGCGATAAGGGTAGCGGTTTTTTTACGGATGATTTCAAAATATACCTCTTCTGTAATATCCAATCTACGTGCTTTGTCTATTTGCAGTAATTCCCCTTCGCTCATTTCTCGAACAGCAACGGAGATAATTTTCAGCAAATCAAAATCATCGTTATCAATAGATAGTAGAAGTCCTTTGGATAGTAAGTAATCGCCTACAAGCACAGCAATTTTATTTTTCCACAGTGCGTTAATAGAGAAAAAACCACGTCGGCGGTTGCTATCGTCTACTACGTCGTCGTGTACTAATGTAGCGGTATGGATCAATTCTATAACCGATGCGCCGCGATAGGTACGTTCAATGACCTGATTATCTTCCGACGTCATTTTGGCTATCAAGAAAACAAACATTGGGCGCATTTGCTTTCCCTTTCTATTTACTACGTAGTGTGTAATTCTATTTAGAAGCGAAACATGCGTAGACATGGACTCTCGAAACTTTTTCTCGAAGAGTTCCATCTCTTGTTCTATGGGCAACTTAATACGCGAAACTATCTTCATCTTGGAACTAACTTAGTGTTTGTTTGCCAATTGTCCGCAAGCAGCATCAATATCTTCTCCTCTACTTCGCCTTACGGTAACCGAGATATGATTTGCTTCCAATCCGCTTATATACGCATCAATCCACTCAGGACTGGCTTGTCGGAAATTTGGGTCCCCAATGGAATTGTATTCTATAAGGTTCACCTTACATGGGATGTATTGGCAGAATTTCACCAAAGCATCGATTGCCTCCTTGGTATCATTTATTCCGTCCCAAACTATATATTCGTAGGTAACTCTTCGTTGTGTTTTCTCGTACCAATATTCTAGTGCTTCTCGTAAATCATCTAGTGTAAATCGGTTGGCAAAAGGCATTATTTGCTCTCGTATTTCTTGTATGGCACAATGCAGAGAAACGGCTAAGTGGAAGCGCACCTCATCGTCAGCCAATTTCTTTATTAGTTTAGGCACACCAGAAGTGGATAAGGTGATTCGTTTTGGCGACATGTTTAAGCCTTCCTCGGAAGTGATTTTGTCTATTGCCTTAATCACATTCGGATAATTCATCAGCGGTTCGCCCATTCCCATAAATACGATATTGGAAAGTGGCATGTCGTGATACAATCTGCTTTGCTGATCACTTACGACCACCTGATCGTAAATTTCGTCTGGATTTAGGTTTCGCATTCGCTTTAAAGATGCCGTAGCACAAAACTTACAGTCAAGGCTACAACCTACTTGCGACGATACACAAGCTGTTGTGCGTTTGGATGTAGGTATTAAAACCGATTCCACGATATTTCCGTCGTGCAAACGAACAGCATTTTTAATAGTGCCATCCTTACTGCGTTGGGATAAATCTACTGCGATGTGATTGATCACAAAGTTCTCTTCCAATAGCTCTCTTATTTCCAAAGAAATATTGGTCATGTCCGAAAAGTCATGAATTCCCTTATGCCACAACCACTCATATACCTGATTTCCTCGAAAAGCTCTCTGTCCGATTTCTACAAAAAAATCGCGTAACTCCTCTTTTGTCAATGCACGTATATCTCTTTTCTTTTCCGCCATAATAGTTGCAAAATTACCAAATTTTATCTTTACAAAGGTTTTTTATGTCTAGTATATGAAACTCAAAACACAAGCTTCTTTGCATTCAGACTATTCGTTGCTTATTCTTTGTGAATTATTCTAAATAAAAAGCCTCAGACACTATAAGGTACCTGAGGCTATGTATATTTTTATGCTAACTATTAAATAATCAGCATAGCATCTCCATAACTAAAGAAGCGGTACTTTTCTTTGATTGCTTCTTTATAGGCGCGTTTAACAAAATCATGTCCTCCAAAAGCCGATGCCATCATCATTAAGGTAAGCTTTGGTGTATGGAAGTTAGTAATCATTGCATTTGCAATGCTAAAATCGTGTGGAGGGAACAAAAACTCATTGGTCCATCCTTCGTACGGATTTAAAGTTCTACTTGTAGAAACCGAGCTTTCTAATGCACGCATGGCAGTGGTTCCAACAGCACATATACGAGCTTTTCTTTCAATTCCAGCGTTTACAATATCCGCTGTCTCTTGTGAGATTTTCATCTCTTCGGAGTCCATTTTATGTTTGGATAAGTCTTCTACTTCTACTGGAGTAAACGTTCCTAATCCTACGTGTAATGTAACCTCAGGCAAGTGTACGCCTTTAATTTCTAGTCGCTTTAGCAAGTGCTTAGAGAAGTGTAATCCAGCTGCTGGTGCTGCTATTGCCCCTTCATTCTTAGCGAAAATGGTTTGATAACGCTCTGCATCCTCTGGTTCTACTTCACGGTCTATATACTTTGGTAAAGGCGTCTCGCCTAGTTCGTGTAACTTCGCGCGGAACTCTTCGTAAGATCCATCGTATAAAAATCGAAGCGTACGTCCTCTAGAGGTGGTATTGTCGATTACCTCTGCTAGTAAAGATTCATCCTCTCCGAAAAACAGTTTGTTCCCAATACGAATTTTTCTTGCAGGATCTACCATCACATCCCATAAACGGGTTTCTGCATCCAACTCACGTAGTAAAAATACTTCTATCTCTGCGTTTGTCTTTTCTTTCTTACCATGTAAGCGGGCTGGAAAAACCTTCGTGTTGTTAAAGACTAAAATATCGTCCTCGTCAAAGTAATCTATTAAATCTTTAAACATTTTATGTTCAATAGTCTGATCTTTGCGATTCAGTACCATTAAACGTGATTCATCGCGATGCTCCGAAGGGTGTTTTGCTATTAATTCCTCTGGAATCTCAATGTTATAATTAGAAAGTCTCATTCCCATAATTCAAAAACAGTTTTATTTGTGAAGGATGCAAATATACGACTCCAAGATAGGCGTTGTCAAGTATTTAAGGATAATTTGTTTGTCGAGTGTGTTTTTAAGTCATTAATTAGGATCATAAAACACTCCGAATCTTTAAGCCTGTCTAGCATTACAAGCATTCTAACCGCATATACAAATCATAAAAGAAAAGGACGAGAAAATTAACGTTTTTTACACCTTAATTAACTCGACATTAACATGCAGGGAGGTTTACGACCTTTTCCTGACTTTTCTCTCTATGATATTTTTCTTCTATTTAAGACCACAATATAGGCTATTTAGGTGCTATTTTACCTCTTCCAAACTAATTCCTAGCTCTTTCCAAACGCTCCAAAACTCTGGGAAAGATTTCACTACCACTTCTGGATTCTCTATTTGTATTGGAACTTTAATTGCCAAAGGTGCAAAAGCCATCGCCATTCGGTGGTCTTCATAAGTAGCAATACGAATCTCTGGAACGATATCGGATTTTCTAGCGCCTAGGCTTAAGCTTGCTTCCTCTATTCGGATAGTTGCTCCTAACTTTTGCAATTCATTTTTTAGCGCCACCAACCTATCGGTTTCTTTTATCTTCAAGGTATGCAATCCTGTAAGGTGTAAAGAAATGCCGAGTGCAAAAGCAGTTACTGCGAGTGTTTGTGCTAGATCAGGGAAATGGGAACAATCTAGACTTACCGACTTCTTTATCTCCCCGATTTTATACAGTACCAAATCGGTCTTTTCCCAAGTGCTACTGACGCCAAAGTTTGTGAATATACACTGAAGTATATTATCGCCTTGCAAGCTGTCCTTTTGTAAACCTCCAAGTCGCATTTCTTCCATCTCGCTTAAAGCGAAAAAACTATATAGATAGGAGGCAGAACTCCAATCGGATTCTACTTCTATGGTATTTATAATTGATTTGAAAGCTTTATCCACTTGAATTAAGCTTCCTTGTAACGTGGTCCTAATTCCCAAGCGCATTAATAGTTTAAGTGTCATTTGGATATAGGGCATAGAGGTTATTTCGCCACGAAGCTTTAGTTGCAAGCCATTTGGAAGAAAAGGGGCAACAAGCAACAGTGCCGTAACGTATTGGCTACTCATAGAAGCATCTACCGCTACGGATTCCGTTTCTATTTGTTTTCCAATTATTTTTAATGGCGGATAGCCTACTTTTTCTAAATATCGGATTTCCGCGCCCATGCTCTGTAGGGATTCTACTAAAGGTGCAATTGGCCTTTGGTGCATTCGTTCGCTTCCTCTCAGCTCTGTGATTTTCCCTTCTTGGATAGCATAGTAAGCTGTCAAGAATCGCATAGCGGTTCCTGCATGCCCTATATCTACCACCTCAGTATCCTTATCTAATGCTTCTTTTAAAACTTGCGTATCTACACTGTCGGAAAGATTAGTGATGCTAAACCCTCCTAATAATTTTTGCAAGACCAAGAGCCTATTGGATTCGCTTTTGGAGCCTCGTATCTGTACTCGTTGGCTTGCTGGAATAGTATTTACAGAGAGTCTATATCTCATTTATTCTGATCTTGTTCTTTTAAGAATCGCCAAAACTTAGCATAAGTAGAAGATATACCTGCTACTGCTCCTGCCACAAAAAACACCCAAGCTCTGCCTACTCCAAATGCTTCTTGTATAAACTCTTTGGAGAAACCACTAAGCAACCATTGTAAGAGAATTAATATCAATCCATAAATCACGCTTAAATAAATAGCAGATTTCCAAAATCCTGGATAGGTTATAATACGTTTAAACATGTTATTTTAATTTAGGATTGTTATGATGCCTATCGTGATCGCGATCGGTTTTGATATCTAATTTTTTATGGAAGGACTCCTCTAAATCCACACCTGTTTGGTTGGCCAAGCATAACACAACAAATAAAACATCGGCTAACTCCTCGCCCAAGTCCTTATTCTTATCGCTTTCCTTTTCACTTTGCTCACCATATCTACGTGCTATAATACGTGCCACTTCGCCCACCTCTTCCGTAAGCTGCGCCATATTCGTAAGTTCGTTAAAATAGCGAACGCCATGGGCCTTAATCCAATCGTCTACTTGTCTTTGTGCATTCTTTATATCCATTACTAAGTTTTTATTCTTTGTTTTTTGAATCTATTATTATTGTCACTGGTCCATCGTTTATCAAAGATACTTGCATCATCGCTCCAAATTCTCCTGTTGGTACTGGTTTACCGATTTCTTTTTCCAAGGCCTTCACAAATTTTTTATACATCGGCTCGGCAGTTTCGGGCTTCGCCGCTTTTATATACGAAGGTCTATTTCCTTTCTTTGTGCTTGCATGTAAAGTAAACTGACTTACTACCAAGGCTTGCTTTCCGGTATCCAACAAGGATAAATTCATCACGCCATCGGTATCGTCAAAAATACGGATCCTACTAATTTTCCGAACTAACCAATCCATGTCCTCTTCTGTATCGGCTTCTTCGATTCCTAACAAAACTAGGATGCCACTTTCTATTTCGCCGACAACTACGTCCGCTATTTTTACATTCGCACTTTGTACTCTTTGTATTACTACTCGCATATTTACTCTTTAAAGGCGTCTTTTCTGTAGGTATCTTCGTCTCCTTCTAGCAACTGCACATAACTATTGTATCGCGACCAAAACAAGGTTCCTTCTTCTAGCGCATCTTTTACAGCACATTTCGGTTCATTTAAGTGCAAACAGTTATGGAATCTACAATTTTGCTTTATGGCAAAGAACTCCGGAAAGTAATCTCCTATTTCTTGTCGTTCCATTTCTACCACGCCAAACCCACGAATTCCAGGCGTATCGATAATCTGCGCGCCAAAATCTAAATCGTACATCTCTGCAAAAGTAGTGGTATGCTGTCCTTGGTTGTGAATAGTGGAAATATTGGAGGTTTTTAAATCCAAACCAGGTTGTAAAGCATTGACCAAAGTAGATTTCCCTACTCCGCTATGTCCAGAGAACAGACTGGTTTTATTAAGCATTAGCTCCTTTACCTTATCGATATTCTTTCCGGTCGTAGCCGATATCTCAATGCAAGTATATCCAATTTCAGTATACATCCCAGAAAGATACCGCACCTCATCTAGTTGCTCTTCGTTATAGGAGTCTATTTTATTAAATAGCAAAATGGTTTTTATCCTATAGGCTTCTGCCGTTACCAAGAATCTATCGATAAATGCTGGCGTAGTAACGGGTCCCGCAACCGTAACCAACAAAAAAGCAAGATCTATGTTCGATGCTATAATATGTTTTTGATGTGAAAGATTCACCGATTTACGAACGATATAATTATCACGATCTTCAATCCCCACAATCACTGCTTGTACTTTTTCGTTCCCCTCTTGCTTTTTCAAAATCACCTTATCGCCAACCGCAACGGGGTTAGTGCTTTGAATACCTTCTATACGGAATCTACCACGTATTCTGGCTTTATACATCTCTCCATCGTCACCTTTTACCAAGTACCAACTTCCAGTAGATTTATATACTACTCCTTTCATACTTATTTATTGATTATTTTATTCTGATGATTTATAGATTCTTGATGAATCGCTTTATACAACCTCAAAATAAAAGTTTCGCTCATATCGGCTTCCTCTCCCAATTCCAACATACGTGCCAACACTTCATTCCATCGCTCTGCTTGTAGAATGGACACATTATTTTCTTTTTTCCACACCCCTATATCCTCTGCAATTTTCATTCTCTTTCCGAGTAAAGCGATTATTTCGTCGTCTACAATATCGATTTTGGTTCTTAGTTTATTCAGTTGGTCCGCAGATGGCTGTTCTCCAATTTTTGCTTTGCGTATTCTAAGATTACTTACCAACTCTTGCAATCGCTCTGGCGTGATTTGTTGGTCTGCATCGCTCCATGCTTTATCTGGATTCGGATGGGTTTCTATCATCATTCCATCGTAATTCAAATCTAATGCTTTCTGACATAGATACGCTATCCTTTCTCTGTTTCCTGCTATATGCGATGGATCTATCAACATAGGCACTTCAGGGAAATTATTTTTAAAATCTATAGGAATCTGCCATTCTGGATTGTTGCGATATTGGGTTTTCTCATAAGAGGAAAAGCCTCTATGAATAACGCCTAGTTTCATGATGTTCTGTCCATATAACCGTTCCAAGGCTCCTTCCCATAAGGCTAAGTCAGGGTTTATTGGATTTTTAACCAAGACTATTTTATCGATTCCCTTCATTGCCTGTGCAATTTCTTGTACTACAAATGGCGAAACGGTAGTTCGTGCTCCTATCCAAAGCACATCTACATCGTGTTTCAATGCTAGTTCCACATGATAGGGATTGGCCACTTCGGTAGCGGTAAGCATGCCTGTTTCTTCTTTGGCACGTTGCAACCATTTTAAGCCAATAGCGCCTACTCCTTCAAAATTTCCTGGACGAGTGCGTGGCTTCCATATTCCAGCACGCAAGATAGTTGCGGTGGTATCTTTTAGCTTATGTGCTATTTCCAACACTTGTTCTTCGGTCTCCGCACTACACGGACCTGCAATCAATAATGGATGTGACAGCCCAAGTTCGGTAAGCCAATTTTCTTTTACTTTATTATTTTGCATAACTTAAAACAAAACCATTTTTATGGATGTTATTGGTCCTTGCGAAATTACTGAATTATTTTGCTACAGTAGAAAGATAAAGAAAGCAGTTCTACATAAAGTTATGTTATACGTGGAAGTTTCACGAAACAATCAATATGAGTAAAAGTTATTATGCAGAGTTCCGCTAAGAAGACGCCAAGCTACGCAGAGAAAATTTTTGCGGACCATTGCTCCTTTGCGAAACCTTTAGATTAGCAAAGTATAAATTAGACTATAAAACAAATAAGATTTGCAATAATAGAGTTTCATTTTTTTATTGATAACCTTAACTTGTTAACAACAATAAAAAAAGAATGGGGTGAACTTTTTTGCGTACAAGTCCTTTATGACTAAGCAGAGTATTAGTCCCCATTCTTTATT
>Ga0209075_1003270_pt1 | contig 13642 bp, 14 predicted proteins | sample Stecom2011_FD_187523 | JGI IMG/M metagenome (GOLD analysis project Ga0209075, IMG submission 187523) | Agricultural soil microbial communities from Utah to study Nitrogen management - Steer compost 2011 (SPAdes) (version 2) | ecosystem: Environmental > Terrestrial > Soil > Agricultural land... | reverse complement strand
GCCTGAAGCAGCGGTGCTGCTGGGTGGGCCAATGCCTGCCACCCGCGACGAAATGCTGGCTATGGCGCCCAGCCTGGCAGCCCTGGGGGCCGGCAGCGTCCTGCTTAAAGGTGGCCATTTGACCACCACCAGCTGTCCCGACCTGCTGATAGAAGACAGTCACACAAGCTGGATCGAGGGCACCCGGGTCAATACCTCAAATTTGCATGGCACCGGCTGCACACTTTCTTCGGCCATCACCGCGCATCTCGCCCGGGGCGATACCCCGATTAACGCCATTACCGCCGCCAAGCACTGGCTGGAGACCGCTCTGGAAAAGAGCCGCCAGCTGGATGTGGGACACGGCCAGGGGCCGGTGCATCATTTTCATCGCTGGTGGTAATCAAACATCACTTGCAGCTTGGCCATGCGCCACCCATGCTAAGGCGGCACTGCACAATTGATTGCATAAGCGAGTCTTGATGAGCCTGTCCTGTCGGCCCATGCATAATGGAGAGACGCCATGACGCCAACGCTGCTGTTTGCCTGCGACCTCTCGGCAGAGAATCGTGCCGCCTTTGCCCGCGCCGTACGCCTAGCGAATGCAAGTGGTGTGCGCCTCGACGCCATTCATGTTCTCGACCCCTACCTGCCGCACCAGGTACTGCATGATCTGGAAGAGGCGGTAATCGCTGACATGCAGAGCATGCTGACGGACGTGCGTGAAGACTACGCCCTGCCCGAACCCCAGGTATTGCTGCAGACGGTGACCGGTGCGCCTTATGCTGAAATCATTCGTGCGGCACATGATCGCGCAGCGGACCTCATCGTGCTGGGTGCCCATCGCAAACGCGGCCAACCCGATCTGGTTCTCGGCACCACCCTGGTTCGTGTCATGCGCAGTGCCCCCTGCCCCGTGCTAACCGTCATACGGCCGGCCAATCAGGACTGGCAGGAGATCCTGGTCCCCATCGACTTTTCGCTGGCCAGTCGCAATACCCTGCGCGAAGTGTTGCGGCGCTTTCCCGACGCCCGCCTGACCCTGCTGCATGCCTGGGATATCCCGGGTGAACGTGAGCTGGGTTCTGACAGTGACTACGCCCGTTGGCGCGACCATGAAGTGGAGCGTCTGCGTCGCCAGCTGGAACGCGAGACTGATCAGCTGATGACCGAGTTCGATAGCGTGCCGGAGGTGGAGCTCGTGCTTGAGCAAGGCGATACGCTGGAGGTGCTATTGACCCGCCTGCGCCGCCAGCCGCCCGACCTGCTGGCTCTGAGCAGCCGGGGTCAGCTGGGGCGGCCAAGCCCGATCACCGAAGCCCTGCTCGCCGAGCCGCATTGCGACATCATGCTGTGTCGCGCCTGGTGAACCCTCCGCACGCTGCCGAGGAGGCGTGATACCCTTGCGGTATCCTCTTGGCCAGAAAGGAAAGTTCACCGTATGAAGGCTCTTATACAGCGTGTACGCCGCGCCAGTGTTAGCGTGGATGAGCGCAGAATCGGTGCCATTGAGCATGGCTTGCTGGCGTTGGTGGGCGTGGAAAAAAGTGACGACGAAGCCGCCGCCGAGCGGTTACTGCACAAGCTGCTGCATTACCGGGTATTCAGTGATGCCGACGACAAGATGAACCTCAACCTGCAACAGGTCGACGGCGGGCTCTTGCTGGTATCACAGTTCACCCTGGCCGCCGACACCCGCAAGGGGTTACGTCCCAGCTTCTCCAGTGCCGCACCGCCAGCCGAAGGCGACCGGCTCTACCACTACCTGCTTGAACGTGCCCGGGTCGCCTGGCCCAAGGTCGCCAGCGGCGAGTTTGCCGCCAACATGCAGGTCGAACTGATTAATGACGGGCCGGTGACGTTCCTGCTGGAGAGTTAAGCTCCGTCTCCATCTCTTCCAGTGCTTCTTCAGCAGCCAGCCATTCGGCCTCAAGCGCTTCAAGACGCACCTTGAGCTCACCCTGGCGGGCCAAACGCTCGGTGAGCTCGCTCTTGCGTGCCGGGTCGGTGTAGAGTTCGGCTTCGGCCAGTGCCGCTTCCACGCTTTCAAGCTCGCCCTGGGTCTTTTCCATGGCCTGCTCGGCACGGTCGCGGCTTTTCTTCAGGGGCCGCAACTTCTCGCGCAACTCGGCAGCCGCACGTCGTGCCGCACGGCGATCCTCTTTGGGCTCAGCACCCTGCGCCTGACGTTCGTTTTTCTCGGCTCGCGCCTCACGGCGTTCGCTATCGAGCCGCGCCCTGAGCCAGGCATGATAATCCTCCAGATCGCCATCGAAAGGCTCGACGCGGTGGTCCGCCACCTTCCAGAACTCATCCACAGTGGCGCGCAACAGGTGGCGGTCATGCGACACGATAATGACCGTGCCATCGAAACTCGCCAAGGCTTCGGTGAGCGCCTCACGCATTTCCAGATCAAGGTGGTTGGTAGGCTCGTCAAGCAACAGTAGGTTGGGTTTTTGCCAGGCCACCAGCGCCAGTGCCAGGCGCGCCTTCTCGCCTCCGGAAAAGCGCCCCACTTCACCAAAGGCATCATCCCCTTGAAAGCCGAAGCCACCGAGAAAGTTGCGAATCTCCTGGTCGCTGGCAGTGGGGGAAAGCCGCTGTACATGAATAAACGGCGTCACTGCGGTATCAAGCCCTTCCAGCTGATGCTGGGCAAAGTAGCCGATAGCCAGATGTTCCCCGGGGATACGCTGACCTGCCAGCAGCGGTAGCTCACCGGTCAAGGATTTGATCAGGGTCGATTTACCGGCGCCATTGGGTCCGAGCAGCCCGATCCGCTGGCCCGGCAGAAGCGTCAGCTTTACGTTATCGAGTTGAGTGCTTTCTTCTTCGGCATTGGCTCCGCGGTAACCCAGACGAGCCTCGTCCAGCACCAATAATGGATGCGAGCTCTTGTCCGCTGCCGGAATGGTGAAGTGGAAGGGTGAGTCGGCATAAGCCACCGCAATGTCACCCATGCGCTCAAGCATTTTCAGACGACTCTGCGCCTGGCGTGCCTTGGTGGCCTTGGCCCGGAAACGCGCCACGAAGCGCTCAATCTCTTCACGCCGCGCCTGTTGCTTGGCTGCTTCGGCCTGCTGCAACGCAAGCTTTTCCGCCCGGGTACGCTCGAAAGTGGAGTAATTCCCCCGGTAAAGCACCAGCCGTCGGTTATCGAAATGCACGATGTGGTCACATACCGCATCTAGAAAATCCCGGTCGTGCGAAATCAGCAGCAAGGTACCGGAGTAGCGCGCCAGCCACTGCTCCAGCCACAGCAGCGCATCAAGGTCGAGGTGGTTGGTGGGCTCATCAAGCAACAGCACATCGGAGGGCATGAACAGGGTACGCGCCAGATTGACGCGCATCCGCCAGCCGCCGGAGAAGTCAGCCAAGGGCCGCATGAGGTCCGCCTGACGAAAACCGAGGCCCACCAGCAGTTGAGCCGCCCGCGCCTGCGCACTGTAGCCATCCAACGCCTCGATGGCGCCATGCAGCTCGGCCTCACGGTGGGCATTGCCTTGCTGCCGGGCCTCGCTCAGGGCACGCTCGGTGGCACGCAATGCATGATCCCCATCCAGCACATAGTCGACGATGGCCTGATCCAGAGCGCCGACTTCCTGGGCCATATGCGCAATACGCTGCCCACCGCTCATCTCGATCTCGCCACGGTCGGGTGCCAGAGTACCCAGCAGCATTCCGAACAGGCTGGACTTGCCCGCGCCGTTAGCGCCGACGATACCGGCCTTGTGACCGGCATGCAGGGTTAGCTCGGCGTCTTCGAGCAGGGTTTGGGTGCCGCGTTGCAGGGCAACCTGGCGCAATGCAATCATGCAGGCTCCAACTGACAAAACTGGATGGCGTCACCGCCACTGTCGGCGATGTACATAATGATGAGTGACAATTCTAACGCAACAACCGAGGCTCTGCGGGACCGTCTGAAGTCGCTTTCCCTATGGGACTTCGCGCTGGACTTCTACTGCCGCCCCGGGGTGGAGCCAGCCTGCTTGTTGTTGCAGGACGAAGCGAATATCGATGTGTGTGAGCTGCTGTGGCACTGCTGGCTTTACCAGCATGGTCTGCAACTGGTCCGGGAACCACCCGGACTCGCTGATGTGCACCTCTGGCAGCAACGTACGACAGTCCCCCTGCGCCGGCTGCGTCGAGAACTGAAACCCGCTGCCCTGCACAGTGCCGGTATTGCCGACGTTCGTCGTTATATTCAGCAAGCCGAACTGGCTGCCGAACGCGAAGCGCTGGATCGGTTACAACAACTTGTCGAGCCAGTCAGCTTCCTGACTCCTCTATCCACTGCCACAGCTAATCTCAAAAACTCTCTGGCAAGACGCTGGAAATTACAGAAAAAAACACATCTTTCGGCGCTTCAAACCCTCGAATGCCTGCTTGACCCTCCTCAACCGCCACGCTAGCCTGAAAAAAGACGTAGCCTTTTGTGGTCATGGCAAGCTTGTTGATACATTTGATTACGCTAAAAATTCGCATGGAGAATATAATAATGAAGGCAACCAAACTGTTGACCACCGCCAGCCTTGGCGCACTGCTATTTGGCATGTCGGCGGCGGCCTATTCTGCCAACTGGCGGTATGCGCATGAAGAGTTCGAGGGTGATGTCCAGGACGTGTTTGCGGTCGCCTTCAAGGAGCATGTCGAGGCAAACTCCGATCATACCGTTCAGATTTACCGCTTCGGCGAGCTGGGTGAATCCGATGACATCATGGAGCAAACCCAGGCCGGTATTCTGCAGTTCGTCAACCAGTCACCCGGTTTCACTGGTGCCCTGATTCCCGAAGCCCAGATCTTCTTTGTTCCCTACCTGCTGCCCACCGATGAAGAGACTGTCATCCAGTTCTTCAACAACAGCACCGCCATCAATGAGACCTTCCCTGAACTGTATGCCGAACAGGGCCTGGAACTGCTCAAGATGTATCCGGAAGGCGAAATGATCGTCACCCTGGATGAGCCGTTCACCTCACCGGAAGATCTGCGCGGCAAGAATATCCGCACCATGACCAACCCTCTGCTCTCCGAGACCTATCGTGCCTTTGGCGCCACACCGACGCCGCTGCCGTGGGGCGAGGTGTATGGCGGCCTGCAGACCGGAATTCTCCAAGGCCAGGAAAACCCGATTTTCTGGATCGAATCCGGTGGTCTCTACGAGGTCTCCCCGAACCTGGTCTATACCGGCCATGGCTGGTTCACTACCGCCATGATGGCCAACAAGGATTTCTTCGACGGCCTGTCGGAAGAGGATCAGCAGCTGGTCCGTGAAGCCAGCGAGCATGCCTACGAGGTGATCATCGAGCATATCTCCGGCCTGGCCGAGGAGTCCCTGAACAAGATTCAGGAAGCCTCCAGTGAAGTCACCGTCACCCGCCTCAACGAGGAGCAGATTGAAGCTTTCCGTGAGCGGGCGCCGCAGGTCGAAGAGCGCTTCATCGAGATGACCGGTGAGCGCGGCTCTGAGCTGCTGGATCAGTTCAAGGCCGACCTGGAAGCGGTCTCCGGCGAATAAACTCAGGAGCTGAGCAAATACACTCAGTGTAGGGGCAGCCGGACGGCTGCCCCTCGTGTTTTTTCCCCGGCCAAACAGCGTTGAAACCCAAAGCGCAACTCAAGGCTTGGGTTACATACCCTGATGGCTGAGACAACATGTTTCACCGTGACAGGAAGACCAGGAGACTGGACAAATGACAGAAGAAAATTCGGAAAAAGACTATCGCTCCACCCTTCCTGGCCCGCTTGGCATTATTGATACCTGGATCAGCCGCGGCGAATCGGTCATTCTCGCGTTGGGTGTGATTCTGATGGCCGTGAATACTGTCGCTAACGTCATCAGCCGCTTCGTTTTCGGCGAGAGTCTGCACTTCTCCGAAGAGATCAACCGTATTCTGATCGTCATGATCACCTTTGCCGGCATCGGCTATGCTGCCCGCCATGGCCGCCATATTCGCATGTCCGCCTTCTACGACATGCTGCCCACAGGTGGCCGGCGCTGGCTGATGATAGGCATCTGCCTGTTCACGGCAATAGTGATGTTTGTGCTCTGTTACTACTCGATCGGCTATATCCAGACCCTTTACGGTCGTGGCCGTGTGCTGCCCTCACTGAGTATCCCGGTCTGGTTGATCTACGTCTGGGTTCCAGTCGGCTTCGCTATCACCGGCATTCAGTACCTGCTCACCGCGATCAAGAACCTCACTTCCCATGATGTCTATCTGTCAACCCATGTCATTGACAGCTATACCGATACCGAGACGGAAGTCTGACGCCGGCACGAGGAACCAGCATGACAACTATCATAATTTCCATCATGATCGTGCTCCTGTTATTGGGGTTCCCGATGATGATTCCGCTGGTCACAGCGGCTTTTGTCGGCTTTTACATGACCTTTGGTGGCCTGGGGCAAATGGAGACCCTCATCCAGCAGATGATGGGCGGGATCCGGCCCACGGCATTGATCGCCGTGCCGATGTTCATTCTGGCAGCCGACATCATGACTCGAGGACAGTCCGCCGGACGTCTGATCGATATGGTCATGAGCTTCGTCGGTCATATCAAGGGTGGGTTGGCAGTCAGTACAGCCACCTCTTGCACCCTGTTCGGTGCAGTTTCCGGCTCGACGCAAGCGACAGTCGTTGCCGTAGGTGGCCCCTTGCGTCCTCGCATGCTCAAGGCCGGTTATAAAGACTCTTTCACTCTGGCGCTGATCATCAACTCCAGTGATATTGCCTTTCTGATTCCCCCCAGCATCGGCATGATCATCTACGGCATCGTCTCAGGCACTTCGATCAGCGAGCTCTTTATTGCCGGCATTGGCCCTGGCTTGTTGATATTGGCGATGTTCTCGATGTATTGCGTGGGTTACGCCATCGTCAATAACGTACCTACGGAGCCCAAGGCGACATGGCGGCAGCGCCTCACCACGATGCAAAAGGCGCTATGGCCTCTCGGCTTCCCCGTATTGATTGTCGGGGGTATCTATGGAGGTATTTTCAGCCCCACAGAAGCGGCGGCCGCCTGCGTCTTCTACGCCATACTGCTGGAATTTCTTATCTTCCGCTCACTGAAGATGCAGGACATCTACGCCATCGCCAAATCTACCGGCCTGATCACAGCCGTAGTTTTCATCTTGGTGGCAGTCGGCAACGGCTTTGCCTGGATCATCTCTTTTGCCCAGGTTCCACAAACGTTACTGGCACTCTTCGGGATCAATGAAGCAGGCCCTGTTGGGGTGTTGGCAGCCATTTCGGTGGCCTTCTTCGTTGCCTGCATGTTTGTTGACCCTATCGTGGTAATCCTGGTGCTTACGCCCATCTTCGCTCCGGCTATCGCTGCCTCGGGCCTGGATCCGGTACTGGTTGGCGTATTGATCACCTTGCAAGTCGCGATTGGCTCGGCGACTCCTCCTTTCGGCTGCGATATCTTTACGGCCATTGCCATTTTCAAGCGACCCTATTGGGAGGTTATTCGTGGCACGCCACCTTTTATCTTCATGCTGATTCTGTCGGCGGTGTTGATTATCGCGTTCCCGCAAATCGCCCTGTTCCTGCGCGATCTGGCTTTCCGCTAGTACCGGCCATGCCGAGGAGTTCTCAAGATGTTCAATCGCATACTGACACCAGTGGATGGTTCCAAAGGTGCCCTGAAGGCGCTGGAAAAGGCGGTAAGCCTCCAGCGCCTGACCGGGGCAGAACTCTACATCCTCTGCGTGTTCAAGCATCATAGTTTGCTGGAGGCCTCACTCTCCATGGTGCGTCCCGCCAAGCTCGACATCCCCGATGACGCACTCAAGGAGTACGCCACCGAAGTCGCCGTGCATGCGAAGAGCGAGGCTGTCGAGCTGGGGGCCGACCCGGCCAAACTGCGCGCATTTGTCAAGGGCGGGCGCCCCTCACGGACCATAGCGCGCTTCGCCCGCAAGCGGGATTGCGACCTGATCGTGATTGGCGCTCAAGGAACCAATGGCGAAAAGAGCCTGCTGCTGGGTAGTGTCGCCCAGCGGGTGGCAGGTTCTGCGCACTGCCCCACCTTGGTGGTTTAAATTGTCACCATGACGGCGAATCGAGTGCGGAACCAAGCCTGCCTTGATAGAGTCCGATGACTGTTACCATTTGCACTCGGTTTCTACACCCGATCATAGGACTCTGCATGAAAACTTTGCTCTCTTCCGCCTCCCTGGCAGCGCTCCTGGCCGCCGCACCATTCGCTTTGGCTGCCCCGGAGACAAAGGACGAGCGTCTGAGTTACAGCCTGGGTATTGCCTACGGGCAAAGTATCGCCCAGGAGTATCCCGAACTCGATGTCGACGTCTTTACCACCGCTGTTCGTGACATTATAGAAGACAATGATCCGGCGATGAGCGCCGACGAAATGGCAGCCACACTGACTGAATTCCAGCAAGAAGCCATCGCTGCGCGCCAGGCTGAAGCCGAAGAGCTGGCACAGAGCAATCTGGCCGAAGGCCAGGCCTTTCTTGATAGCAACGCCGAGCGCGATGAGGTCACCGTCACCGAATCAGGACTGCAATACGAAGTACTGGAAAGCGGCGATGGAGCAAGCCCCGGGCCGACTGCCCATGTGGAGGTACACTACGAAGGCACCCTGCTGGATGGCACCGTTTTCGATAGCTCATTCGACCGCGGGGAACCGCTGAGCTTTCGTGTCGATCAGGTCATCGAGGGCTGGCAGGAAGGCTTGCAGCTGATGAGTATCGGTGATACCTGGATGCTCTTCATTCCCCCCGAGCTTGGCTATGGTGCCCAGGGTCAAGGCCCTATCGGCCCCAATGAAACCCTGATCTTCCGCGTCGAACTGCTCGACGTCACAGAGTAAGCGCCCTTCATGCACGCCAGACTCCTGCTGGGCGCGGCCCTGCTGCTGAGCGCTGCCGCTCACGCCGAAGGGCCTCTACCCGCATTGCCACCTCTCGGTGTCGACCCAGCCGATACCAGCGTTATCGGCATCTCCTCCGGTGGCTATATGGCGACCCAGCTCGCCGTGGCCTGGCCCCAGCGTTTCACACGCCTCGCGGTACTTGCTGCCGGACCCTGGAGCTGCGCCGAAGGGGGGTTGGGGCAGGCCTTGGGGCAATGTATGTCAACGCGGCGCGGCCCCCCCGACCTGACGGCACTTGATCGCCGCCTGCATGACTATCAAGCGCGTGAACTGGTTGGTGATGCTGCAGCCATCGGCCGGTTACGCGCTTTCGTTTGGCACGGTGAAGCCGATGATGTCATAGCCCCGGCGCTGGGCATTGCCTTGGCCGAGCAACTGAGCGGCTGGCTGGATAACCCTGAGGTTCAGCTACACACCGTCACCTCGCCTGATATTGGCCACGGCTGGCCTGTAGAAGCCAGCCCGGAAATCCCCCCCGATCAGTTGGGCCAATGCCACGCTGGCGGCAGCACGCACTTGCTGGCGTGTGACCGGAATATTGCTACCGTAGCGCTGAACTGGCTACACGACTCCCCCGAGACACAAGGTGAGAACGCGTCGTCGGCAGAATTACTGCGTTTCGATCAGTCGGAGTTCGCTGCACGTGGCATGGCCGATGCCGGTTTCTTGCTAGTGCCTAGCGCATGCGAAGCAGGCGGCTGCCAGGTCACGGTTGCCCTGCACGGCTGCGGCATGGCAGAAGAGCTGATCGGCGAGGCGTTTGTGCGCTATAGCGGCCTTGATGCTTGGGCCACTGCCAACCAGCGGGTGGTGCTCTACCCCCAGGCGGAAAGCAGTCTCGCCAACCCGCAAGGATGCTGGGACTGGTGGGGGTTCAGCGAAAGCTCCTGGCAACTGGATCCGTTGCATGACACTCGCGAGGGATCACAGATCACGGCATTGATGGAAATGCTGGAGCGACTCGAACAGCCGCGCACCTGATTCAGGTACGCGGCCTCTCAAACACGACTAGCCTTCAAGCTCGCTCTCGACTGCCGAACGCAGCATGTGGGGAGTCGGCGAGTAGAGTACACGCTGCAGGATGGCACCGTTGCGGTCGACCAGATAAAGCGAGGAGCTGTGGTCAATGGTGTACTCCATGGCCGAGTCCGGTGTTTCCACCCGTCGCCATATGACATCGTAACGGTCGGCCAACTCGCGAAGCTGCTCTTCGCTGCCGGTGGCGCCGACGAAATCCTCGCCGAAGTAACCCACATACTCCGCCAGACGCTCGAGTGTATCGCGCTCGGGATCGACCGATACCATTAGCGGCACCACCCGCTTGCGCTGCTCGTCGTCAAGCCCCTGCATGACCTGGCGCATCACCGCCAGACTCATGGGACAAACATCGGGGCAGTAGGTATAACCGAAGAACAGTACGGCCAACTGATCCTGCTCAAGCTGTGTCAGCGAAAAGTCGCCCTGAGTGGAAGGCAGTTCCACTGGCCCACCTTTTGGCGTGTCATCATTGCTCGCTTGGTACTGCTGGTAGCCAAACAATCCACCAACGACGAATAGGACCACCAGCGCTCCTGTCGCCATCCAGATGCGTTGTCGCTTCATGGCACACTCCGCTCCACCGTGAAATCGAATCGGCTGCCCAGCCGGCCTTCAGGTGTCTCTACGACGACTTCCGCTTGCCAGCGCATGACCGACTCAGTGCAGACCGGTACCTGGCCAACCCCCTCGAAACGACCATTATCCTGCTTGCTTAACGGAAAGCGATGCAAGCCCATGTCCATATCGCGGCCAACGAAGTCGACACTGACCGCGCTGACGGACATTCCCGCTACATGCACTACCAGTGGTAACAGCTCCAGCGCCCGCACGCCATCCGCAGAGTCGACCTGCAGGGAAACAGAGCGACCATCCCCCAGGTCGGCACGACAGCCGGCCAGGTGCAACTCACAGGGTAACGACACGGGATACCAGTCAACATCGTTGCCGCCTCGCACCATATGCGTCAACAAGTACCACAACGCTACGCTGAGTGTCAGCAACGTGGCCAGCATCATCAAACGCAAACCTGGAAAACGAGGCTTGTTGGCGTTGGATAAAACAGAGGACATGGCAGCGAATACAGCGCTTCTTGGAAGGGTGGTGGTGAGTAAGCTTAACAGCATTTAACCTATGGCCTGGCGTGTAGCGTTGTCGCAGGTTAAAGGTTGGTTAAATATAACCATTTTGAATAAGGAAAATTCTATGCATGGCGTCGCAGACGCTTTAGGCCCGTTGTTTCTACTGATTCTGCTGGGTGTCGTACTGGGTAAATTGCGTCAACCGACAGCTGACTTCTGGGCACAGCTTGAAAAGCTCATCTACTTTCTGCTCTTTCCCGCCATGTTGATCGCCACCCTGGCTACCGCCAACGTCAGCGAAGTGCCAGTGGTACACCTTGCACTTGTGCTGCTCAGTGGCATTCTGGTGTTTGGGGGGCTGCTATGGATTATGCAGCGCAGGCTGGGAATCGATGCGGCGGCCTTCACTTCGGTATTTCAGGGTGCCATCCGCTTCAATACCTATGTGGGTGTTGCCGGTGCCGCCGCACTACACGGTACCGCCGGCGCTACCGTAGCGGCAGTCGCCGTGGCCCTGATGGTACCGATCGTCAACGTGTTGTGCGTGCTCTGTTTTATCGCCGCCGGCACGCTTGGCCCCTCCGGGCTGGGCAAGAGTCTGGCCGCCCTGGTGCGTAACCCCCTGATTCTTGCCTGCCTGGCCGGAATCGTCCTTAACCTCTCCGGCATTGGCCTGCCCGGCTGGAGCCAATCCACCGTTGAGTTGCTGGGACGGGCCGCCCTTCCTCTCGGCCTGGTTGCGGTGGGTGTCGCCTTGCGTCCTCAGGCGCTGCTACGCTTCGACCGCGGCGTCTGGGCATCCAACCTGATCAAACTGGTATTGATGCCGGCCTTCGTGCTGGGCTTCGCCCTGTTATTAGGGCTGGACGCGGTAAGCCGCGATGTGGCACTGCTGTTCGCCGCCCTGCCCACCGCCACGTCAGCCTATATTCTGGCTCGTCAGCTAGGCGGGGATGCCGAGTTGATAGCGGCGTTAATTACTAGTCAAACACTGCTTGCCATGCTCACTTTGCCACTATGGCTGCACCTGGCAGGAAGCTGAATAAAAAACATTCCCATTTCGATTGACGCCTTAATGAGAATGGACTACATTTAGGTTGTGGCGTTGATGAGCCGCCACAGCCATACAGGGAATCGCCAGTTTCCCTTCATGGTTTCTCCCACTCATTGCTAGTCACGGTCTTCTGCGCCTCCTCATGGAGGCGCTTTTTTTATGCTGTTGTCAGCTACAGCGGCGATAAAGCAAACGACCCGCCGAAGCGGGCCGTGAACCAGGCAACAAGCCTGGAATTAATCGACGCGCTGGTAGATCAAGTCCCATACGCCATGACCGAGACGCTCGCCGCGGGCTTCGAACTTGGTCAAGGGCCGAAACGCCGGGCGCGGCACATAGGGCGCCGTGTCGGCTGTTGCCGTGTTGGCGTAACCCGGTGCGTCAGTCATTACCTCCACCATCCATTCGGCATAGCCCTGCCAGTCTGTGGCCATGTGCAGCGTTCCTTCTGGCTTGAGCCGTGTGCGGATCAGCTCGACAAATGCCGGTTGGACAATGCGGCGCTTGTGGTGCTTCTTCTTGGGCCAGGGATCGGGGAAGAATAGTTGCAGGGTATCGATGCTGCTTTCCGGCAAACACTGCTCCAGTACCGCCAAGGCATCCTCACGATAGACGCGCAGATTCGTCAAACCGCGTTTGTCCGCCTCGTCGAGCACTTTACCCACGCCTGGCGGGTGGACCTCGATACCGATGAAGTCGGTCTCAGGATGGGTTTCTGCCTGCTCGATCAAAGAGGCTCCCATGCCGAAACCGACCTCCACAACTCGCGGCGCCTGACGCCCAAACAGCACATTCAGGTCCTGGCTGCCATCGGCCAGGCTCAGCCCCAGGCGCGGCCAGATCTCTTCCAGCCCACGGGTCTGGGCCTGGGTCATACGACCGGCCCGCAACACATAACTCTTGATACCACGCCGGTGCAGCGGAGCATCCGGGCCTTCCGGCCCGGTAGTGGCGTTATGACTCGAATCACTCATGAAGTTGACTACGGCTCCAGTGAATTCAACCGTTAATACGGCCGGCAAAAGGTGAGGAAGGATCGGCACTCTGACGGCGCGGCATACGCCCGGCAAGGAACGCCTCGCGCCCCGCCACGACGGCCTTTCGCATGGCGCTTGCCATCAGCAAGGGTTGCCGCGCCTGGGCGATGGCGGAGTTCAGCAATACGCCGTCACAGCCAAGCTCCATGGCCATGGCGGCATCCGAGGCCGTACCGATACCGGCATCCACCAATACCGGCACCTGGGCCTGCTCGATGATAAGACGCAGGTTGAACGGATTCTGGATACCGTGCCCCGAGCCGATCAATGAACCCAGCGGCATGATCGCACAGCAACCCAGGCGCTCGAGCTCCTTGGCGACAATAGGATCATCACTGGTGTAGACCATGACGTCGAAACCGTCGGCCACCAGCTCCTCGGCGGCTTTCAGGGTCTCCACCACGTTGGGGTAGAGCGTCGCGTCATCGCCCAGCACTTCCAGCTTGACCAGCTTGTGGCCATCGAGTAGCTCACGCGCCAGCTTGCAGGTGCGCACGGTATCCTTGGCGTTATAGCAGCCAGCAGTATTGGGCAGCAGGGTGAAGCGTTCCGGTGGT
>Ga0209075_1003269_pt1 | contig 13643 bp, 14 predicted proteins | sample Stecom2011_FD_187523 | JGI IMG/M metagenome (GOLD analysis project Ga0209075, IMG submission 187523) | Agricultural soil microbial communities from Utah to study Nitrogen management - Steer compost 2011 (SPAdes) (version 2) | ecosystem: Environmental > Terrestrial > Soil > Agricultural land... | reverse complement strand
ATCGGTAAAATTGTGCTCCACCTCGGCCTCACCGCGCAGGTGTCGTGCCTGGCTGTGGGTTTGCACCAATTGCCGAATTTGCGCGGCGATAGCCTTTTGTTGCGCCAGTGCTTCGCGCTCACGGTTAAGCGCCCGATCGCGTTCGGCTTTCGCCTGACGAGTCTGCTCTGCCGATTGTTTAATCTCGTCGTCCTTCTCGCCGGTGCGCCGCGCCTGCTTTTGTTGCTTGCGCTTTTCTTTTTGGGTCTGTTTGGCTTTTTTCTCGTCCACCAGACCGGCGTTTTTCAGTTGTTCGAGCAGTGAAGACATAAAAAAATTCCGCAGTCAGTCGAAGTGCCGGAAGAACCGGCAGAGGACGAAATAGTAAACACCCCGGCCCAAGATAGCCAGAGGGGAAAGAATGCCGGAAGCTGCCAGCGGCTTATTCTCCTCGTTTTGGTGGCAGGCGATAGCGGGGGTCGGCGGGCGGGATAATATCGCCGTCTTCATCCAGCTCGGGGTAGGCCAGTCCGTGGGTGATGCAGTACTTGGCCATGGCCGGCTGCGCCCATTCAAACAAGGTGCGCCAATAGTGTTCATCCTGCTTTGGTGGGCGTGCGTAAAGTCCGGCTTGCAAGCGCTGGTGCATGGCTTCCTGGAGAATAATGCCCGCCGCGACGCTGACGTTATAGCTGGCCACCAGCCCCATCATGGGGATGGTCAGGTGCTGGTCGGCCCGCTCGATGGCGAAGTCACTCAGGCCCTGTTTTTCGGCGCCCATCACCAGCGCAAAAGGGCGAGTATAATCCGCCTCGCGATAGCTGATGGCTCGCTCTGACCAGTGGGCGGCATAGAGAGCAAACCCCTGTTGCTGCAGACTGTTACAAGCCTGCTCAATGGAGTCGTGAATAACCTGGTTGGTAAAACGGCCCACGCCACCTGCGGTATTGTGGTACAGCAAATGGCCGCGTGTGGGCTTGACCATATGCGCGGTGCCAATACCCGCTGCTTCGGCGCTGCGCAATATGGCAGAAATATTTTGCGCCTTGTGCACCTGATCGGTGAGCAGAGTCATATCTGACTGGCGACGACTCAGGGCGTGTTGTAGTTTTTCGAATCGCGCTCGGCTCATGGTATGGTGGTTTCGTTGCGTGGACAAAGCTGACCATTATAGCGCCTAAAGCCAAATATCACCCAGACGGGGAGGCAATATGAAAGCATCTGAATTTATGAAAAAGTATGAGCGCGAACAGCAGGCGAAAGAAAAAGGACAGCAAGCCGAAGAGGAAGATCATTCACTGCAGGCCCAGGCACTTGAGCGCAGCCGTCATCTCGACAGTCTGAATGTGGGTACGCCTCATGACTGGGAAGACCTGGAGAAATATCGCCAGGAGCTGGACCGTATGGAGCGCGAAGGTATCGCGCGCACTAAAACCCCGCCGCAAGATAAATCGTAACCTGCCGTGGAGTTAGTCTGGCTGATCAGCTACTTATTGCTGGGCACGGTCACCGGCTTTTTTGCTGGCCTATTTGGCATTGGCGGCGGTGGCATTATGGTGCCGGTATTGACGTTTTTATTTGCCGCCCAAGGTGTCGATGAAGCGGTGCTGATGCATCTGGCGTTGGGCACAGCCATGGCGGCTATTGTGCCCACGGCTCTGGCCAGCACTCTGGCTCACCAGCGTCGTCAGAGTGTGGATTGGCGAGCCGCCTGTCAACTGGCCCCCGGAGTTCTGGTGGGCACTTTTGTGGCCACCTTTGCCGCCGCCGCTGCCAACAGCAAGCCGCTGGCGATATTCTTTGCCGTGTTTATGACAGTGATGGCCATCTATATGATTTGGGGACGTCCGCCGCGGCCCGAGCGGCAGTTGCCGGGAAGGGCCGGTATGCTGGGTGTGGGCACAGGTATTGGCGGAGTCTCGGCCTTGGTGGCGATAGGCGGCGGCTCGCTGACAGTGCCTTTTTTGGCTTGGTGTAACCTGCCCATGCCGCGGGCGATTGGCACCTCGGCAGCGGTGGGTTTTCCCATCGCCGCTGCCGGAGCCTTGGGCTATATGTTCAATGGCTGGCAGGTGGCGGGCTTACCGGCTCACGCTTGGGGTTTTGTGCTCTGGCCGGCGGTGCTGGCGATGGCGGTGATGAGTTTTTTCACCGCACCTCTGGGCGCACGCCTGGCGCACAGTCTGCCCATTGCTCTGCTCAAGCGCGGCTTTGCGGTGTTAATGGTGCTGCTGGCGGCAAAGATGTTACAGGGTGTCTGGTAAGACCGGGGTGTTACAGCGCCAGCAAAATTCAAAAGAGGCATCGTTACTCTCCCCACACTGAGGGCAGCGCCACTCGGGCGCCTCGCTGGCACTGAGCGCCGTGGCGATAACGGCGCAGGCCGCTTCATAATCCTCCTCTCTGACGACCCACAGCTCTGGCCAGGTATCAAACACCGCGATTTCTCCCAAGCCACCGCCGGTGTATTCATTCTTGAGCACCACTTTAATCCCTTCGGCTTCAACCAGATTCTTGGCGTTGTAGACCAAAAAGCGATTCTCATGGGTATAGATTTTTTTCATGGTTGACCGTCAGGGTCGGGCTGAGCTGGCACGCCTGCCTGATGCAATATATCCACCAGCGTGTCGATATGATCCGGCCGGTCGTTCAAAGCTGGAATATAGTGATAGCTTGTGCCGCCCGCCTGCATAAATATATCGCGGTTTTCCACCTGCAACTCCTCCAGGGTTTCCAGGCAGTCGGCGCTAAAGGCCGGGCTGAGAATGGCCACGTGGCGAGTGCCTTCACTGGCCAGGGTTTTTAATGTTTCATCCGTGTAGGGCTTGAGCCACTCGGCCTTGCCAAAGCGTGACTGGAAAGTGGTGATGCAGTCATCAAGCGTCAGGCCGGCCTGCTGCGCCGCCAAGCGAGTGGTCTTGCGACAAAAACAATAATAAGGATCGCCCTTGTCCAGAGTGAACCTGGGGGTGCCGTGATAGGAGAAGATCCATTTTTCGGGCTTTCCATGCTGCGCTTGATGCTCGCGCAAGGTTTGAGCCAGCGCCTCAATATAAGCCGGGTGCTCACAATAGCCGCTGATAAAGTGCAACTCGGGCACCCAGCGCCAGTGTCGTAACTCGCGCGAGACGGCATCGAAAGTCGAGCCCACCGTCGCTCCGGCGTACTGAGGGTAGAGAGGCAATACGATAATTTTGCGGAGGCCGCGCGCCTGAAAGCGCTGCAGGGCACTGGCGATGGAAGGCGTGCCGTAACGCATGCCCAGCTCCACCGGCACAGCATCGCCCAGCCGGTCGGCCACCGCCGCCGCCTGTTGCCGGCTAATGGTCAGTAGAGGCGAGCCGTCCTCGGTCCAGATGCTGGCGTAAAGAGCGGCTGATTTTTTCGGGCGAAGGCGCAACACGATGCCGTGCAAAATTATTTTCCACAGCAGGCGCGGTATTTCTACAATGCGCAGGTCTGAGAGAAACTCTGCCAGATAGCGGCGCAAAGCGGCGGGGGTGGGGGCATCGGGTGTCCCCAGATTGGTGAGCAGCACTCCCACCGGCGGAGCCGATTTCACTATGTCGTGGGCATTGTCGGTAAGAGCGCGAAAGCGGGCGGTCATTGCAATATCCTGTTCCAGGCCAGGCCGTCAGTGTATCAGCAAATCGGGCCAAGTCCGGCCCGTAACGGCGGTTTTATGTTGCCCAAAAACAGTTGGCCAAACGCTGCCCCGATAAAGGGGCAGCCGGGTCGAGGGAGACGCCTCGCTGAATGAGAGCGGCCGCTGGAGCTGTCAGTGGGCTGGGCGCAGACGCACAATGGCGCCGTTGGATTCATCGGTGAGCAGATACAAATAACCTTCGGGTCCTTCGACTACATGGCGCAGGCGCTTGCCCACTTCGCGCTGCAACAGGCGCTCTTCGTGCATCACTCGCTCGCCCTCAATATCCAGCCGCGACAGTACTTGACCGCGCAGCGAGGTGACAAACAAACTGCCCTGCCAGCCCGGAAAGGCCTCGCCGGTATAGAAGGTCATGCCGGCGGTCGCGATGGAGGGCAGCCAGTAATACAGGGGCTGCTCCATTTTTTCCTGACGTACGCCACGACCAATTTTGCCGCCCCCGTACTGCTCGCCATAGGTAATCTCCGGCCAACCGTAATTTAAAGTGGCGCGAGCGATATTGATTTCATCGCCGCCCTGAGGGCCGTGTTCGTTGGTCCACAGCTCGCCGGTTTGCGGGTGCAGGGCCGCGCCCTGAATATTGCGATGTCCCCAGGACCAGATTTCATCCAACCCCTCGCCATCCACGTAGGGGTTGTCAGCGGGAATACTACCGTCGCTGTTAATGCGCACCACCTTGCCAATATGGTTGTCGAGTTTTTGCGGATAGGCCAGATCAAAGTCCTGTTGACGATCGCCAAGGGTGATAAATAATTTGCCCTGCTGATCAAAAATCAAGCGTGACCCAAAGTGGCCATGACTTTTTACTTTGGGTTGCTGACTGAAAATAATTTCGACATTTTCCAGCCGCTCATCGGCCAACTGTGCGCGCGCCACGGCTGTACTGCTGCCGCCTTTACCCGGCTCGGAGAAGCTGAAGTAAATCTGGCGATTGTCGCCAAAGGCGGGATCCAGAGTCACATCCAGCAGGCCGCCTTGTCCGCGGGCGACTATCTCTGGCAGCCCTTGCAGGGGCGGGCCTTTTTTACCCTGGGCAGTGACAATGCGCATCTGGCCGGAACGCTCCGTTACCAGCATGGAGCCGTCGGGTAAAAATGCCAGCCCCCAAGGATTGCTCAGTCCGTCGGTGACTGTCTCGACGACAAAAGAGGCGCGCTCACTGTCGGTAGCGCTGAGCGCCCAAGTGGGTAGCAATAATGTCCCGGCCAGTAATAATAGGGTGGTGAATGTGGTTGACAATTTCATGTGTCGTCTCCTGTGAGTGCGGTGTTATGCTACCAAGGGGCGCTGGGCGCCTCAACGCTAGTTACTCTTCTTGACTTTAAACATCACTAAGATGAGGCTTGGGCACCTCTCCCGCCCGCAGTCGATGTATGCTACCTTCCTTTTCTGTGTTTATTCTTGCTCAGGGACAGACCCATGTTGATGTTTTATCCGGAAATCAAACCTTATGCACGCCACCAGATTGCTGTAGAACCGCCCCATGAGCTGTATGTGGATGAGTCTGGCAACCCCGACGGCGTGCCGGTGCTGTTTGTCCATGGTGGACCCGGTTCAGGATGTGGCAAATACGATAGGCGTTTTTTTGATCCCGAGGTCTATCGCATCATTTTGTTTGATCAGCGCGGCTGCGGTCGCTCGACGCCGCACGCCGAGCTGGAAGGCAACAACCTGCAAGCGCTGGTGGCGGATATAGAACATATTCGCGAGCAGTTGGGCGTGGAAAAGTGGGTACTCTTTGGCGGCTCCTGGGGCTCGACCCTGAGCCTGGTCTATGCGGAAACCTATCCCGAGCGGGTGTTGGGTCTGATTTTGCGCGGCATCTTTTTGTGTCGGCAGCGCGACCTCAACTGGTTTTATCACGAGGGCGGTGCCAGTGCTGTGTTCCCCGATTATTGGCAAGACTTTGTGGCACCTATTCCTGACGCCGAGCGCGACGATCTTATCGCCGCTTATTATGAGCGCCTGACCGGCGATAATGAACTGGCCACTATGGCGGCGGCCAAGGCCTGGTCTCTCTGGGAGGGGCGCTGCGCCACTTTGCGACCCAATCAGGACGTGGTGGATTCTTTCTCCAACCCATATAAAGCCCTGGCGCTGGCGCGTATAGAGTCGCATTATTTTGTTAACCGGGCCTTTTTAGAGGACAACCAGATACTGCGCAATGCTGAGCGGCTGGCGGGTATCCCCGGCATTATTGTGCACGGTCGCTACGATATGGTGTGTCCGCTGGATAACGCCTTTGACTTGCAGCGCGCCTGGCCCGACGCCGAGCTGCAAATTATTCGCGACGCCGGTCACGCCTCGCGCGAGGCAGGCATTGTCGATGCCCTGATTCGCGCCACCGATGCCATGGCACGCAAGTTCAGGCACGATTCGGATAATCTGGCTTGATTGATAGTGGGTAACAGAGCGTTGATTCACAAAAGAGCTTGGCCATGCGGGGTTTGATTCAAAGAGTCTCCCGCGCCGCCGTGACGGTGGATGGCGAGGCAGTGGGAGAGATCGAGCAGGGGCTGCTGCTCTTGCTGGGGGTGGAGCGCGATGATACCTCTGCGCTGGCAGACAAGTTACTCGACAAAGTGTTGGCGTATCGTGTTTTCTCCGACGCCGAAGACAAGATGAATCTGAATGTGCAACAGGTTGGAGGCGGCGTTCTTGTCGTCTCGCAATTTACCCTGGCGGCCGATACCAAGCGCGGCTTGCGACCGGGATTTTCCACCGCCGCGCCTCCTGCTGAGGCCGAGCGTCTGTATAAATATTTTGTCACCCAGCTGCAAGCGCGACACACGCCTGTGGCAACGGGAATATTTGCCGCCAATATGCAGGTGTCACTGGTGAACGATGGACCGGTGACATTTTTGCTGGAAGTTAACTAACGATAAAGAGGAACAGGCATGAAATACGGGCTCGGATTATTACTGTGGCTGTCGGTGAGTATGGCGGCGCTGGCCGATTCTTCGGTATGGGAAGTTTCACACAAGGGACAGCGCGTACTGCTGGGCGGCACTGTGCATATGCTCAAGGCCAGCGACTATCCATTGCCGGAGGAATATCCCACGGCGCTGGAAGCGGCCGATACAGTGATCTTTGAAACCGACATGTTGGCGATTGAAGATCCCGCTTTTGGTATGCAAGTGGCGCAAGCGATGATGCTGCCTGCCGGCACCACCCTGGAGTCACAATTGAAGCCCGACACCTGGCAAGCGCTACAGGAATTTGCCGCCGAAACGGGTTTTCCTTTGGCGCAGTTTCAAATTTTTGAGCCCGCCTTTGTCAGTATCACCATGACAGTATTGGAAATGCAAAAGCTCGGTTTTGCCGAAGGCGTGGACAAGTATTATTTCGATCAGGCTCGGCGTTTTGATAAAAACATCGACGCGTTGGAAACGCCAGAGGAGCAGTTGCAGCTTCTGCTGGAGATGACCACGTTGGATGCCGACCAGCTTATTGCTTTGACGCTGGCAGACCTTAAAGAATTGCCCGTGCAAATGGACGCGACAGTAGCGGCCTGGCGCAGCGGCGATGCAGAGCAATTGGATGAGTTGTTGGGCAAGCGTATGCGTACTGACTTGCCGGTGCTCTATAACGTGATGATCACTCAGCGCAATCACAACTGGGCCAAACAGATTCTCGCTCTACTGGAGACACCCGAGGTGGAATTTGTACTGGTGGGTGCTTTGCATTTAAGCGGACCCGATAGCGTGCAAGCGCTCCTGCGCAAAGCAGGTGTTAAGGTGCAGCGCTACCAGTTGCCTTGATGACTATCGCCCAGTCATCTTGATGGCTCACCGTTAACCAGCTGGCAAGCTGATTAACGGCTAAGCCAAGCAGCCAGCGCCACAATAACCAGAGAGAGGCTGGCGAGCGAGAGCGGATGTTCTGGCAATGATTGCCAGCCGCTGAGCAAAGCATCGCGCGATAAAATGGCCGCAGCGCTGAGTGCAATTAAAGCGATCAGACCGCGCCGCCGCCGACTGCGTTGGCGCTTTTCATTCTCGGCCAATACAGCTTGGGTTTGCTCCAGCGACTGCCGCAAAGGCTCCAGCTGTTGAAGATTGGCCAGACCTTTATAGGCCAGTTGCGGTACCTGCGGAAAAGCTTCCATCCACTCAGGCGCATGGCGTTTGAGCTCACGCCATAAACTGGCCGGTGAAAAGCGCCGCCGCAACCACTCCTCCAAAAAAGGATGGGCGGTTTGCCACAAGTTGAGTTCGGGGTACAACTGGCGGCCTAGCCCTTCAATATTGAGCAAGGTTTTTTGTAGCAATACCAGCTGAGGTTGCACGGGCATATTAAAACGCCGCGCCGTGCGAAAAAGGCTTAGCAGTACCAGCCCGAAAGAAATATCCTTTAACGGCTTTTCAAAAATAGGCTCGCACACTGTGCGCACTGCCGCCTCCAACGCTTCCACATGAGTGTCTTCCGGCACCCAGCCACTTTGCACATGCAGCTCGGCCACTTGGCGATAATCGCGGCGAAACATGGCCAACATATTGCGCGCTAAATAGTACTGATCGGCGCGAGTCAAAGAGCCGACAATCGCCATATCCACGGCAATATATTGCGGCAAAGCAGGGTCGTCGCGCGAGACAAAAATATTGCCCGGATGCATATCGGCATGAAAGAAATTATGCTCGAACACCTGAGTGAAGAAAATCTCCACGCCGCGTTCGGCTAGTTTTTTCATATCGGTATTCTGGGCTTCAAGGGCGGTAATATCCGTGACGGGAATGCCGCTGATGCGCTCCATTACCAACACATGGTTGCGGGTGTAATCCCACATGATTTCCGGAACATATAATAGCGGCGAGTTGAGAAAGTTGCGGCGCAATTGAGAGGCGTTGGCCGCTTCGCGTTGCAAATCCAGCTCATCAAAAATAGTGGTGCGATAATCTTCTACCACTTCTATAGGCCGTAACCGACGACCGTCGAGACTATAGCGCTCCAGCAGTCGCGCCAGTTGCATAAGCAGGCGAGTATCCTGCGCGATAACCCGTTCAATGCCGGGGCGAATAATCTTGATCACCACCTCTTCGCCACTGTGCAAAACGGCTGCGTGCACCTGGGCCACTGATGCCGATGCTAGCGGCTCGCGATCAAAGTACTGAAAAATCTCATCCACCGGAGCGCCCAAGCCCGCTTCTACCAAGGTGAGAAAATCTTCTTTGGCAAAAGGCGGCACGCGATCCTGCAGGGCGGTCAGTTCGAGCACAATAGGGGCGGGCACAATATCGGGGCGAGTGGAGAGCAACTGGCCGAATTTAACAAAGATAGGGCCCAGCGACTCCAGTGCCAGCCGCAACCGCTCACCATCGCTGCGCCGTCCGCGCGGGATAAGCACCAGCGGCGCCAGCAACAGGCGCAAGGTCCAGGGCAGGTTGCGCTTGGGTATCAGCGTATCCAAACGGTAGCGAATAAAAGTGTAGGCAATACGGATAAAGCGTCGAGCGGCCATCAGTCTTTCTCGTCGGCAGGTGGCGCGGGGCGGTTGAGCGCAGACCAGCGCGCTTGAGCCCGGTCCAGCGCCAAGCGCAACTCGTGCACCTGTTCACTAAAAGCATTAAATTCTGCCCGGCCCAGCAGCAGATTACTCTCTTCGGTTAAATACTCACGCAGCAAACGCTCCAGCTCTTCGCTGCGAGCGCGGCCCCAGGCTCCCGTGCGTCGGCCGGTCTCGGCCAGCGTGTGGGCCGGCAAGATGCCCAAGTGATCAGCCAGAGCTTCTTCCCAATCAATATCCAATTGCTGCAACAGCGTCTGCAGTTGCTCCAGCAGAGCAGTGCTGCCCGTCAGGCTCACGCCGGTGTTATGCAAGCTCTTGCCGGGGTTGAGCAACAGGCGCAACAAATCCGGCGCTGTGCCGCTCAGAGCGCTGGTCACTTCGCCTTCATAATGTTGTAAAAGTCGTGGGCCGGTTGGCGTTAATTCGAGGTAGACGCTGAGGCTGGGCTGTTGCACATGAATCGCCAAGGTTTGCCCCGCCAGTGACAGCAAGCGCTGGCGACTGCCCGGATCGTAGGCGAGCGCTTGGTCTATAACAGCTTGGGCGGCCGCCAGCAGACCGGCCACTAAGGTGGGGCGGTACGGCATCAGGGCTTAACCCCGGTGTGCAGCGCGACTATGCCCCCGGTCATATTGTGATATTCGCTCAGTTGAAAACCGGCATTGTCTATCATGCCCTTAAGTGTTTCCTGATTCGGGTGCATACGGATGGACTCGGCCAAATAGCGGTAGCTGTCAGCATCACCAGCGACTAACTGCCCCATCATCGGCAGCAGACGAAACGAGTAAGCGTCGTAAGCTTTTTCCAGCAGAGCCTGGCGCGGCTTGGAAAATTCCAACACCAACAGCCGTCCGCCGGGCTTGAGCACGCGCAGAAAATCGGCCAGCGCCTGATCTTTATCGGTGACATTGCGCAGGCCAAAAGCAATACTGACTCGGTCAAAATGATTATCGGGAAAGGGCAGGTACTGAGCGTCGGCCTGGACATAATGAATATGGCCCGCCACGCCCCGGTCGGTGAGCCGATCGCGGCCCACGTTGAGCATGGAGGCGTTGATATCCGCGAGAATGACCTGGCCTTCAGGACCTACCTGGCGCGCGAAAGCGTAACTTAAATCGCCAGTGCCCCCGGCAATATCCAACACTTTATGGCCGGGGCGAACCGCCGCCTTCTCCACGGTAAAGCGCTTCCACAAGCGGTGAACGCCGCCCGACATCAGGTCGTTCATCAAATCGTACTTGCCCGCCACCGAGTGAAACACTCCCGCCACGCGGGCCGCTTTTTCCGTCATATCGACTTTTTCAAAGCCAAAATGAGTAGTTTTCTTCTCGCTCATAACGCGCCTCGGGCTGGTGGATGCGAGAGGCTATTGTACATGAATCAATGGAATCAATGGGGTCAGAGTCATTGATTCCAGCCGCGGTGTTGGAGAAACAGAGGTTACGGCACAGCCACCGGGACTGTGCATAGCAGAGAGCGCCGAGATCGCCGCATAGTGTGCGGGACACGCCGTGAATACGTCCCTGTAGGCTTCACTTAAACATCCCTGTTTAAGAGAGTTCCTCACACCACACGTCGACCCCGGCTCGGTGCCGTGACCTCGGCCAAAACTATCATTCTCTGTAAAAACCTCTTGTTCACACCCTTCGAACAGGGAGCGCCGAGATCGCTACACGACGACCCCGGCTTGGTGCCGGCGACAATAAGATGGAATGATTTCAGTCGTTGTGTGGAGCGGTTTCGGTATTCTTGTCTGCTTCCAGCGCTTCTTCGGCGCTGTCGGCAATGTGAATTTCGCGCATAAAAATGCCCCAGAAGGCAAAAAACAGTGCGGCGACCAGCGGGCCGATGACAAAGCCGTTGATGCCGAACAGGGCCAGACCGCCGAAGGTGGATAGCAGCACCACATAATCTGGCAGCTTGGTGTCGCGCCCTACCAGCAGCGGGCGCAGAATATTGTCCACCAAACCGATAACGCCGCCGCCAAAAGCCACCAGTATCAAGCCGGAAACAAAACTGCCGGTGGCCAGCAGGTAAATGGCCACTGGGCCCCAGATAATCGCTGCCCCCACGGCGGGTATCAGCGAGCAGAAGGCCATAACCACGGCCCATAAAAGAGCGGCGGGAATACCGAGAGCCCAGAAAATCAATCCGCCCAGTCCGCCCTGGACAATGGCCACCACCAGGTTGCCTTTTACCGTGGCGCGGGTGACTTCGGCGAATTTGGCAAACAGCAGGCGTTCGCGCTTGTCACCCATGGGCAGGGCGCGCACCATTAAATCTACCAGAGACTGACCTTCACGCAACAGAAAAAACAGCAGGTACAGCATCAAGCAAAAATCGAGTACGAACTTGAAAGCGTTTTGGCCGATGCTGAGGGTATGTTGTGCAATCAGCTTTCCGCTGTTGACGGCCAGGTCTCCGGCGCGAGCTTTAAGTTCTGTCAGGTCGATGCCCACTCTATCCAAAAAGCCCTGAACTACGGGCAAAGTGGTCTGGATTTTTTCCAGGTATCGGCCCGGGTCGATTTCACCGTTTTCCACTTTCTGATACAGGGTCAAGGCTTCAGCGGTGACCGACGTGATTAGCACCACCACCGGAATAATTACGATCACCAGGCACAGCAACAGCGTCAACAGCGCCTGCAAACTGGGACGATGCTGAAAGCGACCAAATAGACTGAGCTTGAGAGGATAGAAAATAATGGTCAGTGCGCAGGCCCAGAAGATAGGGCCAAAGAAGGGCTTGAGTACCCAGAGGAAAGTGAGAGACACCAGCAGCAAACACCAGAGAAAAACTCGGGTTTCAAGGTTCTGTGCAAAATGGGACATGTATTGTCCTCGATGATTATTGATAATGCGCACTATAAGGCAAGCGTGCTACCGAGTCATCAGGGTTGTAGCGGCGGTGACCGGCCCGAAGCTATTTTTAATGGCACTGGATAGGTGAAAAATGTGTGCGCAAGGAAATGGGTGTAAGAAGCGTTGGTACAGAGAGGGTTATGACGAGGGAATAAAAGCGCCCGCCGAAGCGGGCACTGGAATTGCGTATTATGCTGCTGCTTGTACTTTGGTCGGTTGCGCCAGTAGAACAAGAAGGATAATTCCACCGATAAGAGGGATCAGAGCGATCAAGATCAACAGAGGATTGAAACCGGCATCGCGCAGACGACGTACCGAAGCGGCCAGTGAAGGAACCAGCAGTGCCAGAGAATAAATAGTAGCAAGGATGCCCAGACCGATCATGCCAGCAACAAAGCTCAGCACAATGATGATAATGAAATGCACCAGGGCAAACATCCAGAATTCCCGACGATTATCTACGCCTTGGAACTCGGCATACTTCTTCACAGCACGGATATAAAACTCCATAAAATTTTCCATAAATGCTCCATCTTCTTGAGGGTTATGTTGTTATCGCGAGTTGCGTGATTTATCCACGATCCGTGGGGGCGCCCATGAAACCTTGCAGCGTAAATTTTTGCAAGCTTTCTTGTGTATTTCTGCTAACCATGTCGAAAAATGGGACAAGAATCAAGAGGGGCGGGCCTGTCAGCAAGCGCGGACGGGCACAGAGGTCAAGGTGCCAGTTTTTCATTGGCGCTGGGGCGCAGCAGGTGGAGGCGTTGGCGGATAGAGGCTTCTATGCCTTCGGCATCCAGCCCTTGACTGGCCAACTGCTGGCCGTGGCTGGCGTGTTCGACAAAGTGATCGGTCAGGCCCAAATGCAGCAGCGGCATTACTATACCCTGAGCGGTCAGATATTCGCTGACGGCTGAGCCAGCACCACCGGCAATGGCGTTTTCTTCCACGGTGACCAACAGCTCATGTTCCTGAGCCATGCGCTCAATCAGCGCCGTATCCAATGGTTTGACAAAACGCATGTCGCAGAGGCTGGCATCGAGGCGGTCGGCTGCCTGGCGCGCGCTGGCGAGCAAGGTGCCAAAACAGAGTATCGCCACTCGGCGGCCCTGGCGGCGGACGATCCCTTCGCCAATGGGCAGATTGCTCAGCGCTTTTTCCTGCACCGCCCCGGAGCCAGTGCCGCGTGGGTAGCGCACCGCCGCCGGACCCTGGTGGCGAAAGCAGGTATAGAGCAGTTGTCGGCATTCGTTTTCGTCGCTGGGCGCAGCAATGATCATATTGGGTATGCAGCGCATATAGCTGATATCGAAACTGCCTGCGTGGGTCGCGCCGTCCTCACCCACTAGACCGGCTCGGTCAATGGCAAAGGTGACGTCCAGATTTTGCAGAGCCACATCGTGGATCAGTTGGTCGTAGGCGCGTTGTAAAAAAGTGGAGTAGATTGCCACCACCGGCTTTTGTCCTTCACAGGCCAGCCCCGCCGCCAGGGTAAGAGCGTGCTGTTCGGCAATGGCCACATCGTAAAAGCGCTCGGGGTACTGCTCGGCAAAATTCACCATGCCCGAGCCTTCGCGCATGGCCGGGGTAATGCCGATCAGGCGCGGCTCCACGGCAGCCGTATCACACA
>Ga0209075_1003268_pt1 | contig 13644 bp, 2 predicted proteins | sample Stecom2011_FD_187523 | JGI IMG/M metagenome (GOLD analysis project Ga0209075, IMG submission 187523) | Agricultural soil microbial communities from Utah to study Nitrogen management - Steer compost 2011 (SPAdes) (version 2) | ecosystem: Environmental > Terrestrial > Soil > Agricultural land... | reverse complement strand
AATGGATGTAGGTGGTTATCCGTTAAACCTTGCATACAATAGTGGAGTCGGAATGGATCAAGAAGCCTCTTGGGTTGGTTTAGGGTGGGATTTATCCGTTGGGCAAATTAATAGAAATGTTAGAGGAATTCCTGATGATTTTATGGGAGATGAAATGAATTATAAGAATAATATTAAAGATAATGTGACTGTTGGGGCTAACTTTAATATACAACCAGGTTTTTTTGGATTTGAAATTCCGACTGGAGATTTACAATTGAACTTAGGTTTATCGTTAAATTATAATAGTTATAGTGGCTTTTCAGCGACTCAAAGCATTGGTGTAAATGCAGATTTAGGTTCAAATTCATCTATTGGCTTTAATGTTTCTTCAAGCCAGGATGGGCTTTCGATAAGTCCAAACCTTTCCTTACACTCCAATGTTAAAGCCAAAGAAAGTCGCCTTAATTCATTAGGATCTAGTGTAGGGACAAGCTTTAATTCAAGAAAAGGTATTGAAGCTGTCAGCTTGAGTATGACAAGAAAAACTGTTGATAAAAATGATAAAGACAAAGTTGTTGACTATTCATCTGTGGGGTCATCATATTCTTATGTTGATAATACCTACACGCCATCCATTAGACAAGAAATGAATACCCGATCTTTCACTGTCAATGCAGCTTTAGGAAGTACAGTGTTCGGTGGAGAAGCGGAGGGCTCATTAACAGCTTATGGAACTATTCAATCACTTGCAGCATCAGAAAAAGATAAGACTTTATATGCCTACGGATATGAACATACTGACATCGCTCCTAAACAAAATACTATTTTAGATTACAATAGAGAAAAGGATGGTAACTTTAGTGTAAATTCGACAAACTTACCAATAACAAACTATACGCATGACATTTATTCTGTAAAAGGAGAAGGGGTATCAGGAGTATACCGTGCACATCGAAATCAAGTTGGGTATGTGTTTGATTCAGAAGTGCAGGATTTAAGCATGGAAGGTACTGGCGGTATAGAGGTCGATGGAGGAAGTTTGGTTAAATTTGGTACAGACGTAGAAGGAACAAGTACCACGAGCAGATCTGGTATGATGGGTGGGCCAGTGTCTGATCAACAACTTAATTTGACTAATCCTGCGGTTGGAACTTTTACGGAAAAAACAAGTGGTAACCAACTGGATTATGAAAAAATTGAATTTAGAAATATGGGAGATCTGAGTGCAGATCATGAAATTGGTGTGTTGACAGGTGTATTAAATGGTTACAATGCAATAAGACTAGCAATAAATGGAAGTCCTTTTAATCGGTATGTTTCTAGAAAATATGAGAATGCTAATACTTCAATAGGTTTACCTGAAAATATTAAGCGTAATGGAAGATATTTAAGGAATCAAGCTATTCTTAATATTAGCGTGGAAGAACTCAAGAATGGGATAGGAGATGGTCCTGTAGCTAAAAATGGATTGCAGATCTCTGATAGGGCAAAAAATCATCATACAGGTGAGGTGCAAATAACACGAAATGATGGAGCAAGATACATTTATGGTCTCCCTGCATATAATCAAATAAAGAAAGAAACGACTTTTGCTGTAAAGTATTCAAATGGAGATTGTTCAACTGGATTAGTGCTTTACGATCCAGGAATAGATAATAGTGTGAATAATAAAATTAATGACAAGTATTTTAATCAAGTAACTACTCCGGGTTATGCCCACACTTATTTGTTAACCTCGATTTTATCAACAGATTATCAAGATATAGATAATGATGGACCTACAACAAATGATTTAGGCTCATATACTAAGTTTACATATGTGAAAAAATCCTCAAATTATAAATGGAGAGTGCCGTTTGAAGAAAATCAGGCAACTTATAATGAGGGATTAAAGACGGACATAGAGGATGATCGAGGGAATTATACCTATGGTGTAAAAGAACTTCATTATGTGAAAACAATTGAAACTAAAACACATATAGCAGTGTTTAATTATTCAACAAGACAGGATGCAAAGGGTGTTTTAAATGAAAATGGAGGTTTAGATCCTGACCAATCATGTTATAAATTGGATTCGGTGGCTTTATACGCATTGCCAGAATTCCAAACTCATGGTATATCTGCGACTCCTATAAAAACAGTTCATTTTGAATATAATTATGATTTATGTCAAAATATTCCCAACAATCTACCTGGTAAAACAAACGAACTTTCTAATGCTGGGGGAAAGCTAACTTTGAAAAAAGTATATTTCACATACCGTGATTCAAAAATGGGTAAATATTCAGGATATTCTTTTGACTATGGAGATGTTGATAATAAGCAGGTTAATCCTGATTATCATGTAAGAGGCTTTGATAGTTGGGGGAATTACAAGCCGAATAACGGGGGTTGTGGAGTTACTGATGATGTCACGACACCAGAATTTAATTTTACAGAGCAAACAGATAACACGAATAGTTACGCACAAGCTTGGAGTTTACAAAAAATTAACTTGCCTTCTGGTGGGGTGATTAGTATGAAATACGAATCTGATGATTACGCATATGTTCAGAATAAAAAAGCGCTACGCATGTTTAAAGTTGTGGGTGCGGGAGATAATCCAACTCCATCTGTTAATAGTGACTTGACGTCTTTTTTATTTAAAAAGAATATTACAAAAGATCCAAATACACATCTTTATGTAGAAGTAGATCCGAATTACGCTTCAAATGGTCAGGATTTTTATAATAACTATATAAAACCCATGGAGCGGACTAGTTTTATAACTGATGATAACACACCAAGTCAGAAGTTATTGATGTATTTTAGATTTTTTGTAAACATGACTAAATCTGGAGCTGTTGATGTACATGGGAATACAACTGATGAAAATCATCTCCAAAACACTAAATATGATTATGTTTCAGGTTATGTCGAAATTGATACTGATGGTACGTTTGACATAAGTAACATTGGTGGGAAAACTTATGCAAGTATATCGGTGAAATTAGTTGAAAAGGAAGGAGGTTTTAATGGTAATGCTTCAGTAAATCCTATTTCTAAAGCGGGTTGGCAATTCGGGAGGAAGTATTTGTCTAAAGACGTTTATAGCAGCAATCCTAATGGAGCGCCAGAACCCAATCAAAATGCAATTACGGATATTGCACAACAGCTTGTTTCTCCTGGCCTTATTAATAATCTTTTTGAAATTTTTGAAGGACCAAATGGTCGTCTACAAAATGACTACATAGCACAACGGTTTGTTAAAGAAAAGTCTTGGATAAGAATACTAGAGCCTTCAGGAATTAAAAAAGGAGGAGGTGTACGTGTGAAAGAGATTATTATGTCAGATATCTGGGAGGATATGACCGGTAATCTGAATGTGCAAACGATGAATTATGGACAGGAATACACTTATAGATTGGAGAATGGAACCTCAAGTGGAGTTGCAACTTATGAGCCTGTAGGAAATAAAGAAAATCCATTTGTTATGCCCGTTTTATCTACAGTAAAACATATGCTTGCACCAAGTGAAGATAATTACATCGAAAAACCTTTTGGAGAATCTTTTTTCCCTTCACCTCAGATAACTTATTCAAGAGTGAAGGTCTCAAACAGAAAGGCTGGAGTAAATAATAATCTTAATTATAAAATTAAGGATTTGAATAAAACAGGTCATATAGTTACTGAATTTTATACATCAAAGGATTATCCAACGATAGTTGACCAGACACCAATTAACACTATTGAAGATAAGACAAATATGGCTATGAGTTTGTTAAATGTTAATATGAAAAAGCACTTTACTGCATCACAAGGCTACATGATCCATACAAATGATATGAACGGTAAGGAGCGGTCAAAGCGTGTTTTTGCTCAAGGTCAAGATGATTATATTTCAGGAGTAGATTACCGTTATAAAGGCTTCACCTCAAATGATCCTAATGATCCTTTTACTTTTGAAGCTCACAATGTTGGTAAATTAGATAATAATGTAAAAGTGATAATGCCTGATGGTTCAATTCTAAACAAAACTCTTGGTGTTGAATATGATGTGGTGAATGACTTTAGAGAGAATGAGTCTGAGACACGCACTATGGGAATCAACTTAAATGCAAATGGGTTTCTCATCGGCTTAATACCAGGAATAGTTCCATCTGCATTTCCCGACTTTTCAGCCTCGAGTGATAATTTTAAGAGTGTGGTTACAACGAAAGTTATTCATACATTTGGAATTTTACAAGAAACTATTGCACATGACGCTGGAGCTTCAGTTTATACCAGGAATTTAGCTTGGGATGGATTAACAGGAGAAGTTTTGGTGACTGAAACTGTTGATGAATATAATGATAAGTACTACAGCTTTAACTATCCTGCGCATTGGTATTATGATGGGATGGGGGCTGCAACCAAGAACCTTGGTTTGAAAGGGGTTTTACAAAATACAGGTAGTGGTTATCAAATTCAAAGTGTAGCACCTTATATTTCGTCTAATTTTTTAGTTAATGGAGATGAGATCTGGGTCGATAATGGAGGTGTTCATCAGCGTGCTTGGGTTGTTGATTTAACAGGAAACACTTTTCGTTTGATTGATAAAGATGGAGTGTCGTTGAGTTTATCTTCAACAATTCCTTTTCGAATTATTCGCTCTGGAAGAAGGAATCTACAGTCAGCAGGAATTTCTAATGTTACACTATTAAGAAACCCACTTAAGGCTTTAGATGGGAGTGATTTAATATCTCTGAAAGGGGCATATATGGTATCAAATGACATAGATGATTGGAAGATAATTGATGCTGGAGCAGTAGACTATTCAGATTTTTGGAAACCACAGTGTGAGTGTGGAGTTAACATATATGCAGGTATTTATAATCCCTACACAATAAATGAAAAAGGAGTATGGCGTACAAAATCTTCACATACATACCTGGCAGGGAGAAACAATAGCAATAGTCCTACACCAAGAGTTGAAGGTTTTTATACTTCTTTCTCACCTTTTTATAAAAATACTAATGGAGGAAACTGGGTTAAGGACCCTGCTGGTTGGACGTTTACTCAGCAAGTAACAGAGTTTTCACCCTATGGATTTGAATTAGAAAACAAAGATGCTTTAGACAGGTTCTCTGGGGCTCAATATGGTTATAATCATACTTTACCTATGGCAGTCGGCGCAAATTCTAGGTATACGGAAATGGGGTATGATGGGTTTGAAGACTATGACTTTGAGGGATGTAACGAAAATCATCACTTCAGCTTTAAAAATGCTGTTGGAAATGAGGTGAGTGACGAGCATTCTCATACAGGAAAGTACTCTACAAGAATTGAAGGTGGTTCATCAGTCACGTTGTCTAAAACTATATCGTGTAAAGAAACTGATTATTGATTAACACACTAGCAATTAAATAGTTGTTTGTTCGTGAGTTTAAAACAAAGTTTGTTATGATTATAAGATTAAAAAGAACATTGATTACTTTACTTTTGTCTTTTAGCAGTTCTATGCTGATTGCCCAGAATTTATCAGTTCCTGTTTGTGCTTTTGTACCTTTAAAGGGCGTGAGCTGGTGTAATGCAGGTGAAATTACCTTTTACTGGGCTTATTGTGGGGTTGACCAAAATGGTAATTCTCATGGTTGGACTTTTGTAGATGCATACCTAAACATGGGGGATGGAAATATAGTTTATTATGATGACCCAGGTTTTGGACCAACTACATATCAATACTCAATAATGGGACAAGTGGAGTTAAGTGGTTATGCAAACTTTGTTGATGGGAATGGGAATACAACTACCTCACCTATTGGATGGATTGATTATGGATATGGTAATGGAGAGCCTTGTTCCGTTTATCAGAATCCCCCACAACCTTTTGTAAATTCATTAACTATTGATATTAATAATGTTAATCCATATTTTACAACTGAAAACAATAATGGTCAAATTAGCTTTTTTAATCACACTAGCGTTTTTCCTCAAAACCAGGATGCTACGTTTTGGAGCTATCAATTGAATATTGATGGAATCACAGTACATAATGGTTCAGGTTTCCCCCCATCAAACACTCCTTTTTATCAAACAAGTTTACTTCCTAATCAATATCAAGTTGAACTTATTTATACCTATACTAATAGGTCTGACTCATGTCAGGGTTCATTTGCTAAAATAGTGGAGGTAGAACCCCCAATACCATGTGATAGTTGCACATCATTTAAACCTATCCAAGGGAAGAGATATTGGATTAGCGCTTGGGTTAAAGAAGATGTTTTCGAACAAGTTAAATCATATAATAATGCCAAATTAGAAGTTGCGTTCGTTGGTTCAGGTCAACCTTCTATTCAGTTGACGACATCAGGAAATATAATTGAAGAATGGCAAAGGATTGTAGGAGATTTTACGATTCCAGTTGGAACAAGTGATATTGAAATAAGTTTAGTTAATAACGGCAATGCTGTAGCTTTTTTTGATGATATTAGAGTTCATCCGTTTAACGCTAGTATGAAATCATATGTTTATGACCCTGAAACTTTACTACTTACCGCAGAACTAGATGACAATAACTATGCAACTTTTTATGAATATGATAAGGAAGGGAAGTTAATTAGAATAAAAAAGGAAACATCACGTGGTATAATGACTATTCAAGAGTCGAGATCTAGAACACTAAAAAGATAGAAGGAAGATGATTAAGATAAGTATATTGTTGATTTGTAGTATTTTCTGTTCGTATTTTACTTTTGCTTTCGACGTTGAGCAAATCTTTAAAGAAATGCATAAAAATTATGCTTTTGGAAAAACTTACTCAACAGATTTAAGTTATACATTGTATAAAGGTCATGATTCAAATAATATAGCCGAAAAATATGATGGTGTAGTGATTAATACAATATATGGACAATACCAAAGAATGGATAGGGTTGAATATATATCAACAAAAGAATTCGCTATTCAATTAAATAATAATCAAAAATATATTGCTTATAGTTTTCCAGTTAAAAGAGTTTTTACAGAAGACCTTAAAAAAGCATTGACTTCAGCAAGTAGAACGAATTTAACAAAAACAGCTACTAGCTATGTTTTAACTCTTTATTACTCTGGTTTTACATCGAGCCCTTTTTCTAAAGTTAAAATAACAATTAACACTGATGATTTTTTGTTAGAAACTGTTGACATGTATTTTATAAATGATAAAAACTTTGCTCCAACTAGTTCTGGAAATGATTTTGCTAAGCCACACTTGAGAATTAATTATTCAAACTACTCAAAAAAGCCAATTACAATAAAAAAAACATTTGAATTAGGTACATACCTTCAAAATGAGAATGGAATATTATTCCCTTCACCAAAATATAAAGGTTACGAATTAATAGATCAAAGAATCTAAAATACTATTATAATGAAAAATAGATTAACGTTTTTATTTATATTAATAACTTTTTTTACTTATTGTGCCGAAGTGGAATGGAGTCTTCGCCATGAAGGGGCTAATATAGCTAGTTCTTCTGTAATAGAAGTTATTGATGGAGATTATGATAACTTGAATACAGCAAACTATCTTACCGATGTTCAAGACTTTGGATATGTCAGGTTTGGTATTGGTGAAAAAGAGATGGCAAGTTTTTCATCAGATAATATTGATCTGTTAATTGATTTGAAAATTACTATATATGACAATAATTATGGAATAACATCTGTAATTAATAACAAAGTTCTTAAGACAACATTTAACATTGATGGAATAGGAAACTCTGTAAATATGGATGAGTATCGTATGAACGGTGTTCATAAATTTGATGTTGAAGTTAATTCAATCACTGCAACTGTTGCAGGTTTACCTGTTGCACTACCCATGCAAGTCTATCTGGAATGCGGTTTTTTTGCTGAACGTTTTTATAAAATGGAAACAGATATTGCACCTGATATTTCAGTTAATGCAATAGAATTTCATCCAATTACTGGTGATGAGACAGTTTATAGTAATCAATATTCAGTTGGTGCTGGAATAGCTGAACTTGAACTGAATTGGGATTATGTTCCAGGAGCTGAAGAATATGATATAGAATGGACATGGGTAGACAATTATTCAGAAGCTGATTTGTTAACAATAGAGGCGGCTTCAGATATAAGCTTAAGCGAGATTGATTTTCAACGTAACTCAACTCGTATTCGAACAAGCGATCAGCATTTTAGATTGCCTCAAGTTTTCGGTAGGGGGTTTCTCGTCTACAGAGTAAGAGGTGTAGGTAGATGGTTGGACGACCCAAATATTAATAAGTACGGAGCATGGAGTTCATTATTAAACAATAAAACAAATGTGAATAATTGGCCAAATGTGCTTGAGATCGAGACGGAACACCAAGATAATTTAAATTGGCAATACCAAGCTACTTATGCTGAGAATGGAAAGAAAAAAGAGGTTGTTCAATATTTTGATGGAAGTTTAAGAGGACGGCAAACAGTGACTAGAATTAATAGTGATTATCAAGCTATAGTGGGTGAAACTGTTTATGATAATCAAGGGAGGGATGCTATAAATATTCTTCCTGCTCCTGTTGATAATCCAGCGGTTCGTTTTTATGACAACTTGAATCAAAATACAAACTCAACACCTACTCCGTATTCGCATTTGGATTTCGATTGGGAAGATTCTACGTTTTCCGACTGTGAGACAGTGCCAGCTGGTATGTTAAACCATTCTTCTGGTGCGTCGAAATATTATTCAGCTAATCATTCAGAAGACAACTGGCAGCAGTATGTACCAGATGCAGAAGGTTACGCTTATATCCAAAAGCAATATACCCCTGATAATACTGGGAGAATACGAAAGCAGAGCGGTGTTGGAGATGCCCATAAAATAGGAAGTGGCAAGGAGACAAGTTACTATTATTTACAACCAACTCAAGAGGAACTTAATAGATTATTCGGATATAAAGTTGGAAATAAAAAGAGGTATAAAAAAAATATGGTTGTTGATGCCAATGGGCAAGTTAGCGTGTCATACATGGATGCACAAGGTAGAGTAATTGCAACATCTATGACAGGGGATAACTCAACAGTATTTGAATCTTTATCCTCAGAGCAAAATCAAATCGACCATAATTCTATTAGTTCAGATTTACTAGGGAAATTGAATGCTAATGATTATGATACAGATCAAGATGATAACAGTCTGTATGCTACTGGCAATTTTGATGATTTAAATGATGGGTTAAAAATGGGTACACAGCTTGGGGTTATTCAAGATAGTACAGTTTATAATTTTGAATATAAGGTTATAACTTCATTTTATGAAGATAGTTGTAATCCAGGAATAGGATATCCTTATGTATATGATTTATCCATAAACCTGAAAGATGATTGTGGTTCAGACTATTTAGCTGTTGAACAAACCGTCGGTAGTATTCAAACAGGCTCCTCCTTAGGAGTAACAGAATCAGAGCTGATGAATGCTACTTTAAAGCAAGGTTCATATACCCTTACCAAAGATATTATAATTAATGATGAAGCTTATGAATATTATTTGGAAGATTATTTAGAGAATAATGCATGTATTCTGAATATTGAAGATTTTTTAGTGCCTGGTGACACTTCGTGCTTTTATACCTGCGAGGAATGTGAAGAAGCGTTAGGGACAGAATCGGAATACTTAACACGTCGTGAAAACGAAATAGGTACTCCCTTAACTATAGAGCAAGATAGCTTGTTGATTCGTCAGTATGCACACCTCTTAAGTGCCTGTTGGGAACCTTGCGAAACTAAAAATAGTTGTGACGTGCTTTATGGAATGTTACTTGTTGATGTTAGTTTACAAGGACAGTATGGGACAATGTCTTCAACTGATCCTTTAAGTGTTTATAATATAAATAATATGCTTCCAAGTTTTTCAGGAGGAGATCCAGATTGGAGAAATCCAGCAACGCCATACAAGGATGAATTTGGAAATATTGCATTGGTCGATAATGGGAATGGAAGTATGGTTCCACCCGAGCAACTAACTAGCCTCCAAGAATTTTTTGATGCTTATCAACCTTCATGGGCTGAATCCTTAGTTCCTTATCATCCAGAATATAAACTATATGAATTCCGAAAGGATTTTTGTGAATTAACCCATGTTGTTCAAAATCAGGATTTATCAAGTGATGAATTTGACCAATTGTTACAAACAGAAATTGATAGTTATGATAAAGCGAACGGGATCAATAATTGGAATATTCAATTTCTTGAATCTAATTCTTCCTTACTGTTTAGTAAAGACCCTTATTTTAATATCAACTATTCAAGTCACTATATCTCTGGTCAACATTCATTAGGACTTACACTTAATAATGATTTTAATGCAGTAGCTTATGATATTATGTATGAGGCTATTTATTCGAATTTTGACGGTACCGGAATGTCTTTGTTAGAATATTCTTCAAGCATAGTATTGTGTGGAGCAAACTTTTCTGGATCTTGTACAGGTGTTTCATCATGGGCCGATGTTTTAAGTCTTTCTACCCAACAGAAAAATGATATTTGGCAACAATATAAGAGTAATTACTTAGGTCAAAAGCTTAAAATTCAACAATTAATTCAAGATTTTTATGGATTCCAAGATGTTTATAATATATATAATGGAAGCATTGGATCCGGGGGGTATGGTTATCAATTTCTTTTGAATTTTTCTTGGTATTCAAATTTCCAGGATTTATTATTATCGTATTATATTTTAGAAGATTTTAGCGTTCCTTTTAATGGTTTGAGCCTTGCATTATGTGGGGTTGAATATAACAGTAAAACTACACGTGTTTCGAGAGTAGATGAACTAATTGGAGGGACGGGAAACAACGCAACAGATTTAGGGAATGCTGTTGATGAAGCAGACTTTTTAATATGGCAACAAACAGGATTATGCCCTCTTATGATTGATATGGAGGAGTTTATTGAAGAGTTATCAATTAATGACGCTTTAAATACCATTTCTATAAGTGATACAGTTCATCAGTATAACTTTGGATTATTTACATCTATGTCTGGAGGAACCTCTTCGGTAGGCACAATTGTTTTTGAAGGGAATGCAACAAGTCCAAGTTCGATAACCATTAATGTTTCAGATGATGTAACAAGTTATTGTAATATTACCTTAGGTGAGATTAATGGGCTCTCTTGGTTGGATTATGGAATCAATTGGCATATTTATGAGGTTTCAGGGAGCTACCCTTCTAATAATGATCCTAATGGGGCAGATGTGCTCATTACAGCTGGAATAGATGAACAATCTGCTCAACAGTATCTTGTCTCATATACAAATGATTGTATAGCAATTAATGATTGTCAAAGTGAGTATGTTAATACCAATGGAAATCTCAATGAAAATGATTCTGATTGTGACAAAAAGGAAAATGTTACAGCCGAAATCATAGAGATAATGAATGACAAAATTATGAATGGAAACTTCTTTAATTCAATTTCCCTGCAAGGAAATCCAATTTATATTGGATCTGAATTTGGTGCTGTTATTAATAATTTGAGTTACAATGCTGATTGGAATGGTACATCTTCAAGTATTGTATTTATTGATCCTTCCGCTCCAATTAATAATAATACACTTCTAGATATTACACTTTTAAATGGGGCAAGTTTTCCAAGTGATATTATACAGATTATATCAATGGATATTAATGGAATGAATTTTACAATGGATATTCTTTCTGATCCATTAAATCCAGTAATGTCTTCGCTGGAAGGAAGCATTAAACGTCACGATTTTAGATCCGTTTTCCCTATAGATTTTAGCTGTCCTTGTGAGGAATCAGAATATGTGGAGGGTGAAGATTTAACACAATTCATCAATCATTTAATCTCACTTGAATCTGTACCTCATGGCTATGTTCCAGTAGATAGTGTTATTGATTTCTCATCGATCTGGATTAATCCCAGTCCAGACCCTCAAAACACCATGTACCTAGCGGTAACTGAGTATGAAGAGACAGCGACGGGTGTTTTTATGTATACTGACCTTGATTCTAGTGTTTCAGGAGGAGGTAGTAAATGTCCATTAACTTTTAACTTTGTCAGTAATAGTTCCTATTCAGGATCCGATATTGCATACGTGATGGATCTCTATTTTGTTAATAATAGCGGTAGTTTTAACGGGACAGCTATAATGAATGATGGCGCTTCTTTACCAATTACCGGTAGAGCTGCTTGTTTTGTTGTAAATCAGGTTTCTTCTAGATGTGAAGACTGCGAGCCAAAAGCTCTTGTTCCAGTGCCTTGTAATAACGCATACTCAATGTATGTGGATAAAATGGATTCAATGGATGTGGGTGCAAGTAGTGCAGGGGCTGTTAGTATAACAGAAACCGAGTTTTGTAATAAGCGTTTTTCTTCTATAACTAATGCTTATCTATACTTTCTAAATCAGTTAAGTATCACAAATCAAAATAGTCTTCTATTTATTTCTATCGCGCAGTTTGGTGCGACACCATTAGGATATGATAATCAATTACTGAAGGATGTAGTCGATGATTATGTTACCTATGTAAATAGTGTTCCTCCCAATGATTTTCCAATAACTTGGAATGACTTTTTAACCCATGATTATGTGAAGTCAAATAACTTGTGCCCTGGAATAACTCCCGCTATCGAAATGCCAGATACAATTATTGATATTCCTTGTAATCAATGGAGTGATTTTTCAAATAATGTAAATGCCCAAAACCAATATGACATATATATACAACAACTTACCGAAAGCTTTAGAAAGGCTTATGTGGAAGGTGCGATGGAATCTTTAGTGGAGACGTTTACCGAGGAACATTTTGACAAAGAATACCACTACACACTGTATTATTATGATCGTGCAGGAAATTTAGTACAAACAGTTCCACCTAAAGGAGTAGAGCGGTTTGATGGAGCTAATACAACATTAAACAATAGTATTAACCAGAAAAGAGCAACTCAACCAGAGGCGCATGATATAACCTTAGCACCAGCTCATACCTACCAAACAGTTTATAAATATAACTCTTTAAACCAGTTGGTATACCAAATCACTCCCGATGGAGGAGAAAGCCGATTTGCTTATGATGCACTTGGAAGACTTGTAGTTTCTCAAAATGCTAAACAAAAATTGGAAAATCAATTTTCGTATACGCGTTATGATGAATTAGGAAGGGTTTATGAAGTAGGTGAATTAACAGCTCCTTCTTCAGACTATTCGATAGATGATATTGGAAAACTGGTTGATGGAAATGGTGTTGAATTCGATGTGAACCATTTAAACTTCCCCGATAACTGGTCGATGAATAGGAAAGAAGTAACGCATTCAATTTATGATGAATTAAAGTATATTGATGGTAATTCACTAAATGATATTCTGATCAATGGTTCACAAGCACAAAGTAATTTTGAAGATTATCATTTTGACAATACACGAAATAGAATATTGTGTGTGATGTATCAAGAAGTTTATGACACAGATCTCAATAACTACGATAACGCATCTTTTTACAACTACGATGTCCATGGAAATGTAGAAGAACTAATACAAGTTGTAAATGATCCAGAGTTAATAGCATTAAACCAATCCATAAAAAAACTAAGTTATTCTTATGATTTAGTAAGTGGAAACGTTAATGAGGTAATCTACCAAAAAGGAGAAACCGACGAGTTCAGGCATAAATATAACTATGATGCCGACAA
>Ga0209075_1003267_pt1 | contig 13645 bp, 8 predicted proteins | sample Stecom2011_FD_187523 | JGI IMG/M metagenome (GOLD analysis project Ga0209075, IMG submission 187523) | Agricultural soil microbial communities from Utah to study Nitrogen management - Steer compost 2011 (SPAdes) (version 2) | ecosystem: Environmental > Terrestrial > Soil > Agricultural land... | reverse complement strand
ACCTACGGATAGAGAGGCCACGGAAGTCACTCTGGCGAGCCAGGTCATCCACCCAACCTCAAATCCTATGAAGTCGCCAAATGCCTCTTTCGTGTAAAGATATGCCCCTCCTGGTTCGTCAAAGTAACTCGCGGCTTCTGCAAAGCAAAGAATAAGAATCGCTACCGCAAAACCCGCCAACAGGACGGCCCATATACTCATCGGACCCAGTAAAAGCGCCGCCGCCGCAGGCAAAAGATAGACCCCGCTGCCAATGACATCATTGATGGAAAGCCCCACCACCTGCCAACGGGTTACTGCACGGATTAATTTAGGGGGAGATTCGTTTTTGTTTGTCATTACACGGGATAGTTGAAAATTTGATATGCCGACTTTAGGGTGGAATACCCAATGTAGAAGAAACCGGGGATCACAAACTTATAAAATTTCAGATGGTAAACAAGAGTCACCTCCAGTAGAGCGACTGTAAACCACCCAAAGATGGCTTTGCTACCTGCCGAAAATCAAATGGTGCCCTGATTTTTCTATATTTGTAATCTGAAGCGTCAAATATGAGAGAAGACTATTTAAGTGGAGAAAATGAAAATTTGAATTCCTCTGACAAGGAAATAGAAAAAGCCTTGAGGCCGTTAAGCTTCAGTGACTTTACTGGACAATACAAAATTGTAGACAACATCAAAATCTTTGTATTGGCCGCCAAAAGAAGAGGTGAGCCCTTGGATCATGTCTTATTGCATGGACCTCCCGGTCTGGGGAAAACCACCCTGAGCCACATCATTGCAAACGAGCTCGATGCGGCCATAAAAATCACTTCAGGGCCTGTTTTGGATAAGCCATCTGATCTTGCCGGTCTCCTGACGAACTTGGAGGAAGGGGACGTTCTTTTTATCGATGAAATCCACCGTTTAAATCCAGTGGTGGAGGAATATCTATATTCTGCGATGGAGGACTTCCGTATAGATATCATGTTGGACTCAGGTCCAAATGCCCGTTCGGTACAAATTTCTTTGAGCCCTTTCACGCTGATAGGCGCTACAACCCGATCGGGATTGCTTACCTCCCCTTTAAGGGCTAGATTCGGCATCAACGCGCGGTTAGAATATTATGATGCCAAGTTATTGACCACGATTGTCCTCAGATCCGCCCATATCCTCAATACCCCTATAGATGAGGTTGCTGCTTATGAAATCGCCCGAAGAAGCCGGGGAACGCCACGTATTGCCAATATGCTATTGCGCAGAACCCGGGATTTTGCGGAAATAAAGGGAGATGGGACCATTACACTGGACATCGCCAAGATCGCGCTTACCGCCCTCGATGTGGATGAAAATGGCCTGGACGAAATGGACAACAGGATTCTGACTACCGTTATCGTAAAATTCAGAGGAGGACCAGTCGGCTTATCCACTATTGCAACCGCCTGCAGCGAAGAAGCAGAGACAATTGAAGAAGTTTATGAGCCCTTCCTTATTCAAGAAGGCTATCTCAAAAGAACCAGCCGGGGAAGAATGGCGACGGAATTGGCCTACAGCCACCTTAAGCTGAAGCCGGATGCTGCTGGAGGAACCGGATCTTTGTTTTAGTATGTAACACGGAGTATCGGATATTGAGACGATAGGGGTAGATACTTACGTTCTCATATCTTTATCTCCAATCTTTCGTTTTGATTTCATGCCTTACATCCCAAACCTTGCATCTTCTAAAGAAAAAAATGCCACCGTCATCAAGCGACTGGCAAAGGATCTTGGTTTTGAATTTTGCGGTATTGCCAAAGCGGAGTTTTTGGAGGAGGAAGCTCCCAGACTGGAGGCTTGGTTGAACCAAAATTATCACGGAAAAATGGCTTATATGGCCAATCATTTCGACAAACGTCTGGACCCTACGAAGTTGGTAGAAGGAGCAAAAACTGTGGTTAGTTTGGCTTATAATTATTATCCCGCTGACGAACTTCCCCAGACAGCGGATGACTATAAAATAGCAAAATACGCCTATGGCAAAGATTACCACTTTGTCATTAAAGACAAGTTAAAGACATTTTTAGAAGCCCTTAAAGAAGAAGTGGGTGATGTCGGCGGGAGAGCTTTTGTGGACTCGGCGCCTGTAATGGAAAGACAATGGGCCCAAAAGGCAGGTCTTGGGTGGACAGGAAAAAACAGTCTGTTGCTCAACAGAACAGTCGGCAGCTTCTTCTTCCTCGCCGAGCTTATAATCGATCTGGAAGTAGCGCCCGATCCGCCCGCAGCACGGGATTATTGCGGCACCTGTACCCGCTGTATCGATGCCTGCCCTACCGATGCCATCGTGAAGCCAGGCGTGGTGGACGGCTCCCGATGCATTTCCTATTTCACCATAGAGCTAAAAGAGGAACTCCCTGCTTCCGTGAAAGGAAAATTCGAAAACTGGATCTTTGGCTGCGACATCTGCCAAGATGTATGCCCTTGGAACAGGTTTTCACAGCCCCATTCAGAGCCGGAGTTTGAACCCCACCCGGAACTCAAGCAGATGAAAAAAGAAGATTGGGAAGAAATCACTGCGGAAACTTTCGCTAAAGTCTTTCAAAAATCTGCGGTAAAGCGGACAAAACTTGAAGGTCTGGGGAGGAATATCAGATTTATAAAGGAATCAAAAGATCAGTTCTAGCACCAAGCATCAAGTAGAAGACATTATTATCCTGCAGTGGCCTGTGAACCCTTAGCCGTAGGCACGGCCAAAGGATCGACGAAGTAAATTTCAGGCTTGGTTCCGTCATATACCCGGAACATATCTTGGGTTGAGGCTCATGTAGTATTCAAGACTATGCTCCGGTTCCTCCAGTCCGGCAGGAATGGGGCGTTTAGAGAAGGTCTGGAAATAAAGGACACACGCATCCCTCCACCATACAGCTTCTTTTTCTTGGATCACCAAGAAGGTCTTTACATGGTTGAACCTTTCTACGTCGACAAATGGCTCCATTTGATCCCATATCCGCTGCATCTCCCTCACTTGGTCTACCCCTTCGTAGTACTTATACACCATTTCATCCCACAAGACATTGCCTGATTCCATTTTATGATCCCATGGGAGGTGATGAAACCAAAGGAGGAATTCCTGTGGGATGGTTTTAGGATTTGAGAATTCTTCTTGAACAGGTGGGAAATATTGGGCGAGGGCATTGCTCCCTGTAGCGGTCCGATCGAAGCCTATCCCCGCTGAATCGGCGCGGTGATAGTAGACAGATGTCCAATCTGCCCTGTGTTTGTTGTCTATCCACGGACCTGGACCATAGTGGTGCGACCAGCCCATCAGGTGGTGTAATCCCAAAGGCGTTGTATAATTTACAATTGCTTCACGAGATTCAAGCATCATGTCCTTTATGGGCTCCACGAACTCGCTTTCATTATTGAAGGTCATTCTCAGCCATTCTTCTGCTATTGTATCGGAGGAAAGGGTATGGTCCCATGCCAGCCTTCCGAAAGTGTACCAATTCGATTGAGCAAAATGGTGGCTGGTCCAGTTTCTGTCGGTTCCTATGTTGGTTACGCCCGCGATTGCCGACAGTCGATGACCTTCGAGAGATCCATTTACCACTTTTGCTACCGTAGAACCTTCGCCCTTTGCATAGGTGTCTGCATCCAAGGTTTCCTTATACATAGGAGCTAAATACGCCAAATTCGTTCCCTGTCCTAAATATTCTTGGGTGATCTGAAATTCCATCATTAAAGGAGTCTCGGGCATGGCGCCGAACAAGGGATGGAAAGGTTCGCGAGGCTGAAAATCAATGGCGCCATTCTTCACCTGAATGAGCACATTGTCCCGAAATTGTCCGTCCAGCGGCTTAAACTCATTATAGGCTTGCTTGGCCCGGTCATCCGGTGTCTCATGAGAATAGACAAAAGCCCGCCACATCACGATTCCTCCTTTGTCGGCCACCGCAGCCGCCAACATGTTGGCTCCTTCCGCATGCGTTCGATTATAATTATGTGGCCCTGGCTGTCCTTCAGAGTCCGCTTTCACCAAAAATCCCCCAAAGTCAGGAATATGACGGTAAATTTCTTCTGCTTTCGCCTTCCACCAAGTTTTCACCTCTGGATCTAAGGGATCGGCAGTGGGTAACCCGCCAATCTCTATCGGTGCACTGAATCTCGCGGTGAGATAAACTTTAAGCCCATACGGACGAAAGGCATCAGCCAAAGCCGCGGCTTTTATCAAGTAAGGTTCTGTCAGTACCAGAGCATTGGCATTTACATTGGTCAGCACTGTACCGTTGATTCCGATAGACGCATTTGCCCTAGCATAGTCAAGGTATCGTTGATCTATATAATCCGGCAGCTTATGCCAGTCCCATAGGGAAAATCCGGCATAGCCTCTCTCCACAGTTCTGTCAAGATTATCCCAATGGTTTAATATCCGATGCTGGATACCCGGCTTGTTGGTAATGGACAGGTTGCTTATATCAGAGTTTGTCTGAATAAGCCTTAGCAAATGGAAACTGCCATAAAGTACGCCCATGTCAGCATTGGCCGCTATTACGATGGTTTTTTTTCCCTTGTCCTGAACGGTAAGCAATAGGTATCCCTCGTTTCCTAGCTCTTTTAACTCATCGCCCAGATCTAACGATGCGATGAATGATGAGTTATCAGGGGTTCCTGCCACCAAGGAATTTTTGGCAGAGAGAGTTTTCACCACGGGCACATCCATCCCTAAAAGCCCTCCAAGGCCCTTTTTCAGTTCTCGTTTAGCAACGATTCCAGTAGCTGTATTGCCGGGAACAATCATTTCGGCAAATACTTCCCTGTAATTATCCAGAAGAGCCTGGTCTTTCACCAATTCATATCTTAGCCATAAACGATATCCGTCTTCGGCAAAAGAGGTATGGAACAGGAGCATAAAAAGGAGAAGAGTCAGAGAATAGATGCTATTTTTCATGTCTTTCTTGGCTGAAGTTCTTTTCACTTCCACGAGTATACAGCGCTGGGATTTCTTCGGTGGAATAGATAATAATAGCCAAATTAATGCAATCGGTTTCAGAATTCATATCTTAAAAGAAATTTTATTCTTGGCTGTACCTTATGATTCGCCAACGAAATTCTCTAGAGATTTAACGGAATCATCTACAAAAAACTGCCTTATTAAAATAATATTAACGTCTTCTTGCTAAACATCTACTTTTAAGCAATGTAATATTTTTTAAAAATTACCACCTTGAAAAATTAAAGAAGAATTACTTGCAATCGGTTGCATATTTTTAAATTTATATCCATGTTTATGGAATAATTTGCCCTTTGTAGTAAACCCAACTGACGAACATAGGGTCTATGTAAAACAAATAACAATAAATTACTGGATGACCAAAAATTAACGAAGTATGAAAAAAGTGTTACTAATAAGTATGATGTGGGTTTGGCTAATGCCATTAGCCATAGCCCAGCAACAGGTATCCGGAACCGTCAGTGATAATTCTGATGGAACCCCTTTGCCTGGAGTCAATATCCTTGTTAAAGGAACTACCACCGGAGCTGTTACTGACCTAGACGGCGGTTATAGTTTGTCTGTAGCCGGTTCAAATGCCACCCTGATATTTTCTTTTATAGGCTATCAAAGTCAAGAGGTGGCAGTTGGAAACAGATCCGTGGTGGACATAAGCCTAGAGCCGGATCTTTCGACTCTCTCCGAGGTTGTTGTCGTAGGATACGGAACCCAGCGGGAGGAAGCGGTTACCGGCTCTGTTGCGTCCATTAGCGGGGATGTCCTACGTGATATCCCTTCGGGGAATGTCACCCAAGCCTTGCAAGGCCGGGTAGCCGGGGTGGAATTATCTCAAACTTCCTCCAGACCTGGCGCTTCCATGCAGATCCGAATCCGGGGAACCCGGTCGCTGACGGCTACGAATGATCCACTGGTAGTACTGGACGGAATTCCCTTCGCTGGTTCTATCGGCGATATTAACCCAAATGATATCAAGAGCCTCGACATTTTAAAGGATGCCTCTGCAACGGCCGTGTACGGTTCCAGAGGTGCCAACGGCGTGATTCTAGTGACCACCAACAGGGGTCAAAAAGGACAGCAAGCGAGGATTAGCTACAATGGCTTTCACGGAATTAGGGAAGTATTTTCAAGATACCCGATGATGGACGGCCCAGAATTCGTCGCGCTACGCCAGGCTGCAGGCCAATTTACAAACGCCTTGGATGAGTCGGATGATGTCAATACCGACTGGCAAGACCTACTGTACAAATCTGGCTCCGTCACCAGCCACGAGTTAGGTGTATCAGGCGGCACTGAAAAAGGCAACTACAACTTCAATGCGGGTTATTTCAAGGATCAGGGAGTAATCCCGACGCAGCAATACGAACGCTTCTCCATGCGAGCTGCCATTGACCAGGAGGTGGGGAAATACATTCGTTTAGGCTTCACGACAAACAACAACTACAATGTTACTGAAGGATCTCAAGTGGGAATTTATGGGATATTGAGTATGTCTCCCATTGCCAATCCCTATAACCCTGATGGAAGCTGGAAAAGAACCATAAAGATGCCGTTGGATGAGCCTTGGTCTTACTCCAGAGAAGTGGTGGAAGGTTCAAGAGATGAATGGCTGAGCGAAACAAGGGCTTATGGAACCTACAATTCTCTCTACGGTGAGGTGAAAATTCCCGGAGTGGAAGGGTTGAAGTACCGCGCCAATGTTGGTTTGGACTACAGGCAGAGTCACGGCGGAGGCTTTACCGGAGAAGGAATTAACAGCGCCAATCCTACTACCCCATCTTCTGCATCTGTAAGCAATTCACACACTTATCATTGGGCGATAGAGAACCTGCTATCTTACGACCGCATCTTTGCCCAAAAGCACATGATCAACGCTGTAGCTTTGTTTTCTTCAGAGCAGACAAGATTTAACAGCTCACGCATGGCGGCAAGAGACATCCCCTCCAGTGCATTTCAGTTTTACAATCTGGGTTATGCGGCCGGAGAGATCACAGTGGATCCAAGTCAGCAGAACTACTGGCAAAGCGGCCTGATGTCCTACATGGGAAGAATCATGTACTCGTTTGACGACCGTTATATGCTGTCCGCCACCCTAAGATCAGACGGTGCCTCTGTACTGGCGGATGGTCATAAATGGCACACCTATCCCGCTATATCCGCCGGATGGAATATCGGCAGCGAATCTTTCCTCCAGAACAGTAATCTGATCAACATGCTGAAACTTCGTGTAGGTTACGGACAGACTTCCAACCAAGCCGTAAACCCTTACCAGACGCTCGGTCTTTTGTCTACCAGACCCTACAACTTCGGTGACGACACCTATTCTACAGGTTATTATGTAAACCAGCTTCCAAACCAGCAATTGGGCTGGGAGTTTTCCGAAACCATGAACTTTGGGCTGGACTTTTCTTTGCTGAACGACCGTCTGTCGGGTACCATGGAATATTATATCACCAATACCAAAGATGTATTGCTTAATGTAGGACTTCCTGCCACGTCCGGGGCTAGCTTCGTTACGTCCAATATTGGGGAGACCCAAAACAAAGGTGTCGAGCTTTCCCTCAACGGATTGATTTTGGACAATGTAAACGGATGGACATGGGACGCTGGAATAAACGTATATGCCAACCGGAATAAATTGGTTGCACTTGCTTCTGGAGCAACCCGAGATGAAAGCAACTGGTGGTTTGTAGGCCATCCCATCAACGCCATCTATGACCATGAAAAAATCGGCTTGTGGCAAGATGGGGATCCGCATCTGGATATTCTGGAACCAGGAGGAAATGTAGGCATGATCAAAGTGAAATACACCGGGGAGTTCAATTCTGACGGTGTGCCGGTAAGGCAGATCGGGCCGGATGATCGGCAGATCATGAATGTTGATCCAAATTTCCAGGGAGGATTTAACACCCGGGTAGCTTACAAAGGATTTGACCTGAGCATTGTCGGTGCCTTTAAAAGCGGCGGCGTCCTCATCAGCACGCTTTATTCATCGTCAGGCTACCTCAATATGCTAAGCGGACGACGAAATAACGTGAAAGTCGATTACTGGACTCCGGAGAACACCGACGCTAAATATCCAAAACCGGGAGGGATAACCAGCGGCGACAATCCGAAGTATGGCGGTACCTTGGGTTATTTCGATGCTTCCTATCTGAAAGTACGAACCATGACGCTCGGCTATAACTTTGATAACAACCCCTGGATCAAAAACATCGGTATTCAGCAGCTTCGCCTTTATGCCGCCGTGCAGAATCCTTTCGTGATGTTCTCACCATACCACAGGGAATCTGGAATGGACCCTGAAACAAACTCCTATGGAGATGAGAACGCGGCAGTAACTTCTACCTATCAGAGAAGGCTATTGACGCTAGGGACAAACGCGCCTGCTACACGCAACTATATGATCGGTGTTAATCTAACGTTTTAAAAAAGGAGAGATGAAAATTAAACATATAAAAAAATATATTGGGGCAGCCCTGATGGGTTTGTTCTTGGGATCTTGCTCCGAAATTCTTGAGGAGCAGCCACGCAGCCTTTATGAGCCGGGGTTTTTTAGAACTGAAAGAGGCGTTAATGGAGGCATCACCTCCTTGTATGCGCATCTTCGTTATATCTATGGCCAGGCCTATTTCTACAATACCACCCTTACGGGAACCGATGAAGCCACCTGGGCACAGAGCGCCGACGGGAATTTCAAAGATATGGATCTCTCGGGGGTAGGATCCATCACCCCGACAAGCAGCCGGGCTGATGTGCTTTGGGGTGCCGCATTTTCCAACATCAATACCGCCAGTGGCATTATTGAAAATGCTGCTGAAGTAGAGGGTATTTCGAATGCACTGATTGCCGAAGCGAGGTTTTTCCGCGCCTTCGATTACTTTATGCTAGTTCAGACCTTTGGCGGAGTTCCTTTAGATTTGGGTTCCGGAGAACTGATGTTCAACAACAATCCATCCAGGACTTCTGTCCGTAACACAGTTCCGGAGGTTTATACGAAAGCCATATTTCCGGACCTGCTGACGGCTATCAACGACCTTCCTACAGTTGGCCGTGTGACGGGCGGGGCAACACAGACACTTGCGCGCTTGTATTTGGCAAAGGCTTATCTTACCTATGCGTGGTGGCTGGAAAACCCCAATAACATCCCCACCTATCCGGAGACCGCCCGAATCGACCCCGACGGTCGCGATGCCCAGTGGTATTTCCAACAGGCTTACGATATAGCCGTGACGGGAATTGACAACCCAGGACCTTTTGGACTACAGGAAACTTTCTATGATCTACATCTTGGGTCAAATGATCGGAACAATGAAATGCTGTTGTATGCAGACCATACAGAAACCAGCGAATTTTATAACGGTTCCAGCCTTACCTACTCCAACGGCGGTGCGCCAGAGAATTTTGCATTATGGATGATGACCTGGAACTATACCAATATCAGAAGCTCCACTACCTCTGATTGGTCCAACGTGATCAGTTCAGTTCAGCGTGAAGCATCTCAAGATTTGGGTCGCCCCTGGACACGCATGGCACCTCCCATCGGTGTCTTCGAAAACACTTTTGCTGACAAGACCAATGACGCCCGCTACGATGGCACTTTCGTGACCGTCTATCGTGGCAACTGGAAAAAAGGAGGGATCGATACCGACTTCGTTTACAACGCCAACGACCTGCGGGTAAACCATGGAGAACCAATATTGACTTTCTTGGACGAAGAGCCAGCTACTCCGATCAGTTACCCTACAGGTGCGGGAAAAAGTAATATAGGTGCGGGAGAGCTTCCCGGGCGAGCAGACTTTGTAATCTCCCCCCGCGGCATCAGCAGAATAACACATCCGGGCCTTTGGAAACTAGGCACATATCGTACGGACAACGGTGAGGGATTGGGTCAACCTAATGCTGCCAGCACGAGGCCATTTAACATTGCAAAGTTCTCAGAGCTGTACTTTATAGCTGCTGAAGCAGCAGTTAAGGGTGCCTCAACCCAAGGCGGAAAGAGCGCCAGAGACCTGATCAATGTCATCCGTGCGAGAGCGGGTAAGTGGCGTTGGGACAACAACGGCAACCAGCCGAAGATGGAAGACAATAGTGCAGCCATGGTTGCTGCCACGCCTGCGATAATCGAAATCGACTACATTCTAGAAGAAAGATCCAGGGAGTATTATGGAGAAGGTTATCGTTGGTATGATCTGGTCCGTACCCAGAAGTGGGCTGAAATCGCTTCCACCTATGAAATCGGCGGTATCAATTACGGAGAGCATACTCCGGAGAGAGTCAATAGAACGATCGAGCCTTACCACTATCTCCGTCCCATTCCTCAGGGCCAGATCGAACGGTTGGAATTAGAACCGGGAGAGCTCGCGGCTTATCAAAACCCGGGGTACAATTGATTTGACCTTTAATTCACTTTTTAATTGGCTGCTCCGCTTCTGGGGCAGCCATATTTATATGAAGGTGAAAACAGGCCGCAAAAGTTTGTCGCATTGCCATAATTCTAGACGATGATAAGCTTAAGATGCCAGATAATAAGGGACTACTTTACCACATGGTATCCCCTACCAATCCTTTGATATAAGGGAGGATTTTTTTTCTCAATTGCACTGGATAACGCCTCTCGCCAGTGAACACCCCTACAAGAACCTCACAACCCGCTTCTCCATATTTTTCCATAAGAAAATTTCTTATTCTCCTCTGATGATAGAACAGGTCTGAAGCAAATTGAGCGGTCTTAAGTTCCGGTAGAAGTTGCTCGGCCAGGCCGTCGTGGTATGACTTCATCGCTTTATCCGGTTCTTCGAAATGATCACGAACTGCCTTACCTGCCAAGGAGCCACTAAATATCGCATTGGAAATCCCCTCTGCAGTAAGCGGATCCGCCAAGCCTGCCGCATCTCCCGTTAGGAAGACCTTTCTCTGTGCCAGGGCACCCGACCTATAGGATATAGGTATTTGAAACCCGTGGGCTTCTTCCTCTATGGTCTTAGTGATTCCTAGAGATTGAATATATTCTAGATAGTAAGCACGCAGGTTTATCTTCCGTTTTTTAAAGATCGCCACGCCAATGGATAAATGGTTCCCTTTAGGAAAACACCAGCCGTAGCCGTTCGGAATGACATCCACGTCAAAACGGACAGTTGTAGCGAGGCGCTGGAAATCGACTGCGTCCACGACCACTTCGTACTCCAAAGCCGGGATCAAACGACGGTCATCGCTCCAGCCAGCCATCTTTGCGGTAGGGCTGTAAACGCCATCTGCAGCAATTACATACCGCGCTTCAAAAGCTCCTTTGGTTGTTTTTAAAACCACAGAATCCCCGATCTCCAAGGCGAGTAGCGTATGTTCGTCCAGAACCACCACACCCAGCTCTCTTGCCTTGTCTACCAGCAACTTGTCAAATTTATCCCGCATCACCATCGTAACGATAGGGTAGTCTCTGGTGGATTGGAAATGATAGGGGCTGCCGCTAAAGCCCACTTGAACGGAGTCAAATTCGCGTTCCACCGCTGGAGCTAGGTCAAAGGGTAGCATTTTGCGACCCCTAAACACTAATCCTCCTCCACAGGTTTTATATCTTGGCAAGCTTTCCTTTTCGAGAATCGCGACCTTCAGACCACTTTTTGCAGCCTCATAGGCAGCCATGGTCCCTGATGGGCCCGCACCCACTACAATAATATCAAAAGCAGTCATCATGTAAGAATAGAAAAAAACCTTTAACGATTTTATCGGCCCCGCAAAATAATAAAAATAACTTATCCTGCAGGGCTCCTGTCTTTGGTCCGACCAGAAAAAAATGAATCCAAACAGCTGCGACTTCCGGATGTTTAATAGTTCCTTGAGATGAGAAGGAAATGAAAGCTAAGGCTTATTCTAAAGGTAGCTCCATATCTTAGCCTTCATGTACGGTCATAAAAAAAGCCCCCTGTAGGGGCTTTTCATCAACTTACACCGGAACTTGTAAAAAATGTTTGTTTAGTACCGGTTCGTATGATTTCGCGAAGGTCTTATAACACCAATCCTTAAATTCTTGGACTTCTGAAGGAATCAAAAGATTCATTCCTTTCTGGAGCTCTTTCTCGAAAAGCTTTTTGTCAAAACTCACCTTAAGTAAAATGACTTTAACATATTCCATCATAGTTGTTGTTGTTTAAGTTGGTTAAAAATATCAAGTAAAAGATTAAACGTCGACCCCCTACATTTGTTGCGTTTAAAATATCCTTGTTAATTTGCAGTTATTAAGTAGTGAGCGCATTCATGAAAAAAACGGAAATCACCTGTCTCTTAGTATTCATACTGTCTCTTTTCTCGGCCTTGGCTATAGCCCAGGAGGTGAGGATAGAGCTTGGTCCTGACGAGGTTGGCCTGAACGAGACCTTTAATATTAAGGTGACAGTGTCGGATGAGAAGATAAAGTCCTACGACCAATTTCCCGAGATTCCGGGCTTCCAAAAACAAGGACTTTCCCAAAGCTCCTCCATGAATGTCATCAACGGGCAGATGAGCAGCACCAACAGCATCATTCAATATTACAAACCCCTAAGGAAAGGCCAGTACACCTTGGGAAATTTCTCTCTAAACATCAATGGCAATGAGGTGAGTTCTCCGGGAAAAACCATTGCGGTAGTGGATAATCGTCCCAGCCAACGGAATAGGAACATAGACCCTTTTGATGATTTTTTTGGGGGGGTAGATGAGGAGCCGGAATATGTGGAGATCGAAGATGACGCGTTTTTTTCAATGACTGTGGATAAAGAAGAGGTTTTCGTAGGAGAAGGGTTCAACGTAGTCTTGGCCTTTTATATGTCTGAGGATAATCAGGCTCCTTTTAATTTCCATGAGCCTGGACGGCAATTGGAAAGTATCATCAAAAAAATCAAACCTACGAACGCTTGGGAAGAGAACTTCAACATTACCAATATCCAACCCGAAAGAGTAGAAATTAATGGGAAAGCCTGGACGCGATTTAAAGTATACGAATCGACTTTTTACCCGTTCTCAGAAGGCACTGTAAACCTCCCCAGCATTCCCTGGGAAATGATCAAATACAGAATCGCAAAAAATCCTACATTTTTCGGCAACAACAGACTGGAGGATTTCAAGACGTTTTATTCAGCAGCCCGAAACATCCGTGTAAAGCCGCTCCCCCCCCATCCATTAAGAAGCGAAGTCAGCGTGGGAGAATATGAATTGCGGGAAAATTTTAGCCAAAAAGAAGTCGCTACCGGAGAGGGAGTATCTTATAGTTTCGGGATCATCGGAGAAGGCAATATCAATGCGATTAAAGCTCCGAAAAGAATGGCGGAACAAAAATTGAATTCCTTCAACCCCAACGAAAGGCAGCAGATCAACCGTGGCAGGGGTAAAATAACCGGGGTGAAAGAATACAATTATTATCTCACCGTCAACGAACCCGGTCAGGTAAATCTGGAAGACCATTTTGAATGGATATTTTTCAATCCCAGGTTGGCAGTATACGATACACTCCGTCCACAGGCGGTTTTAAATGTGGTAGGAGAAAACAAAGTCAACCAAGCCATTTCCTCCTCCCGATTGGGTGGAATCTACGATTTAATAGAAGTAGAGGATAATACGCTTTTAAACGAGCGATATAAGTATTATTTTTCCGCCTTCATAAATATCCTGCTATTGGGCAGTGTTATTTTGCTGGGCATTTTGATGA
>Ga0209075_1003266_pt1 | contig 13650 bp, 11 predicted proteins | sample Stecom2011_FD_187523 | JGI IMG/M metagenome (GOLD analysis project Ga0209075, IMG submission 187523) | Agricultural soil microbial communities from Utah to study Nitrogen management - Steer compost 2011 (SPAdes) (version 2) | ecosystem: Environmental > Terrestrial > Soil > Agricultural land... | reverse complement strand
TTGTCTACGCCAACCTGGTGGGGGCTCAGGACGAACTGGTGTTCGATGGCGGCTCCATGGTGGTCGACCACGCCGGTGCGCTGGCGGTGGAAGCGCCCCAGTTTGCCGATGGCCTGTTTCCGGTGGAGTTTCTGTGTGAGCATCATTGCCAGCCGATCTCCCAACCTCTGCCGGCGGAACCGTCCCTGGAAGCCAATGTGTACAACGCACTGGTGACCGGCGTTCGGGATTACGTAAATAAAAACGGCTTTAAATCGGTGGTGCTGGGCTTGTCCGGCGGTATCGATTCTGCCGTCACCTTGGCAGTGGCTGTCGATGCCCTGGGCAAGGACCGGGTGAGGGCGGTGATGATGCCGTTCCGCTATACCTCCAGCGCCAGCCTGGAAGACGCCGAGGCGCAGGCTGCTGCCATGGGTGTTCAGTACGATGTGTTTTCCATCGAGCCCATGTACGACGTGTTCATGCAAACCCTCGCCGAACCCTTTGCAGGCACCAAGCCGGATACCACGGAAGAAAACCTGCAGGCCCGCTTGCGGGGGGTGTTGCTGATGTCGCTGTCTAACAAGTTTGGTTCACTGGTGCTGACCACCGGCAACAAGAGTGAGCTGGCGGTGGGCTATTCCACCCTGTATGGCGATATGGCCGGCGGTTTCGATGTACTGAAAGATGTGCCGAAAACCCTGGTATTCCGGCTGGCCTGGTACCGTAACAGCCTGGCGCCGGTGATTCCGGAGCGGGTGATTACCCGGCCGCCCTCAGCGGAACTGGCGCCGGACCAGAAAGACGAAGACAGCCTGCCGGGCTACGACATTCTGGACCAGATCCTGAACCTGTACGTGGAGCGGGATTACAGTGCCGAGGCCATTGTGGCGGAAGGTTTCGAGCGGGCGGATGTAGAGCGGGTGGTGCGGCTGGTGGATATCAACGAATACAAGCGCCGGCAGGCACCCATCGGGGTGCGCATTACCGAGCGCGGGTTTGGCAAAGACCGCCGGTATCCGATTACCAACGGCTGGAAGATTGGCAAGTAAGGCCGGCGGCCTTACTCGTCGCCCATCAGGCCGAAGGTGACCACGTTGGTGAGGGAGCGGTTCTGGCGGCGCAGGCGGTCAGACTGAAACTCGCCGTTCTCATCAAAGGCTTCGCTGTCCGGGAAGTTGTGACGCAGGGTGGCGATGGCGTCGCTGGCACCTTTTTTCAGGTCCATAAAGCGGAAGGTGTCGGCCAGCAGAATCAGGGCCTCTTCAACCGCCGGGGAAGACGGGTAGTTCTCTACTACGTACCGGGCCCGGTTGTTGGCGGCAATAAAGGCCTCGCGCTTGATGTAGTAGCGGGCCGCGTGCAGTTCCAGTTCGGCCATGCGGTTGCGGATGGCAATCATGCGCTGGCGGGCATCCGGGGCGTATTCACTGTCCGGGAAGCGGTTCAGCAGCTGGGAGAAATCCCGGAACGCCTGCAGTTGTTCGCCCGGGCTGCGTGCTGCCACATCAATCGGGAAGTAGCGGGCAGCCAGGCCCATGTCCAGGTTGTAGGAGGCCAGCCCGCGCATGTACAAGGCGTAGTCCAGGTGGTCGCTCTGGGGGTTCAGGCGCATAAAGCGGTCGGCGGCAGCCCGAGAGCCTTCAAGGTCCAGGTTCTGGTAGCGGGCGTAGACCAGGTCCAGCTGGGCCTGTTCGGCGTAGCGGCCGAAGGGGTAGTAGGTTTCCAGTGCATCCAGGTTTTGCTCGGCTTCGTTGAAGTTGCCGGAGTTCAAGGCCTGGCGGGCATTCTGGTAATAGGTTTCTTCCGGCAGCACTTCCACTTCACGGTTAGAGGCGCAGCCACTGGCCAGCGCGATGATAGTGGAAATTAGCAGTAATCGGACAACTGATCTCATGCCGGAATCCCGTATAATGGTCGCAACTTGAATGAACCCCGCATTGTAGCAAAAAGAGGCCGAATGTCTTCCGATAACCGTATTACCGGACATTACACCATCCCCCCGGAGCTGAGCGACCGGCGGCTGGATCAGGCTGCGGCCGAACTCATGCCCGAGCATTCCCGCTCGCGCCTGCAATCCTGGATCAAAAGCGGGGCGCTGACGGTGAACGGCAAAGCCCGCAAGCCCCGTGACAAAGTCATGCTGAACGATGTTCTGGAGCTGGATGCCGAGCCGGAAGTGCAGGTTACCTGGGAAGCCGAGCCCATCACCCTGGATATCGTGTACGAAGACGAGCACCTGCTGGTGATCAACAAACCTGCCGGGCTGGTGGTACACCCGGCCGCGGGCCATGCCGATGGCACCCTGGTGAACGCGCTGCTGAATCACGCGCCGGAAGTCGAGAACCTGCCCCGGGCTGGTATTGTGCACCGGCTGGACAAAGACACCTCCGGGATTATGGTGGTGGCCCGCAGCCTGATTGCCCACACCTCGCTGGTCAACCAGTTGCAGGAGCGCACCATGGGCCGGGAATACGAGGCGGTGGTGGTGGGTTCTCTCACCGGCGGCGCCACAATAGATGCTCCCATTGGCCGGCACCCGCAAGACCGCAAGCGCATGGCGGTGGTGTCGTCCGGCAAACCGGCGGTGACCCACTACCGGCTGATTGAGCGCTTTGCCGCTCATACCCATGTTCGCTGCAAACTGGAAAGCGGCCGTACCCACCAGATCCGTGTGCACATGACCCACGTGCGCCACCCGCTGGTGGGCGATCCGGCCTATGGCGGGCGTTTGCGTTTGCCCAAGGGCACCACGGAAGAGCTGCGGGAAGTACTGGCCGCCTTCAACCGGCAGGCCCTGCATGCCAGGCAGCTGACCCTGGAGCACCCGGAAACCGGCGAGATTATGACCTGGGAAGTACCCCTGCCGGACGATTTTGTGCACCTTGTTGAAGCCCTGCGCAAGCATGCCCGGGAGCTGGAAGAGAATGATTACTGAGCACGATGTACTGCGCCCGGACTGGCCTGCGCCACGCCGGGTGCGGGCCTTGTGCACTACCCGCAAGGGTGGCGTAAGCCTGCCGCCCTGGCACAGCCTGAACCTGGGCGACCACGTGGGTGATAACCCGGACCACGTGCAGGAAAACCGTCAAACCCTGGCCCGTTTCGCTGGGCTGGATAGCAACTGCATTGGCTGGCTGAATCAGGTGCATGGCACCGAAGTGGTTGAATTAACCCGCGCTACGGTTGCTTTGCGCCCGGATGCCGACGCCAGCTTTACCCGTGTTCCCGGGCTGGCTTGCGCCATTCTGACCGCTGACTGCTTGCCGGTACTGCTGGCGGATCGTAAAGGTACCGTGGTTGGCGCCGCCCACGCCGGCTGGCGCAGTCTGTGCGGTGGGGTGCTGGAAAACCTGATCGCCGCCATGAACGTTGAGCCCTCAGAGCTGATGGCCTGGATAGGTCCTGCTATTGGCCCGAGAAACTTTGAAGTGGGGCCGGAAGTACGCGCGGCCTTTATTGGGCACGCCCCGGAAGCCGCCAGTGCCTTTAGCGAAACCGGCGCCCGCCCCGGCCATTTCATGGCCGACATATACCGCCTTGCCCGTCAGCGCCTGCAGCGCGCGGGTGTTGCTTCTGTGTCTGGCGGCAGTCTGTGCACCGTGCGCGACCAGGACTGGTTTTTCTCCTATCGCCGCGATGGCCTGACCGGCCGTATGGCGTCGGTTATCTGGCTGGGCTGATCGTCCGCACCTGACGACCGTCAAGTTTTCGTCGAAATAGCCGGCCCTCCGCTTGAAGTCCCCCTGCCTGCCCCTACATTAAATGTCAAAGCAATCGGAATACGCCGAAGGCACAGCGCCGTGTTGCGTATTCGCAAAAATTTCGGGGAACTGAACACATGAGAATCGACAAGCTGACCAGCAAACTGCAGTCCGCCCTGGCGGATGCGCAGTCGATCGCGGTAGGCAAAGACCATAATTTTATCGAGCCGGTGCATCTTGTGCAGGCGCTGCTCGATCAGCAGGGCGGGTCAGTAAAGCCGCTGCTGCAGCAGGTAGGCGCAGAGGCTGGCCGGGTGCGCCAGGCCATCGCCCGGGAAATCGAGAACCTGCCGGAAGTGCAGGGCAACGCCGGCGATGTGTCGGTGTCCAATGACCTGGGCCGTTTGCTGAACATGGCCGACAAGCTGGCCCAGAAACGCGGCGACCAGTTTATTTCCAGCGAGCTGGTACTGCTGGCGGCGCTGGAAGACCGGGGTGCTCTGGGCCGCATTCTGCGGGAGCAGGGCGTAGACAAAGCGGCCCTGGAAAAGGCCATTGATCAGGTGCGTGGTGGTGAAACCGTGAATGATGCAGGTGCAGAAGAGAATCGTCAGGCGTTGTCCAAGTACACCATCGACCTGACCGAGCGGGCAGCGCAAGGCAAGCTGGACCCGGTGATCGGCCGGGACGATGAAATTCGCCGCACCATCCAGGTGCTCCAGCGCCGGCGCAAGAATAACCCGGTATTGATTGGTGAGCCGGGCGTGGGTAAGACCGCCATTGTGGAGGGGCTGGCTCAGCGCATTGTGAACGGCGAAGTGCCCGATGGCCTGAAAGACAAGAAAGTGTTGTCGCTGGATATGGGTTCGCTGATTGCCGGCGCCAAGTTCCGCGGCGAGTTCGAGGAGCGCCTGAAGGCGGTGCTGAATGAGTTGTCCAAGCAGGAAGGGCAGATCATTCTGTTCATCGACGAGATTCACACCATGGTGGGTGCCGGCAAGGCCGAAGGCTCCATGGATGCCGGCAACATGCTTAAGCCGGCGCTGGCCCGGGGTGAATTGCACTGCGTGGGTGCCACCACCCTGAACGAATACCGGGAGAACATCGAGAAAGATGCCGCCCTGGAGCGCCGGTTCCAGAAGGTTTTGGTCAGTGAGCCCAACGAGGAAGACACCATTGCCATCCTGCGGGGCCTGAAAGAGCGCTACGAAGTGCACCACGGCGTTGAGGTGACCGACGGGGCCATCATTGCCGCTGCAAAGCTGTCGCACCGGTACATTACCGATCGCCAGTTGCCGGACAAGGCCATTGACCTGGTGGATGAGGCAGCCAGCCAGATCCGCATGGAGATGGATTCCAAGCCGGAAGCCCTGGACCGCCTTGAGCGCCGGCTGATTCAGCTGAAGATCGAGCGCGAGGCCCTGAAGAAAGAAAAGGACGAGGCTTCCAAAAGGCGGCTGGCGGAGTTGTCGGATGTGATTGCCGGCGTTGAGCGGGAATACTCGGACCTTGAAGAAGTATGGAATGCCGAGAAAGCGGCCCTGCACGGCTCCCAGAAGATCAAGAGTGACCTGGAGCAGGCGCGTATTGAGCTGGAAACGGCCCGCCGCTCCGGAGACCTCGGGCGAATGTCGGAGCTGCAGTACGGCAAGATTCCGGAGCTTGAGCGCCAGCTGGAAATGGCGGGCCAGGCCGAGATGCAGAAAATGGAGTTGCTGCGTAACCGGGTAACCGATGAGGAAATCGCTGAAGTCGTTTCCAAGTGGACCGGTATTCCGGTGTCCAAGATGCTGGAAGGCGAGCGCGACAAGCTGATGCGCATGGAAGAAGCGCTGCACGGCCGGGTAATTGGCCAGGAAGAGGCGGTAGAGGCGGTGTCCAACGCGGTGCGCCGGTCCCGGGCCGGGTTGTCGGACCCGAACCGCCCGAACGGCTCCTTCCTGTTCCTCGGCCCCACCGGTGTGGGTAAAACCGAGCTGTGCAAGGCGTTGGCGACCTTCCTGTTCGACACCGAAGAAGCCATGGTGCGTATTGATATGTCCGAGTTCATGGAGAAGCATTCCGTGGCCCGGTTGATTGGTGCGCCTCCCGGTTACGTGGGTTACGAAGAGGGCGGTTACCTGACCGAAGCGGTGCGCCGCCGGCCCTATTCTGTGCTGCTGCTGGATGAGGTGGAGAAAGCCCACCCAGATGTTTTCAACATCCTGCTGCAGGTGCTGGACGATGGTCGCCTGACCGACGGCCAGGGTCGCACGGTAGATTTCCGCAATACCGTGATTGTGATGACCTCCAACCTGGGGTCCCACATCATTCAGGAAAAAGCGGGTGAGGAAAACTACGAGGATATGAAATCAGCGGTGATGGAAGTGGTAGGTACCCACTTCCGCCCCGAGTTCATCAACCGTGTGGACGAAGTGGTGGTGTTCCACCCGCTGGCGGAAAACCAGATTCAGGGCATCGCCCGCATCCAGATCGACAACCTGGCGCAGCGCCTGCAGGATCAGGATATGAAGCTGGAAATCGCCGAAGATGCCATGCAACTACTGGCCGAGGTGGGTTACGATCCGGTGTACGGTGCCCGGCCACTGAAGCGGGCGATCCAGCGGCTGATCGAGAACCCGCTGGCGCAGAAACTGCTGAAAGGGGAGTTTATGCCGGGGGATACCATTGTGGCGACCGTTCAGGACGGCACGCTGGTGTTCGGCAAGAACTAACTGACAGCCGATATCGGGGCTTGCCGGCCCCGGAACGGAAAAAGCCAGCCGGTTTGCCCGGCTGGCTTTTTTGCATCAGCGCTGTTCAGCGCGTTCTTGCCGCTCTTCCATCGGGCCGCAGTTTTCCGCTGCCACTTCTTCGAACTTCTTGCGCTGCTCGTCAATCTCTTCGGGGGTGAGGTAACGCATCTCGCCGTTCTCTTCTACCCGGATCCTGGCGTTGCTGTTGATCACTTCCAGGTTGGAGCGGGCGGTGGCGCAGTTGGCTTCACGCTGTTTGCGCAGGGCCTCTTCCTGGGCGGTTTCCTGGCGCTGCTGGGCCTCTGCCTGCTGGCGCTCCTGGATTTCCTGCACCTGCTGCTGCGGGCTCACCCGGGTAGCCTGGCCACCGGAAGCTGCGCCGGTACGCACGTTCACCCGTTCAGCATTGGCGCCGGTTGGCTGGCGGTCGCCGAAGTGGGTCACGCCACTGTCATCGGTCCATTTGTATACGGAGGCACCGGCGGTGAGGCCCGGGGCGGCGGCCATAATCATGGCCAGCATCAGGATTTTTCGGTTCATAGGTCCACTCGTTATTCGATTACTACCTGGTGACATGATGCCACCCCGAATGCGGATTTTCTTCTGCCTGGTTCAAAACTCTTGCACCATTATTGGCCAACCGGAGGCCCGTGTCTAAGAAAATGGTGGCAATTAAGCCACAGCGCCTATTGACAGTGAGTTTCCCGCTGTCAGAATTACCGATTGCCTGAAGACTGGGGTCAATACGGCAGGCAATCCCGAGCGAGTATCCCCCGTTAATCACCACACTGAGTCCGCCACCCGCTGGTGGGCGCTGGTTGTTGCTTACGTGCAACCCGTTGATTGGCCGTTCTCCGCAACCCTCAGGAGGGCGGCTGGCCAGGAGACAACCTCTTAAAATGGTGTGGAGGAGTACGCCGGTTCCGCTTTCAAAAGAAGCAGGGAAACCGAGAATCCAGGCAACCGGGGCGTAACCCGGCTCATTCACTCGTAGAAGAGGGTAGAAATCGTGGAGTTATTGTCTGGCGCCGATATGCTGATCCGCTCCCTGCAGGATGAAGGGATCGAATACATATACGGCTATCCGGGTGGTGCAGCCCTTCATATTTATGATGCGCTGTTCAGGCAGGACAAAGTCAAGCATATTCTGGTGCGGCACGAACAGGCGGCGGTCCACATGGCCGACGGCTATGCCCGTGCAACCGGAAAACCAGGTACCGTACTGGTGACCTCGGGTCCTGGAGCCACCAACACTATTACCGGCATTGCCACCGCCTTTATGGATTCCATCCCCATGGTGGTTCTGTGCGGCCAGGTAGCATCCACACTGATTGGTGAAGATGCCTTCCAGGAAACCGACATGATCGGTGTTTCCCGCCCAGTGGTTAAGCACAACCTCAGTGTGCGTCATCCGGAAGAAATTCCTGAAGTGATCCGCAAGGCTTACTACATTGCCTCTACCGGTCGCCCCGGCCCGGTTGTGGTGGATATCCCCAAGGATATGACCACGCCGAACGAGCGCTATGAGTATGCCTATCCGAAGAAGGTCAAGCTGCGCTCCTACAACCCGGCGGTTCGTGGCCACGCAGGCCAGATCAAGAAGGCCGTGGATATGCTGATGGCAGCCAAGCGCCCGATGATCTACGCCGGTGGCGGTGTCATTCTAGGCAAGGCCTCCGAACAGCTGACCGAGCTGACCAGAACTCTGGGTTTCCCGATCACCAACACCCTGATGGGTATTGGCTGCTATCCGGCCACCGACAAGCAGCACCTGGGCTGGCTGGGTATGCACGGCACCTACGAAGCCAACATGGCGATGCACCACTCAGACCTGATTCTCTGTGTGGGTGCCCGCTTTGATGACCGCGTAACCAACGCCACCGAGAAGTTCTGCCCGGGCGCACGCATTGTTCATATCGACATCGATCCGGCATCTATCTCCAAGACGATTGATGCCGATGTGCCCATTGTTGGCCCGGTGGATGCGGTACTGAAAGAGATGCTGTCGCTGGTGAAAGAGTCCAAAGACAAGCCGGATGCCGATGCACTGGCGTCCTGGTGGAAGCAGATCGAAGAGTGGCGTGCGTTCCACGGTATGCGTTACGAAACCAGCCCGGATGTGATCAAGCCGCAGGAAGTGGTTGAGATGCTCTGGCGGCTCACCAACGGTGATGCCTACGTGACCACCGATGTGGGCCAGCACCAGATGTTTGCTGCCCAGTACTACAAGTTCGACAAGCCCAACCGCTGGATCAACTCCGGTGGTCTCGGCACCATGGGCTTCGGCCTGCCGGCGGCTATGGGGGTCAAACTGACTCACCCGGATGAAGAAGTGCTGTGCTTCACCGGTGAGGGCAGTATCCAGATGAACATTCAGGAACTGTCCACCTGCAAGCAGTACAATCTGCCGGTGAAGATCATTAACCTGAACAACCAGGCGCTGGGTATGGTCAAGCAGTGGCAGGACATGAACTACGAGTCCCGCCATTCCCAGTCTTACATGGAGTCTCTGCCGGACTTCATCAAGCTGGCGGAAGCCTACGGCCATGTGGGCGTGCGCATTGATCGTAAGGAAGACCTCGAGCCCAAGCTAAGGGAAGTTCTGGCGATGAAAGACAAGCTGGTCTTCGTGGATATTTATGTGGACCGCTTCGAGCACGTGTACCCGATGCAGGTTGCCCGTGGTTCCATGAAAGATATGTGGCTCAGCAAAACGGAGAGGGTGTGATCATGCGTCGAATCATTTCTGTTTTGCTTGAAAACGAACCTGGCGCGCTGTCCCGCGTGGTGGGGCTGTTTTCACAGCGCAACTACAACATTGAAACGCTGACGGTGGCACCGACCGAAGACGAGACCCTGTCTCGCCTGACCGTTACCACCACCGGTTCCGACAAGGTTATCGAGCAGATCACCAAGCAGCTGAACAAGCTGATCGAGGTGGTGAAGCTGGTAGACCTCACCGAAGGTGCCCACATCGAGCGTGAGCTGATGCTGGTTAAACTGAAGGCGACCGGTTCCCAGCGTGCGGAAATCAAGCGCACCGTGGATATTTTCCGGGGCCAGATTGTCGATGTAACCAGCTCGGTCTATACCGTGCAGCTCGCTGGCGACAGCCGCAAGCTTGATGGCTTTATCCAGGCGGTAGGCACCTCCGGAATTCTGGAAGTGGTGCGTTCCGGCGTGTCGGGTATTGCCCGCGGCGAAAAGGTTCTCAGCCTGTAACGGCTGCCCGAAAAATTCGAACACTATGGCCCCTGAAGGGCTGTTACTGATAATAGAGGTTTCTCATGCAGGTTTATTACGATAAGGATTGTGATCTTTCTATCATCCAGGGCAAGAAAGTTGCCATTCTCGGTTTCGGTTCCCAGGGCCACGCCCATGCGTGCAACCTGAAAGATTCCGGCGTGGATGTAGTGGTTGGTCTGCGCGCAGGTTCTTCCTCCATCGCCAAGGCTGAAGCCTATGGCCTGAAGACCAGCGACGTGGCTTCTGCCGTCGCTTCTGCCGATGTGGTCATGGTTCTGACTCCGGATGAGTTCCAGTCTCAGCTGTACCGCAACGAAATCGAGCCGAACCTGAAGCAGGGCGCTACCCTGGCCTTCGCTCACGGTTTCGCGATCCATTACAACCAGATCGTTCCCCGTAAAGATCTGGACGTGATCATGGTTGCCCCGAAGGCGCCGGGCCACACTGTACGTTCCGAGTTCGTGAAGGGCGGCGGTATTCCTGACCTGATCGCCATCTTCCAGGACGCTTCCGGCAACGCCAAGAACGTTGCTCTGTCTTACGCCAGTGGCGTAGGCGGCGGCCGTACCGGTATCATCGAAACCACCTTCAAAGACGAAACCGAAACCGACCTGTTCGGTGAGCAGGCCGTTCTGTGTGGTGGCGCGGTTGAGCTGGTTAAGGCTGGCTTCGAAACCCTGACCGAAGCGGGCTACGCTCCGGAAATGGCTTACTTCGAGTGTCTGCACGAGCTGAAGTTGATTGTTGACCTGATGTACGAAGGCGGCATCGCCAACATGAACTACTCCATCTCCAACAATGCCGAGTACGGTGAATATGTAACCGGCCCGGAGGTGATCAACGAGCAGTCCCGCGAAGCCATGCGTAACGCACTGAAGCGCATCCAGAGTGGAGAATACGCCAAGATGTTCATCTCTGAAGGCGCCCTGAACTATCCGTCCATGACCGCTCGTCGTCGCCAGAATGCGGCCCACGAGATCGAGACTGTGGGCGAGAAGCTGCGCTCCATGATGCCGTGGATTTCCGCGAACAAGATCGTGGATAAAGAAAAGAACTGATCCGGAATTTCCGGCACGGTTTGAAAGCGCGGCCCTAGTGGCCGCGTTTTTCGTATATACTCCGCCCAAATGCTTCCGGAGTTTATGGAATGACTGAAAAGAATAAATCTGTCGATAACGCAGATCCGAAAAATGCTTCCGAGCTTGATGTCGAGGCGGGTGAAGTGGTTGAAGAAGAGGTAGTCGGGGGCGCCAAGGTGCGCCGCAAAGGGATCTACCTGCTGCCGAATGCACTGACAACTGCATCTCTGTTTTCGGGGTTCTATGCCATTGTCTCTGCAGCCAACGGGGTGTTTGATAACGCCGCCATCGCCATTTTTGTATCAATGATCCTGGATGGCCTGGATGGCCGCGTGGCGCGGATGACCAATACCCAGAGCAAGTTTGGCGAAGAGTACGACAGTCTGGCCGATATGGTGGCCTTCGGTGTGGCTCCGGGTATGGTCGCTTTTTTCTGGGCCCTGAACGGTCTGGACAAGGTGGGCTGGGCCATCACGTTTATCTACGTGGCCGGTGCCGCTTTACGCCTGGCTCGCTTCAACACCCAGATCGGCTCGGTGGACAAAAAGTTCTTTGTGGGCTTGCCCAGTCCGGCCGCGGCCGCCTGTGTGGCTGGCCTGGTCTGGTGCTTCCACCAGTATGAGCCGGCCACCTGGCTGACCTTGCTTTCCATTATTGTGGTGGGCGGCACCGGTGTGCTGATGGTCAGCAATGTGCTGTATCGCAGTTTCAAAGATCTGGATTTGCGCGGGCGGGTGCCTTTCGCGGCTATCCTGCTGGTGGTTTTGATCCTGGTAGTGATCGCTGTGGACCCGGCCACCGTATTGTTCACTGCGTTCCTGATCTATGCATTGTCTGGTCCGGTCCGCGCCTTGTTCCGCAAGAAACCAAGGCGCGCCTGACGACAACTGCGTCCCGCCCGGACTCTTTCCGGGTGGGAATTTCTCCGGGAATGTTCGGTCTATCTATTAACCGCGAACTCTGGAGCCCTCCCGATGTTTATCAAGCAACGCCCCACCTGGTCGATCCCCGAATCTGAAGTTACCCCGGAGTCTGTTTACCTGAATCGCCGCAAATTCATGGCCGGTGCCATCGCCTCGGCGGCTGCGCTGTCGGTGCCCGGTTTGCTGCGAGCAGAGGATACCCGGCCGGGCGCGACGCTGGACTACCGGGCCGCGCCGGAATTCTCGACCGATGAAAAGATGGCGTCTTACGATGCCATCACTACCTACAACAACTTCTATGAATTCGGAACCGCCAAGGGCGATCCTTCCCGCTATGCCTCGGAAATGTCGGTGGACCCCTGGACTGTTGAGGTGGAAGGGGAGTGCGCTAACCCGGGCAAGTATGCGCTGGAAGATCTACTGAAGCCTCATCAATACCAGGAGCGGATTTACCGTTTGCGGTGTGTAGAGGCCTGGTCGATGGTGATTCCGTGGGTGGGTGTGCCCCTGGCGGAGGTCATCAAGCGCCTGGAGCCCACTAACGATGCTAAGTTTGTCTACTTTGAGACGTTGCACAATCCGGAGCAGATGCGTGGGCAGCGCTCGCTGTTCAGTACCGTAGACTGGCCTTACCGTGAAGGCTTGCGGATGGATGAGGCAATGAATGAGCTGTCGTTTCTGGCCGTAGGCCTGTACGGCAAAACCCTGCCCAACCAGAATGGTGCGCCGGTTCGCCTGGTGGTGCCCTGGAAGTATGGCTTCAAGAGCATCAAGTCGATTGTGCGCATCCGCTTTATGAAAGAGCAGCCGAAAAGCAGCTGGGAGATGATTGCGCCCAACGAGTACGGGTTTTATGCCAATGTGAACCCGGACGTGGATCACCCACGGTGGAGCCAGAAGATGGAGCGGCGACTCCCCTCCGGTGTGTTCCGGCCTAACTGGATCGAGACCCGGAAATTCAACGGCTACGGCGACCAGGTTGCCGGGCTGTATAAAGGTATGGATCTGGCCAGGTATTACTGATGGCCGTTGCTGGCGGGGTGAAGTGGCGGGGCGTTGCGGCGAAATGCCTGGTGTTCCTTTTAGCGCTGGTGCCGTTGGCGTTGCTTGTTGGTGACATACTGAACGCCAATCTGGGGCCGGACCCGGGGCAGGTAATCACCGAAGCACTGGGCATTGCCGCATTCCAGTTACTGCTGGCGACACTGGCCATTACGCCGTTAAAGAAGATCACCGGTTGGAATGGATGGCTGCGCTATCGAAGAATGCTGGGATTGTTCGCCTTCTTCTATGCGGTTCTCCACGTGCTTGCTTTCCTTCAGTTACTTCTGGGGTGGATGGATCTCTGGGCCACCTTCACCCGGCGCCCCTATATTATTGCCGGTGCCGGCGCCTTCCTGTTAATGATGCCTCTGGCTGTAACATCTACCCGGGCCATGATGAAAAGGGCGGGGCCCTGGTGGAAGCCGTTGCACCGGCTGATTTATCTGTCGGCGGTGCTGGCCTGGGTGCATTTTCTCTGGCAGGCCCGTAGCGACATAACCGAAATGGTGGTTTACGGCGTAATTCTGGCGGCTTTACTGCTGGCAAGGGCTTTCTGGTTTGGGGCTGGCTCTCTGGTGCCCCTTAAAAAGGCCTGAAAACGGACAAAAAATACCCGGTTTGGATAAGTCTTAAACAGGCCTATAGGTGGAAACCGAAACAAGGTAGGTTTTTTTCAGAAAGGGCGTTGACAGTTTTTCTGACGCCTGTAGAATGCGCACCACTTCTGAGGGACAAGCCACTTACGGCAACTTCCCGAAGGACGCAACCGTTTGAAAGTATTCGAAAAATTGCTTAAAAAATTCTTCGAAATTAGCGGTTGACAAGGCAGCGAAACGATGTAGAATACGCAGCCTTGATTGAGCAACAGCTCAAACGCTCTTTAAAAAGTTAACCAAGTAATTCGTGTGGGCGCTGGCCGAGGTATTTCGGACATGAAATA